>ENA-OQKX01000230-OQKX01000230.1-human-gut-metagenome-genome-assembly--contig:-NODE-230-length-12092-cov-2.213790_pt1 | contig 12092 bp, 8 predicted proteins | sample MGYA00242654_ERZ504810 | MGnify/ENA primary metagenome ERZ504810 (study PRJEB26092, sample SAMD00036378) | human gut metagenome | host: Homo sapiens | study: EMG produced TPA metagenomics assembly of... | reverse complement strand
GCGCCGGTAAGCGCGTTCATGGCCAGCGCGACATCCTCGACCGTGCGGCCAAAGGGTCCCACCTGGTCGAGCGACGAGCCAAAGGCAACCACGCCGTAACGGCTCACGGCACCATACGTTGGCTTAAAGCCCACCACGCCGCACAGCGACGCCGGCTGACGGATGGAGCCGCCGGTGTCCGAGCCCAGCGAGAGCGCGACCTCGCCCGCGGCGACGGCGGCAGCGGAGCCGCCCGAAGAACCGCCGGGCACGCGCTCGGTATCCCAGGGGTTGTTGGTGCGGTGGAACGCCGAGCTCTCGGTGGAGCTGCCAAAGGCAAACTCGTCCATGTTGGCCTTGCCCATGGGCAGGCAGCCGGCGTCGAGCATGCGCTGGACGCAGGTGGCGGTGTAAACGCTCTGGTAGTCCTCGAGCATGCGGGAAGCGCAGGTGGTGCGCGTGCCCACGAGGTTCATGTTGTCCTTAATGGCCAGCGGCACGCCCGCGAGCGGGGGCAGCGGCTTGCCTGCGGCACGGTCGGCATCCACGCGCGCGGCGGCCTCGAGCGCAAGCTCGGGCGCCACCTGCAGGAATGCCTGGACCCCGCCCTCGCGCGCCTCGATGGCGGCAAGGGAGGCCTGGGCCACCTCGGTAGCGGTAAAGTCGCCGGCGGCAACGCCCGCGGCGATCTGGGCGGCGGTAAGGGAATCGAAGCTTAGCGCCATTACTCGCTCTCCCCCTCTCCCAAAATGGACGGCACGCGGAAGTAGCGGTCGCGCGCGCTGCCGGCGTTTTCGAGCGCAACGTCGAGCGGCAGATCGCGCTCGGGCTCGCGCAGGTCGTTACCCATCACGTTGGACAGGCTTCCGATGGGATGGAACGTGGGCTCCACGTCGGGCAAGTCATATTGCAAGACGGGCTCGAGCATCTGGACGGCGTCGTTCATGTAGGACGTCATCTGGGTGAGCTCGTCATCGGTCAGTGCGATCTTTGCGTACTCGGCGATGCCGCGCACGTCTTTCTCGCTGAGTGCCATAGGCGCTCCCTTCCGCATAACAGATAAACCGCTCTAGTATACAGGGCAACGCCGGCTTGGAGCAGGTGCTTTACCTAAATGCAGCGAAAACGTAACGAGGGCGGCGATTGGCAGGCGGCAGGCTGGCGGTTCTGCAGCGAAACCGCACCGTCCATAGCGAAAACCGTCCCGCCCGCAACGAAAAGCATCACAACATTCGACGCTTTTCGTCCAAATCGCGATTTTCATCGAATGTTGTGATGGTTTGGAAGCCCCGACCACCACAAAAGTGCCTGTCCCCTTTGCGGTGGTTCTGGAGAATGTCTTATGCCGAGGCCTTGGCCTTGCGGCGCTTGCGGACCGCGTGGATCACGATGTCCAGCAGCAACAGCACAATGGCTATGACCACGATAAGGACGGCAAACTCGCGCTTGCCCCAGTGGCGGCCGGCCAGCGACTTTTGCTTGTCGACGTCCTTCTTGTTGTACTTGGTGCGCACGCAATGCACCAGCAGGCGATGGTCGTTCACGCCGTAGGGCGTGCAGGTGACGAGCGTCACCTTGTCGGCGCCGGGCTCGATGGTTAGCGACTCCATCTCCTCGGGCAGCACCACCTCGGAATCCACCATCTTGTAGGCGAGCGTCTTGTTCATGGTGTGCAGCAGCACCAGGTCGCCGGGCTCCAACGAATGGATGTCGTCGAACATGCTCAGGTTGCGCATGCCCGAGTGCGCGGTGAGCACGCAATGCGTCGAGGTGCCGCCCACCGGCAGGCTCGTGCCCTCCAGGTGGCCGACGCCCGCCATAAGGACTTCTTCGCTCGTGCCGTGGTAGATGGGCATGCTCACGTCGATGGAGGGGATCTCGACCCAGCTCATCATGGGGTCGCGGTCAAAGATGAGCTGCTGAGCGTAGGGCTCGATCTGGTCGGCGGGGAGCTCGGTGGCCTCGCCCGCCAGCTGCTCGTTAAAGGAGCGCGCCTGGAGCAGGATGCGCTCGCGCTCCTCGGCAGACAGCGCGTCCACGGTGCTGGACACGGTGCTGATCTGGTTGAACACGCCCGAGGCCTCGAGCCGGTCCAAGATCCACGGCCAGGTCATAAGGCCCACGCCAATAAGGATGATGACGATGGTGATGAGTCGATCGGCCCAACGCGGCAGTCGCTTGCGGCGGCGCTTGGGCTTTTGTTGAGGTTTGGGCTGAGGGCTTGAGCCACCGTTGGCCGCGGCGTTATTGCTCTTCATATGTTTGGCGCCCTGCACCATCGCCGGTCACTCCTCTACAGCTCAGGTTGTCTAAACAAATAATAGCCGATTAGCGAGCTCATGCGCCGGACAACGCAACTAGGACCGAAACGCCGCCTACGGTTCGAATTCTTGGAGACCTTCTACAGCGCTTCTTGCCATGGATATTCCTTTCCAAACATGCGATCGACTTCGAGCTGAATTCGCTCATCGTCGATTGCCGCCAAAGATAGCGCAAGCGAAATGTCATCGACACGGGAGGAGTTGGCAAACACGGGCGCATAGCGCCACACTTGGATCATCGCCGTTTCGTTATCCGGCAACTCCCCGTCTGCGACTTCGAGGTCGCTCAGTTGACGCCATGCACTTCTTAAGACGGCCTTTTGTTCCATGCCCGGCGCAGCGAGCATCGAACGCGCGGCGAGCGCCGTCTCCCCGGCGTCAACAAGATAGTCGATCTGCGGCGTCTTCCTTGCAAAAAAGACCTTCGAGACAGGCGAGGAGAGCTCTGCCATGTGCTCGCTGAGCAGAAGATCAACGGCAACAGGGAACACGAAGACACGTCGCTCGCGACGCTCGCGTCTCGCGAGCCCCCTGTCAACAAGCTCGGTTATGGCCTCACTCGCGCGGCTTGCCGAAATCCCAAGCGCACGACAAAGGTCATAGGGACGATATGGCTCCTGGGCTGCTCCCCAGATTGCGGCAGCCTGCGCGTTGGGTGGCATCTTGGTCGCGTGGTTGCGAAACCGGGCACCGCCCCTCTCCGTGCAGGCTGTGCCCATAAATGGAAGAAAAGCCTGTCTGCCTGGGCAGACAAAGGGAATCCCTTGTGCGATCAATGCCTTGCGCTGACGTGCATCGGCATCAGGAAACGAAACGACAACAGGAGTCTCCGCGCGCAAGGCTAGCTGACTATGGACTCTCTTAGCCTCGGGAAGCCCGACGCCAGTAGGCAGACTTGCAAGCAAAAACGAAAAACCGTTTGCGTCAACAGCGCGGACCTCAATCGTCCGCAGATGCAGCGGCAAGCGTGCGGATCCAGGCCAAGTTTTGGTCTTGGCGGAAAGGCCTAGTGCTTCTTGTAAATAGATTAGCGCTTCGTTCATTTCCATTGTTTTCGTTCGATTCCAGTTTATATTGGAATTATACATAATTCTCGGAATTGACGAGATTCCTTTCGTGCATAAGCCCATATTTGCGTTTTCAAAATGTCCCGAATCGACGGGGCGATTCGGGATACAATCGTTGCAGGAAACGACACGCCCCGCGTAAGTGTTCGAAAGCGCGAGCGAGCAGTTTCCGGTGTTGTTAAATGTCCGGACTCCGAACCACGGGCATTTTAATTTGCACGCGCGGCGCAAATGCCTTCTACCGTCCGCACCGCGCGTGCGCCTACGAACCTTAATCCGAACCTCATACGAGTCAAGAAACGCGATGACGAACGTACCCGCATCGGACGGTGGAGGCTGGCTGCGTTATCCCAAAAAACGGGGCAGACTCCAGTGCGGAGTCTGCCCCGAAAAGAGAATGGCAAAGCAAGAACGTCAATGGACGAGAAAAGTGTCCGCAAGTCTCATGGCCATCACATCCCACCTGCCAAAGGGATGGGTGAGCGAGCGTTACTCCTGCTCGGACTCCTCGGCCTGCTTACGACTGCGGATGAGGTGCGCCACGCCGATGCACAGCACCGCGCCACCAGCGATCCAGGTGAAGGTCACGCCGTTAAGACCGGTGAGGGGGAGGCCAGAGCCCTTCTTGTTCTTGATGGTGATGGGAATCTTGGTCGTGGTCACATTTTCATTCGTCATATTCGAGTCGACCATATTGGATGTATCGGTAACAGTGAGCCCCGACAGCTTGCCAGCAGTATTGTAGGCCGGGTTCACCGTAATCTGGAAGGGAGCGATAGTGTTGTAGCCCGAAGGAGTGGTCGTCTCGCTAATCTCGTACGTACCCTTAACGAGACCAGGGATAAAGACCTCGTTATTAGTCTCAGTCTTAAACTCCCCGGCTTTGCTTGCATCGGTAGTGAGTCCACCATCCGCAGTCAGCCATTGGCCACCATCGGCAACTTCCTTGTCTCCCTCCTTGATCATTTTGACCTTAAACCCCGCAACGAGTTTGGCGTCAGTGTTGTTCTGGTCAGCGTCAGTCTTAGTGACATCGAGACCAAAGACGTAGTCAGTGACCTTGTCCGACTCAGAAGTGCCCTTATCAGTGGTCATGGGATTGTTGGAATAGACAAGCTTGACCTCATTGGTGTTGCCGGTGACCGTGTATTCGGCATCGCTGGTGAGTTTAGCCTGATAGGTCACAACGACATTTGAAATGTCACCGGCTGCAATGCTGGCGTTGGTGGTGTCTTCGATGGCCTTAAGGTCAGCAAAAGAGACCTTGAGCAATTCTGTCTTGGAATCCTTGACCTCGGTCGCAGTTGCCGTATAGCCCTTGCTAGCATCATGCTTGACCTCAGCATGAGTGCCGTCTTTTTTAACGATATAAACCTTAAGATTCAACGGGCTGCCATTGGCATCCTTCACAACATCCAGACCTTTGCTCAGCGTATCCTGGAATTCGTACTGATATTTATCATACGAAGTAATATTGTCCGCTACGGTACCAGTCAGCCTGTAGTCGATTACCTGCCCAATCCAGGCGTCGCCCACGTTCTTCCAGTCATCCGTTTCAGCGTTATCGGCCGTCTTGTCCTTAGTGTCATCGAGAATCTGCTTATTGACCGTAGGAATGCTGGTCTTCTCGGTAACCTCTACATCGCCGGCGCCCACGACGGCATAAATCGGCGAAGTAGCAGTATTCTTATTGCCGGTCGTCGACTCATCCGAAGCCAAAGTGTCCGCGTCAGTCAGAAACAGGTAATAACCAGATTTATCGAAAGAAACCTTGGTATCCGCCCCAAACGAAGCCGCTCCAGCGCCCGTCGGGTTAGTCGGATTGACATTCTTCGCAACCAGTCCAGCAAGCGTATTGAGCAAATCGGTGTCTTTGAGAACCGTCGTATTTGTGGTCCCGGTAATGTTGGCAGTCAGCCAATTGGCAACATCCTGCGGGCTGGCATCGATTTTCAGATCGTCTGCTTTATCTTCATTATAGTCGTTGATGGCCTTAATAATGGCTTTTTGCGTATCGTCATTAACGCCAGTTGCCCACTTAACATTCGAAACGACCTTGCCAGTCTTGCCGTTCTCATCCACGACATCGGCCTCGAAAATCTGGTAGGCCTTGTACTTCACGCTGCCATTATCGTTCTTCTTTTTGATCGTGATGCTATTGGTCGTAGCCGCCGTATCCTCAGCAAACGCCATGGTCACCGGGGCCATAACTCCACCAAAGCTCAGGGCTGCTGTGAGGCCGGCGGTTACTGCCAGGCGTGCGATGTTCTTGCTCATGCTCATCTTCTTTTCCTCCGTTTTCCGGTTGGTTCTCATTCGATCGGTCATCATCTGTCTGTGTCTTAACATCTGATTCGCTACGTCTCGCCCCGCTCTCTGTGGGGCTGACAGCTACTCTTTATGGCTGTCACCTCCCCGCTTGACCAGGAGCGCGACCACGATGAGCGCGGCTCCGGCGACCGCTGCGGCGGCCGCGGCGTACATTGCCATATCGCCAGTCGAGGGTATAAAGCCTCCGGTGGTAATGCTAGGGGGTGTGCCGGTGGGCGTGTTGATGAGCGACGCCTCCAGGCTGCCCGTCGACCCGTCCGCGCTGTCAGCGCGCAGGGGCGACTCGGCCGTGATGGTGAGTTTGGGCTTGGCGGCGGCCACCTGGTCGACGTCCAGGCCCTCGGCCTTGACCGTCACGGAGCTCGTGGCCTCAAAGGCGACGTAGCCCTTGGGCGCCTTGAGCTCGCGGACCTCCAGCTTGCCCGAGTCCACGCCCGAGACGGTCACGCGGCCGTCCTCGCCCGTGGTGACGGTGGCCTTGCCTTGCGCATCCCACGTGCCGTCGGCCGCCAGTGTGCGACCGCGATCGTCGGCGATGCTCAGGACCGCCCCGGCAAGCGGCTTGTCGCCGTCGCTGCCGCGCTTGGTGAGCGCGAGATCCCAGGTGTAGGCGCACGCGTCATCGCTCGGCGTGCGGGTGAAGCCGGCTTCGCCGGACTGGTCGGCAAAGGGAGAGCGCGGGTAGCGCAGGTAGACCTCGTTGGGGTTGCCCTTCGCGATGCCGTGGTTACACGCGCTGTTGAGCGGCGCATTGTACACGGCGACAACGCGGGCGCCCGCGGTGAAGGCGTCGGCCCCGCCGAGCGCGGCGATGAGGTCGCCGGTGTGCACGGTGAAGGTCTTACCGTCGACCGAGACCCTGCACTGGGCCGTGATGTCGGTCCAGCCCTTCGCGGCCTTGGTGCCGGTGCGTCCGTCCTTGCCAGTCTGGACGGCGTCGAAACCGCCGTCTGCTCCCGCCGCCACGTACACACGCATGCTCGCGGCGACCTTGGAGGGGTCGAGGCCCGCACTCATGGTGTCGACGAACTGCACCGTATAGGTGTCGTAGGCCGTGAGCCCCGCCGGGACCGTGGCCGAGAGGCGCCAGTACAGGTCGTCGCCGACCGTGGCGTCGGCAGCCTTGCCCCAGGCGGCGGCGCTGTCCTCCAGCACGTGCTTGGCCACCTTGGGCGTCGCGGCCTTGGGCTTGACGGTGACGGCGCTGCCGCCGACCAGGACCATGATCGGCGCGGTGCCGGCCTCGTTCTGGGAAATGGCGTCGTCTTTGGCGACGATGAGCCAGTAGCCGCAGGACAGCTCGGCCGTCGTACCCGCGTTAAGGGCCACGGACACGGCGCCAGAGCTCTTGAGGGAACGAGCGAGCTGTGCGCTCAGCGCGCTCGTAAGGTGGGAATCGGCGTTGAGCCACTCGGCAGCTTCCTGCGCGGTGGTCTGGGAATTGGGCATGCCGGCGCTGTGCAGCACAGGCAGCGCGGCGTCGCGCACGGCGTCGCTTGCCCAGGCGAGGTCGGTGGCGATCTTGGCGTCGCTGCCGCCGTCGACGACGTTGGCGTCAAAGATCTGGTAGGCATCGTAGCTGCTCGCCACGGTGCCGCTCACCGTGATGGAACCGGTCGCGCTCGGCGCGGCCTGCGCGGATGCGGGGAACACAACCGCGCAGGTGCCGATCAAGAGGGCAAGCAGCGCAAACAGATCGGAGAAAAGCTTCTATTCACGACGCTCGCCTCCCTTCGCATTCGCCTTGCGACGAATGTGCATCCAGGCCGCAGCAGCGCAAAGCACCGCCGCGCCGGCAAGGTACGTCAGAGTGACGCCCGACATACCAGAAAGGGGCAAAGAGGTGGAGTAGGTGTTGGTGAAGGTGGGGGTGTCGGTCGGGGTTGAGTTTGCGTTTCCGTTGGCGTCGACCTCGTAGTAGGCCGGCGTGCAGGTCAGATGTCCTTCGCCGTCATCCGTTGCCGTCACCACAACCTTGAAGGTCTTGGTGTCGTTGGTATAGCCCTTGTGGCTGGTGCCTTCGCCGGCGTCAGCAGCACATTCACAAATGTAATAAGTGAATGTTGCCTTATCGTCGTTGAAGTCGCTGACTTTGAGTGGTCCGATCTTCTGCTCGGCGAACGTCACCGTCTGCAAGTTGTTCGAGTCATCAGCGGTACTCTTTGTATCAAGCACCGTTTTCTCGCTGCCATCCATGGTATATAGCTCGAACTTGAACTTCTTCATCTCGCCGCCATCGACCTTCTTGGTCACCTGAGGTGTCCAAGTGCCTGAAGTCTGGTAGGGCGCAAGTTCGTTCGTAAACGCAGGTTTGGAGCTGTTGCCGATTTTTACGGTCGAGATTGTATTGTCTTTCGGATCTACACTCCAGTTATAGAACTCAGGAGATTTACATTCGGTGAAGCCCGTTTCGCCTTCCCTTTTAACGGATACTGTGGAAGCGCTCTTATCAACTTCATAACGATTAATATTGATCCCCAAGAGGTTGGTCGTATTAACTGGTGTCGTACCAACCTTTATATGTATTTTGTAAATGGCCTTATCAAAGGTCGTGCCTTCCTCATTGATAGGGACTTCAACAAGGTAGAGGTCGTAATTGCCCGACTGGTAGTTCGCAGCCGTATCAATGACGATCTCTCCACTTTCATTAACGGTAACCTCGGACGTCGCCTCGCATCCGTTTGCGTTAAGTGAGCCGTCCGTATTCCAATACGGCTCCCCAGCTGAATCGGCGGCTTTACCCAACAGCTTGAACTTATAGCCGTGGCCCGTGAGGCCTTGCGGTTTGCCGTCCTTCATGAGGACCTTGTTAGCCTTGACCTTGATTGCAGGATACACGTCCAGGGTAAGTAACCTCACCGACGATGAGTCGCCGTTGGTCATGATGCCACGCCGTGGGTCGTAAGAGTACGTTACCGCTGATGATGGTCGTAGCCGCTGCCTGTGCATCAATTTTAGCCTGGTCGGAAGGATGAGCCTCAAGGCCAAACATGTACTTGGCCTCGGCGCCACCATTAGGATCGATGGTGATTTTCTGGCCATCGCAGGTACCTTTCCAGCCAGCAGAACGATTGCCGAGCATCTTGCCAAGAACGACTGCGACCGTCTTATTGCTGCCCTTCTTGCGCACGAGGAAGAAATCCTTGTGACCCTCATTTTTGAAGTCTTTGGTAATGTACTCAGAATCTTTGTCCTGATCCTTGTCATCACCACCGGCGGAGAAGTGCTCGCCATAATCCGTATTGTTGTAGATTGCGGCACCATTTGAGTGCGAAACAATTGTCTCGCCCGTAGGGCAGGCACCGATGCCACCACCCCAGCCGCCGGCCTCATTATCAGTAATCAGCGTCTTTACGATGTTAAGCTTGCCGCCCTTCTGAATAAAGACGCCACCGCCGCCCCAGTCGCCACCACGATCTTTGGTTCTACCCGTATTCGTCTTATTGTTCGTAATGTAAACCCTGCCAGTATCACTGGCGTTAATTGTTGCCATCGTGCCGGCGCTGTCGCCGCCCGCGACACGCAGACCGCCGCCTTCGGCGTTATCGGCAACATTGCCAGCAATCGTACCGCCAGTCATTTTAAAAGTGATTTTCTCGATCTCGCCGTCGTTATCTTTATCATAAAAACCAGCGTAGACGCCACCGCCAGCCTCATAGGAATAGTTGGCCGTAACGAAGCCGCCCGTTAAGTTAAGCGTGCCATCGTGCGTACATGCAATGCCACCACCACCGAGCAGGCCATTGTTGCCAAGGTTGTCAATATCTGTGATGCGAGCATCGACTCGATTGTTGGTTATACAGGCAGAACCGCTAATGGTAACTTTTGCACCCTTGGTATAAACACCGCCACCGTAGCCACCGCTGTCGGTGTTTTCACCATTGTTGATGGGATTTCCATACGTAGCATTGCCAGAGATAATTCCGCCCGCAAGGTTCAGGGTGGCTCCCTTGTCAGCAAAGACGCCGCCGCCGGCAGCTGCCTTGTTTCCCGCGACCACGCCGCCTGTCATTTCGAGGCTGGCATTCGCGCCCGTATGCACAGACCACCGCCCCAGCCACCGCCGTTGCCGTTGTGACGTAACCGCCTTCGATTTTGACCGTACCCTGAGAAAAAATCACATGACCGTCGTTACTCAGGTTGGCAGCCGTGGTAATCATGCCGCCCTTGAGATTGAGTATGCCGCCCGCTTCAACGTTGACCACATACTTTACGGAACCGTTTTCCGATGCTGCATCAATAGCGCCAAAGCCCGTAACGACATGCTCGTACGTAGTCTCGGTGGTGCCAAGTCTATTTGTATTGGGCGTGCTCTTAGTCTCATAGTAAGTAAGACTCTCAGGAGTGCCGTTATTAGAGCCGCTTCCCCTTTCCCACTCCATACTCGCAGGCTGACCCGCCGACTTATTAGCCGTATCGACCGGTCTTGGTGAATCATTTGTTTTTTTGCTTAAATCCTCGATAGTGAGTGTGGCTCCGTTTTCGACCACAAAGAAGGAGTCTAAGCCGCCAGAACGGTTACAGAGCATGTTGCCGTTAAGATCGATGGTGGTGTTTTTGGCGATAGTGATCTGCTTATCCGAATAGGCATAATCCGTCAGTCGGAACTTGCCGCCATTGTTAAACTTCCCAGCAACATCGTCGCTTACCTCGGTATAGCCATCGGCACTGACGGGAGCGATAGCGTTTTCATCGTTATTTTCATCATCCGCAGGCTGTGCGTCGGAAGGCTGTGCGGCGCCCTTGGCCTCCACGCTATCGGCAGTCGAGCCCGCAGCAGCAGCGTCTTCGGTCGCGCCGCCCTCGGTCTCGTCACTATTCTGGTTTTCGGTATCCCCGTTTTTGGTGTTTTCTACATCAGTAGACTCACTTGAGGAACCCCCCCCCATTACAGTTTCCGCGGTAGAAACTGTCTGGGCATCGTTGGCAATGGCCTGCGAGATCGGAGGCATGACGAGCGACAGTACCAGGCTCAACACGGAGGCTCCGCACAAAACGCCTGCCAGTACACGGCGCGTCGCTTTATTACTCTGCTTAGATTTGTCCGAATTCGCTTTCATCGATGTCTCCTCCCCAAGAGACCGCGATCTTGCTCTTTCACCATCAAACGTATCTGCGCAATCTGTAATTGCGCTCGTTTAGTAATGCAATTATAACGATTGTTTAAACATCTGAGCAAATAAAACCGATAGTTTTGTAGTGAGTTCTCAATTCTCTTGACAATTGCTCGGATTTGCCTTCGTTTATTCACTATCTATTTTTTGTTTCTGCTGGTAATTTAGTTGCCTTATTATTTTTTAATGGTCATTTAGATTTTATTTGCTACAACATTTTTGCTCAAGTAGCAAGCGTCCTGTGAACGGTCGAAAATCGACCGTGAACGGTAGGTCATTAACCGGGAGGAATAGACTACTAAATTGATGGGAATATCTTTAAACCCATCGGTAGTTAGAAGCGTAATGTTCAGACAACAATATTTGAATTTTCGCGCAGATTTTAGGCATCAATTCGCCCAAATCGCCTGAGGCCGCCACAAAGGTGCCTGCCCCTTTGTGGCGGCTCTCCCCCGGCGCTACAGCAGATGCTCCTGGATAAAGATCGCGATGCCGTCTTCGTCGTTGCTCGCGGTTACATAGTCGGCGGCGGCACGGGTGGCGTCGCTGCCGTTTGCCATAGCCACGCCCACGCCGGCGTCGGCCACCATGCAGGTATCGTTATCGGCATCGCCAAACACGCAGATGTTCTGGAGCTCCATGTCGTTGAGTTCCGCCACGCGCACAAGGCCGCGCGTCTTGGACACGCGGGGATCCATGAACTCGTAGAGCCGCTGCGTGGTTTGCAGAGCAGCCGCCTTAACGGTGTCATCGGCAAACGTCGACGCCCGCTCAATCACCCGCGGCATTACCTCGGGTGCCATGGTAAACATCACCTTGGGCTGCGGCCCGCGCAAGAACTCGGCAAAATCGACCACCTGGTAGGGCACGCCGTCGACGCGCGACAGGTGCTCGACGCACGCATTGCTCTCGGGCACGTAGAACACGCCGTCTCGGGGGCAGACGGGCGTTGCCGGAAGGTCCGCCATGTGCTTGCAGATGCGCGCGATGGTCTCGCCCGGCAGCGGATAGCTCAGCTCGTTGATGTCGTGCGCACGGTCGATGACCTCGGCGCCACCGCAACCCACGAGCACGTCCACCAGGCCTTCGATGCCCCAGAGCTCGTACATGGCCTCGGTCGCGTGGGCGTCGCGCCCGGTGCACAGGCCAAAGAGCACACCGCGCTCGCGCAGGGCGCGGATCGCCGCCACGGTGCGCGGGGACACCGTGTGCTGGCTCGTGAGCAGTGTGCCGTCGATATCGCAGAACACGGCTTTGACTGTGGCTGAAGGTAGTGTCCA
>ENA-OQKX01000228-OQKX01000228.1-human-gut-metagenome-genome-assembly--contig:-NODE-228-length-12096-cov-3.454424_pt1 | contig 12096 bp, 10 predicted proteins | sample MGYA00242654_ERZ504810 | MGnify/ENA primary metagenome ERZ504810 (study PRJEB26092, sample SAMD00036378) | human gut metagenome | host: Homo sapiens | study: EMG produced TPA metagenomics assembly of... | reverse complement strand
TATGTGTATACAAAGGAAAAGGTGCTCGTGTATGAGATTTTTGCGGCATATAAGACGGACGATGCACATATTCTGCACACCAATGACTTTTCAACGAAAGAGGGACGTGTAAGTTATCTTGAAAGCATTGTGAAAAAATCCAAGAATTCGCCGGAGGTAAAGGACAAAATCCAGCTTTCGGTGGACAGTCATCTGCTGACTTTATCAACCTGTGTGAGCAAAGAGGCAGATAAGCGGTTTGTGGTTCAGGCAATTTTATTAAATGAGGAACAGCTATGAAACAGTGCAAAGTAGGTATGGATCAGGAAAATATCATATCGACCTTTGCAAGTACGCAGTTTTACGGAGATCCGGATGCTTATATCCGGGAGTTTCTTCAAAATGCCATTGATGCATGCAATACCAGGGCGGCGCTGGAATGGAGCTGGGGAACAGAGTTTCTGGAGATGGAGGAGGCAAGAGCCTTAAATTCCATGCGAAATCCGTATTCTCCTCAAATTTCCATTCAGTATAATTCCGAAACGCAGCGTCTGGTGTTTGAGGATAACGGAATCGGAATCAATGCCAGGGATATTGAGCAGTATGTTGCCAAAATCGGCGTGAGTTTTTATCAGAGCGAGGATTTTTCCGCACAGCAGCTTCATTATGAACCGGTGGCGCAGTTTGGAGTCGGTATGCTTTCCGGATTTATGGTTGCACGGGCACTGTTGATTGAGTCGAGAAAGGACAAATCGGTAAATACCGCGTGGAATGTTACGGATCGCCAGTCGTTAGAGCCGGTTACTGCAAAATGGATTGAAGGGGCGGAAACGATGGAATATATCAATTCCAACCGGGAACAGTCCGGAACCAGAATTACGCTGGTGTTACGGCCGAAATATGCAAAGAATCTGTCCCTTCAGAGGCTGGTGCACGCAGTACAGCACTATATGCTGTATCAGCCATTTCCCATTCAGATTTCCTTTGATGAAAAAAGCGTGACGCTGCGGGAACAGAATCATATCATGGACAATCCGTTCGCGGATATTCTTGGAATCATATCGATTCGTATTATGGATGAACTGATGGAGGGGTGTATCTGGATTTATAATTCCAAACATCAGGGACTGATCGGGACATCCTGCCTGTATCAGCAGGGGTTTCTTGTGACCGATGAAAAGAAAGATCTGGGGTTAAAACCGGAGTGGCTCAGGCATATGACGTATCATCTGCATTTACGGAAAAAATTCCTGACATTGCGGCTGGCAAGGGATGATGTGGCGCATGATGAAAATCTGACGGAGCTGCGCAGGCTGATCGGCAGACGGATTGTAGAACATTTTGCATCCAATCCGCTGGGGCTGAACCAGTATATTGCCAGCGGACAGCAGCCGGTTCTGACAGAGTATGAAGAAGAGATGCAGCTGCTTGGCAAAGCTGTCACAGTGGAAGTTTATTTAAAAGGGAGAGAGATTGAACTTCCGGTTGCAACAATTATTCAGGGTTATACCGGAAAAAGCATAAGGATTGCATTTATCAGCAAGGGGCTGTTTACATATTACAGGCAGAACCATATTATGGATTTCCGGCGTTTTCTGGCAGAATACCAGCTGATTGTATTCGAAAAGAACCGGGATCTGTTCTGCCAGCTTCTGGCGCCTTATCAGGGTAGCATGCACTATGTGATAAGCAGTGAATGTCCGGGGGTTATATATGAAGAAATGGATGCAGATTTCCATATGATAAAAAGTGTGGTACCATATCGTTATCAGTATCATCTGCGGCCGGAAACGTTTCCGGATAACGAGATTTTCTGTATGGTGACGAATACGGCAAACGGAACGCTGGAACTGCGTGTCAATCCAAAGCACCGACTCTTAAGGATTCTTGAGCCTGTGATGTATCACCCGAAAGTTCACCGGATGATGGAGGTCATCTATGAGAATATCAAGCAGCGGGTTATCAATACGCAGCATCGTTGGAATAAGATTGTTGATTTCGGCGGTTCGTTCGTAGATGACTGGAAGAATCAGGAGAATGTGCCGACAGTGAGCTGTATCTGGTGCCTGGAAGGCGATTTTGATGTATCTGTGAATGAATTTATTGCGCAGACCCTGACACAGAAAGAACGTGTCGATCTGGGACTTGTGGGACTGGTTTTCCGCAGGGAAGATTTTATTAACTGGTGGTTTGCACCAAGAGAGTAGGGTGATTATGGAAGAAAAAAAAGAAATGTCAACAGAAGAAATAAAGATGGACAATGATCCAAAGGGTGAGGGAAAGGAGAAAGCCACTTCGCCTCTGCGCGAAGTGCTCAGCTGGGTAGTCACTCTGCTGGCAGCCTTCGCGCTGGCGATGGTTTTGAAGAATTACGTGATCATCAATGCAACAGTCCCGACCGGATCGATGGAGCATACCATTGAACCGGGCGATGACCTGTTCGGGCTGCGGCTGGCGTATCAGTTTTCAGAACCGAAGAGAGGAGATATCGTGATTTTCCGGTTCCCGGATGACGAAACGCAAAAATACGTCAAGCGTGTGATTGGTCTGCCGGGAGAAAAGGTTACCATTGAGGATGCGAAAATCTATATCAATGACTCTGAGACTCCTTTGAAGGAGGATTACCTGAAAGAGACATGGACAGAGGCAACCGGACCGTTTGAGTTTGAGGTTCCCAAAGACAGTTATCTGGTGCTTGGAGACAACCGGAATGATTCCTATGATGCCAGATATTGGGATCATACCTATGTCAGCAAAGATAAAATTATCGGAAAAGCTTATTTCATATACTACCCATTCCAAAGACTGGGCAGTCTATATAAATAAATCATTAAATAATTAACAAGGAGGCTATCATTATGCCAGAAAATTCAAGTTGCAGCGGAGCATCATCCTGTTCCAAAGAAAGCTGTGAGGGATGTTCCCATAATTCTCAGAATCCGCAGAGTATGCTCGAAGCGATGAATGCATATTCCAATATCAAACATGTGATTGGAGTGGTCAGCGGAAAGGGTGGTGTCGGTAAATCATTTGTCACTTCTTCCCTGGCGGTACAGATGGCAAAAGCAGGATATAAAGTGGGAATTCTGGATGCCGATATTACCGGACCGTCCATTCCGAAGATGTTTGGAGCACACGGTCAGCTGGTCGGTGACGAAAAAGGAATGTATCCGTATGAGACAAAAGAAGGAATCAAAATCGTTTCCATCAATCTTCTGATGGAAGATGAAGAGGCACCGGTTGTCTGGAGAGGACCTGTGATTGCAGGGGCTGTGAAACAGTTCTGGAATGAGGCTGTCTGGGGCGATGTGGACTATCTGTTTGTGGACATGCCACCGGGAACCGGTGATGTACCGCTTACCGTGTTCCAGTCCCTTCCGGTGGACGGTATCGTTATTGTTACATCTCCACAGGAACTGGTACAGATGATCGTAAAGAAAGCTTTCCATATGGCAAATATGATGCATATACCGGTACTTGGACTGGTGGAAAATTTCAGTTATCTGAAATGCCCGGACTGTGGAAAGAAGATCGCACTGTTTGGAGAAAGCAACATTGACGAAGTTGCCGCAAAAGAAGGAACCAGAGTTCTTGGCAAACTGCCATTGGATCCGGCATATGCGAAAGCTGCGGATGCCGGTGCATTCTATGAGATGGAAAATCCGTATCTGGATGCCGCTGTGGATGCGTTAAAGACAATTTAAGACAAGAAAAGACCTGTCAGTGGATAAATTCACTGGCAGGTCTTTTTTGCTTATTTCTGGCTTTCTGAAACTGTAGATTCGGTATTGCTGTCCGACTCTGTTCCCGTAACGGTTTCTTCCACAGCAGGATCTTTGTATGTGTACGTGTTGGATTCACGGAAAATCGTACTGTTGGAACCCATCTGGCACACTTTAATGGTATCACCGTCTTTGACACTGTCTTTTGGAATAATCAGACAACCGGAATTGCTGAAGGTTGTATTGACTTTCTCGTCATTTACAAATACCTTACTCCACTTGGTGAAGTTGTTTCCATAGACAAACACTTCCGATCCGCCGATGGAATCCGACGTCTCCGATACAGTTACATCGTCAATTCCCATTACAATGTCGGTTGCAGGGTATTTGTCTTTGCCATCATAGCAGTAACGGTTTCCGTAAAGAATGTCATACTGCAGATTATCCAGTCCGTCCAGATATGCAGTGTGGTCTGTGTTGTTCATCTGGGTCTGATGGTAATTTAAGATGGTTCCCTCATGAATACCTGTGGAATCCGTAATGCTTGCCATCAGCTGGTATGCATACAGATCTGCATCCTGCTTCTTTAATCCCATGTTATTCCATGTGACATATTTTGTCTTGTAGATATCACCGGATTTCATATCGGAGTCTTCCAGACCCATAGTTGGAAGATGATCACCGAACGCTACCACGATGGTATCTTCATCTCTCTTGGAGAGCTCTGTAATCAGATCATTCAGGAATGTATCTACTTCATTTAACTGGTTGACGTAATAAGTCCACTGGTTTTTCTTTTCTTCATCATCCACACCGCTGACGGTATATACCGGATTTGCGATAACCGGAGTCTTTGGATAATCACCATGTGTACCTACGGTAATGGTGTAGGTAAAGTCCGGCTGATTCGGAGTGGAATCTAAGGTTTTGATTGTTTCAGGAACAAGAATATCATCGGTAGCCCAGCTTCCGTTTGGCGTATAACTCTGAATGTTCATCAGTTCCTTGCTGGTGAAAGTATCAAATCCCATCATGGAAAAGGCATTGACACGGCTGTAAAAGTTACCGCCATTGTTATGTACGGCATGGGTTCCATATCCGATGGAAGCCAGATCAGCAGCAGTGCTCTCGCAGTCTGTCTTTTTCAGGATTGTTTTATACGGATACTCGCCGGTTCCGAAGTACTGCATACTCATACCGGAGAGAACTTCAAACTCAGTGTTTGCGGTTCCTGCGCCAACAACCGGAACTGTCAGGTAACCACTCGTGTAGTTCTTTCTCGAGATTGTGAAAGGTAGGAATCGGATCCTGATTATAATTCAGAAACTTGATCTCATCCGGATCACAGAATGATTCAAGAAGAATACAGATAATATTTGGTGCATTCTTTTTGGTGACAGTTGTTTCTTTTTTTGTGTCATTTACATTTTTTTCAATCGAAGCAATTTTCTGCTCGGAGTAGTCATCCGGCTTGCTCATTCCACGGTCTACCACACTCGAAGAGAATCCATAGATAAAACCGTAGTTTTCATATCCCTGTGCAATGTTGGAGAAGTAACTTGCAACAACATTGGCATTCTGTGCAGCAGAGGTTGTAACAGGAAGACCGACAAACAGTACCGATACAATGGCACCTACTACAACAATTTTATGGGTCTTGCCCTGATAGCGCGGTCCTTTAATGAAGAGCGCAACACAAAACAGAAGGAACAGACCGAGCCCGATGACTACGATAGTGGCCTCTTCTGCCGTGAAATAGTTGGTATTGTTCATGGCAAACAGATCATTGATACATTTAAGGTCTGTAAAGCCAAACGGTGTTACACGGTTTGAAAGGATGCATCCGTTAATGATTCCAAGGAGCACCCAGAAACCGCTGATAATGATCCGCCAGAATGCACGTCTGCGGAACAGATAAACAAAGCTTAAAGATGCAAATACAATAAAGGCATTATAAAAAAATGCACCGGTATGCATCCCAACGAAGGAACATGCCGAGAGAAAACTCCTTCGGGAAAGAACCTCCACCATAAATACGATCCCACAGGATATCAACATGTGGAACAGCAGGGAATATTTATTCAGAAATGAGATCCGACGCAGGTAAGCTTCGGAATGTTGTTTTTCAACTCTGGTGAATAGTTTTTCTTTGATAATACTAAAAAATTTCTTCATCTTTACCTCTCCTTTACTCGAACTATAGATTACTAAAAAAGGATAGTAAAGACAAGAGGTAAAATTTATAAAAAAACCCCGTTAAAAACGAGGTTTTTTTGCAATATGAATAAATTGTGAACAAACGGTGTTCTTATCGGTTGGAACGTCTCCAGATGTGCATCTGGTCTGCCTCTTTGATCAGATCATCACGGAAGTCCGGATGTGCAATGGAAATCAGAGCCTCTGCCTTCTGCCAGGTAGATAATCCCTTTACATTGACCATGCCATATTCGGTAACGACATAGTGGGTATTTGCACGGGTGTCTGTGACAATAGAACCTTCTGCCAGGGTCGGGCGGATGCGGGAATGCATAACACCTTTCTTATCCGTGAATGTGGAAGAACAGCAGATAAAGCTCTTTCCACCTTTGGACATATAAGCACCGAGAACGAAGTCAAGCTGTCCGCCGGCACCACTGATGTGTTTGGTTCCGGAAGACTCGGCACTGATCTGTCCGAACAGGTCGATATCTACACAGTTGTTGATGGAGATGAAGTTGTCCAGTGCTGCGATGGAGCGGATATCGTTGGTGTAACTGACAGGTGCGCTCATCAGTTCTGGATTTTCATCCAGATAATCATACATCTTCTTGGTTCCGGCACCGAAACCATATACCTGACGGTAGCGGTCAATGTTTTTGCAGGCACCGGTAATCTTTCCGGCTTTGGCAATGTCTACGAATGCATCTACATACATTTCTGTGTGAACACCAAGATCCTTTAAGTCGGACTGTGCGATCAGGGAACCGACTGCGTTTGGCATACCACCGATACCAAGCTGCAAGCAGGCACCGTTTGGAATCTGGTCTACGATCAGCTGTGCAACTTTCTGGTCTACTTCGGTAGCAGGACCGCCGGCACCGAGTTCTCCGATTGGAGGATTGGAGCCTTCTACGATTGCATTGACTTTGGAAATATGTATACCGTTTTCTGTTCCGCCAAGGCAGCGCGGCATATTTTCGTTGACTTCTACGATGATATGTCTGGCTGTCTCACACATTGCACCAAGATGGGAAGCACTTGGCCCGAAGTTGAAGTATCCATGCTTGTCCATTGGAGCAACCTGGAACATTGCCACATCATCCGGACAATCCAGCTCACGGTAATAACGAGGGAGCTCGGAATAACGGATCGGGCTGTAGAATGCACAGCCACGTGCGATCATATGACGTTCGATTCCGGACATATGCCAGGAATTCCATGTAAAATGCTCGCCGGCGTCTTCGCGCTCAAATACGGCAAGCGGTTTTAAGAGGATTCCGCCACGCAGGTTGATATCCTTCAGTTCATCGGTACGCTTGGCAAGTGCTTTGTCCAGTGTATCTACGGTGTTGGTACACCAGCCATAGTCTACCCAGTCACCGGATTTGATTACTTTTACGGCTTCGTCTGCTGAAACGAGCTTCTGTCTGTATTCTTCTGAAAAATCCATTCGTATAAGACCTCCTTGTATGTCTTAGCGTGAAGTTGTGAACAGAAATGCAACAACTTCGTTAATTTATTAACAACATTATAACATTTATGGATTTCAAAAACAATGGGGAGTGCTGGAAAACGTAATTATTCTGTGGTACACTTTAAGGGAAAAAGTCCTGAGGTAGACAGGGAGAGGGCATATAGAAGATATTTGAGAGAAAAAATTCTAAGATAGACAGGGCAGGGATATATGGAAGATTTTTAAGTTGAAAAGTCCCGAAGAAGAGTCAGAGTGGGATATATAGAAAAAGTTTCCACTGATATGTCCCGGAAAGCGTTAAAAATGGGATATAGAAGTGCAGATATTATGTATATGTCCCGAACGAAAATAAAAGTGGGACATAAAAGAAGAAATATTGTGCATATGTCCCAAACGAAAACGAAGCCGGGACATAAAAGAAGAAATATTGTGTATATGTCCCAAACGAAAACGAAGCTGGGACAGCGAAAAGAAGATATTGTGTATATGTCCTCAAATGTTCGACATCGCACATGGTATCTCTATGAAGAAAATATTTACAGGAAGGAAAAGAAGATGGAGAATCATACAATTGTTACTTTAAAAAAGGGAGAAGGCCGCACGATCAAGGCGGGTGGCGCATGGATTTTTGATAATGAGATTGATACGATTGTGGGGACATTTACCAATGGAGATGTGGTGACGGTACATGATTTTGATGGATATCCGATGGGAAAGGGATTTATCAATCAGAATTCGAAGATCCGCATCCGGATGCTGACCCGTCATGCGGATCAGGAGATTAACGAGAATTTTCTTCGTATGCGTGTAAAGAATGCCTGGGAATACCGGAAGACAACGGTGGATACATCTTCCTGTCGTGTGATTTTCGGGGAAGCGGATTTTTTGCCGGGACTGGTGGTTGACAAGTATGAGGATGTGCTGGTGGTGGAATGTCTGGCACTCGGTATGGAGCAGTTCAAGGAAACAATCGTTTCATTATTAAAAGGGGTACTGAAAGAGGAAGGTATTTCTATCCGTGGAGTCTATGAGAGAAGTGACGCCAATGAGCGCAGGAAAGAAGGACTTCCGAAGGTGAAAGGATTTATTGGGGAAACATTTGATACAGAGGTGGAGATTACGGAAAATGGCGTGCACTATCTGGTCGATGTGGTAAATGGTCAGAAGACGGGCTTTTTCCTGGACCAGAAGTATAACCGGCTGGCAATGCAGCGGATCTGTAAAGGAAAGAGAGTTTTGGACTGTTTTACACATATGGGAACGTTTGCACTGAATGCAGGAATCGCAGGTGCTTCCGATGTGACGGGACTTGATATTTCGGAATATGCGGTGCAGCAGGCAAATGCCAATGCCGTGCGTAATCATCTGGAAGATACGGTACATTTTCGCTGTGCAAATGTACTGGACGAGCTTCCGAAACTGGCAGAAGCCGGAGAAAAGTATGATGTAGTCATTCTCGACCCGCCGGCATTTACGAAATCCCGTGAGGCCACGAAGAATGCCATCAAAGGTTATCGGGAGATCAATATGAAAGGGTTAAAGCTGGTAAAAGACGGCGGATACCTGGCAACCTGTTCCTGTTCCCATTTTATGACACAGGAACTGCTGGCAAAGACGGTGAAGGAAGCTGCAAAGGCGGCACACAAACGGCTGCGTCAGGTGGAATTCCGTACGCAGGCGCCGGATCATCCGATTTTGTGGGCAAATTCTGCGAATGTGCCGGAGAGCTATTATCTTAAATTTTTATTTTTCAGGTGGTGGATGAGAAATAATCCGAAGAATGCTTATTTATAGGGGTTCCGGAACAATTCTCTGATATGAAATAAAAGACTGACACACCTTTTGACGCACTTTTATAGAAAAATATCTCGAAATAAGCAAATCCTCTTAGTTCATTTGCACCCTTGTTGGATTGTGCTACACGATTTTCAAGGGAAAACGAAAATAGCCGCCATTACTGCGAATAATGACGGCTGTTGATAAAACAGTTACTTAATATATTCGGGTAAGCCGCTTCTCTGGCTTTCCCTCTTTCTACGCATAATATAACATATCTTAAAGGGAAAAACTGGAACAAATGAACAGTTTTTCAGATCAGTGATGACTTATTTCGGTTATAATAAAAGGAGAAAGCTCTCGATTGACTAACCGGGTATAAACTCCATATAATAGTGGTAACCGAATGGAGAAGCTATAGAAGGAGGGAGCATTATGCAGGCATTATCAAAAGCAGAAGTTGGTGGAAATTATACCATTCAGTGGTTATTCGGATTACCGGAAGTTGTAGAATTCCTGCACCGCCATCATGTAGAAGAAGGTGGCAGCGTACAGGTGATTCAGAAATTATCCAATGGACTGATCATCGGTGCCAATGGAGAACGGTTTGCCATGGGAAATGAGATTGCAGATCGTATTCAGGTATAAGTACACCCGGCTATAGAAAACAGACACCCCGGTATCCGTTATAAAAACGGCTGCCGGGGTGTTTTGGGTAAAAAAATGAAAAGGGCAGTATACTTGCATTTTAGAGAGCATTATGGCATAGTTGAAAAAGAAAATCGAAAGCGAAGGATGAAAAGAAGAAAAATGAAGTTTCGAAAAGCTAAGCAGGACGATAAGGAAGAAATTCTTGCGCTGTATCAGTCACTGATCGGTACTCCATACTGCGCATGGGGCAACGGGTATCCGGGAGAACAGGAATTTGATTATGATATGAAAAGAAATGCTCTTTTTTGTATGGAAAATGAAGATGGAGAAATCATTGGCACGATCACAGTGGATGAAGATCCGCAGGTGGAAGCACTCACCTGCTGGTCCAAAACACTGCAGCCGTCTGCGGAGCTTTCCAGACTCGGGGTGCGCACCGATATGCAGAATCAGGGAATTGCCCGGCGGCTTCTGCAGCATGGCATGGAAGAATTGAAAAAACAGGGAAAAAAGAGTGTGCATTTTCTCGTGTGTAAAACAAATAAAAAAGCGCTCCGTTCTTATGAAAAACTGCATTTTGACGTAGTGGGAGAGAGCGATTTATTTGACGAGGACTGGTGGTGCTACGAGAAAGAACTTTAAAAATCAAGTACAGGAAGTTGGAAAATATGCAAATAGGACAGAAAAAAACAACGGGACAGAAGATGAAAAAAGAGAGGAACAGGGGAAGAGAAACGGATAGAAAACCGAACATAAGCCAGATACAAAAAACAGGCGAACACTGCATTTACGCAAAAAGATGCGGAGGATGTGACTATCAGGGAATTTTGTACAGTCAGCAGCTTTCCAAAAAGCAGAGTTACATGCGCAAACTCATGGAACCGTTTGGAAAGATCAATCCAATCATCGGGATGGACGATCCATACCACTATCGGCATAAAGTACAGGCGGCTTTTTCCTGCAATAAACGCGGACATATTGTGGCAGGCGTATATGAGAAACATTCGCATGACATCGTGGATGTAGAGCAGTGCCAGATCGAGGATGCACAGGCAGATGCCATTATCCGTGAAATCAAAAATATGATGCGTTCTTTCCGGATTCGTGCATATGATGAGGATACCGGATATGGGCTGCTGCGTCATGTGCTGGTGCGAAAGGGCTATCACAGCGGACAGATTATGGTGGTGCTTGTACTGGTATCTCCGATCCTTCCATCCAAAAATAATTTTGTCAAGGCACTGCGGAAGAAGTTCCCGGAGATCAGTACAGTAGTGATCAATGTCAATGACCGCAAGACCAGCATGGTGCTCGGGGAGCGCAATATTACGGTTTATGGAAAAGGATTTATTGAGGATGAACTGTGCGGATGCACATTTCGTATTTCACCGACTTCATTTTATCAGGTAAATCCGCAGCAGACAGAAAAACTCTACCGGAAAGCCATTTCCTGTGCCAAACTGACGGGAAAAGAAACTGTGATCGATGCGTACTGCGGTACGGGCACGATCGGGTTGATTGCCAGCAGCCGCGCAAAGCATGTGATCGGAGTGGAGTTAAACCGTGATGCGATAAAGGATGCTATCTCCAATGCAAAGCGCAATCATATTCACAATGTTACTTTTTATAATGAAGATGCCGGACAATTTATGGTAGAGATGGCAGAAAAAGGGAAACGCGCGGATGTGGTCATTATGGACCCACCGCGTACGGGAAGCGACGAGGCGTTTCTTTCCTCTGTGGTGCGACTGGCTCCGGACAAAGTCGTGTATGTATCCTGTGGTCCGGAAACGCTGGCGCGGGATCTGAAGTATCTGACAAAGCATGGATACCGGATGAAAGAGTGTACACCGTTTGATCTTTTTCCGTTACGAAACATGTGGAAACGGTATGCTTATTGTCCAAACTTCATGAAGCGAAGCATCATGTGAATGTGAAACTTGATATGGATGAGATGGATATTACTTCTGCTGAGAGTAAGGCTACGTATGAGGAAATTAAGAAATATGTGTTGGAGGAGACAGGACTTAAGGTATCTAATCTGTATATTGCGCAGGTAAAAGATAAGCATGGATTGGAGAAGAGGGAGAATTATAATCTTTCAAAATCGGAGGATGCAAGACAGCCAAAATGCCCAAAGGAGAAGGAAAAGGCGATTGAGGATGCGTTGAGGCATTTTCAGATGATATTATTGCATTAGCAAATTTCTAGTAAATATTACGTAAGGAGAAAATGATGGATATAAAAAAGACAGATGTTTTTAGCGGCATAGGTGTCTTCACAATCCAAATGATT
>ENA-OQKX01000227-OQKX01000227.1-human-gut-metagenome-genome-assembly--contig:-NODE-227-length-12098-cov-2.349929_pt1 | contig 12098 bp, 19 predicted proteins | sample MGYA00242654_ERZ504810 | MGnify/ENA primary metagenome ERZ504810 (study PRJEB26092, sample SAMD00036378) | human gut metagenome | host: Homo sapiens | study: EMG produced TPA metagenomics assembly of... | reverse complement strand
AGCGAACGCATAGAATTGAAATTGTACGATAGATACCATCTACTAAGGCGCTATTCGCGTTCGTACAATTCACAATTCTGCATTCACTCAGGCAGACTTACCATTCGTGGTAGGTCTGCCTTTTTTGTTTGCAGACACTTTGAAAGGAAGAAATAGTATGTATAGTTTCAACTGCTTAATCAAGACCGATGCCAGCCTCGTTAAAGGTTCTCTTTCGGAAAGCCATGGCGAGACCGAACTTCTGGCGAACCTGTACGGAAAGATAATCTGCATTGAGGACGATGCGAACGGGATGAGCCCGACAGAAACCGTTCCGACGCCCGTGGATGTGTTCGATATCATCCTTGGTTATCGAGAAGCAAGCGAGCTCATTTCTTTTGCAGAAGACATGAAGAAACGAGCACTGCACGCGGCTCTTGAAACCGCCAGATACGCTCTGAAGAAGTGGGACAAGGACGGCATCAGCATTCAGAGTTCGTTGGAGAAGTGTTTCTGCACTATCCCGATGGGTTCCACGGAGGCGTACAACCTTTCGTGCGCTACCGACATCCTTTCCAACCACCCCTGTTCCGAAGCGTGCGAGCTGTTCTATAACGGCATCGAATGGAAATGCTATCCGGACGATACCGAACTGAACGATGTCATCGCGCATCCCGAACAGTACATCGTCATCCCTGTACTGTTTTCCGACAAATGATTCTTGACCTGTGCGTCAAAAAAGGAGAAGGAAAATGAATACTAAGTTTTTTTGTTGCAGAAGATGAAGTGTTTAACCCCAATAAGGTTCTTACACGAAAGGAAATGGATGCCTTTATTGGAGACAGAGGCATCAAAAGTTACGCGGGTGTTTTAAAAAAAGATAACAAACTCTTTTACAACTTTATCCGCGTAAAAGTTGCCGAAGGGAAAAACTGTGTTGATGCGATTTATGCGCGAAAAGCAATCGTATCGAACGGATGCTTACGGAATGATTTTTTCTCTTTTGGAGAGTACAACTTCATCGCATTTGTGACCAATGGGAAAATCTATTGCGACTTGAAGAACTTCTTCAACGAACGCTTCGGCATCGCATCCATGTCCTATGAGGATGTTGCGAATCAGATGCACGATGAAGTGGAGAACTATATCCGCAAAACGTTTACGGATTGCTACGTGGACACAGATATCAAAGAAACGGGCACAGCCGAAGCCAAATATGAATTTGTCTTTGGCAAAAAAACGCCATATGTTTAACAACATTTCCTTTACGGCAAATCCTATCTCTTCCAGCGATGCCATTGTACTGTTTCTCGCCAATCAGAGTGAGTGGGCGAAAAGAGTATGTAGAGAAGATGCTTGAAGAACAGGAGTGGAGCTTAAAGCACATTCGCCGACAGGTATCCATCGAAAGATACAAAGAACAGAAACTTGCCGAATACAAAAAAGCACCAAGCGAAGATTTGATTCAGGCAAAACTGTTTCACGATTCGGTTCCCAAGTCCGGTCAGGTAAAAGTAACATTGGACATCGGTGGAAAGCAGTTTGTCGGTAGTTTTGATTCCAAGTTCTTCGGCTATACGGGGGCTAATCTCGATGAAGCGATTCTTCCTGAGGCTGGTTTCAAGTATCCTGATTCTTTTGAAGGCTATTATGAGTTCCTGAAAGACAACGGGATAAACGTCGAGTGTAAAGACGGAATGTTCCCATTCGCTTTCGTGAAAGAAATCGCTGCGTTCCGTGGCGACAAGATTTTCTGGAAGAGGGAGGCTTGACCTATGGCTCTCAAAATCGGTCCTTGCCCTAAATGCAGCAACACTACATTCATCGCACCGCGCACGTAACCCAAACTTGGCTGGTGGACGAAGACGGCGACTTTATCGAAGCCAAATCTGACTGCGATGAAGTAACCCATGCACCTGATGCCGAGGACTTTGTTCACATGCTCCAAGTGCGGCGAAGAAGTAGCCGCAATCAACGTATAAAAAGACGTTTTCGCGAAAACTTTTTAAAAACCATTCGCTCGTATCATCGTCAAAATATCATGGTGGGGTAACGGTTTGTTACCCACTCAAATTTTAAAGGAGTGTTTATATATGAACCGCGTACCTGAGATTTTCCTGTCTGAAGTGTTTGGTGAACTCCGTATTATCGAGGAGAACAACAAGTTTTATTTCTGCGCTGTGGATGTCTGCAAGGCATTGGGGTATACGAACATAACCCGCGAGCTGAACATTCACTGCCGTCAGGACGGAATCAAGTCCGGCCGCGTTGAGGTTGGCGGCATTCCCCGCATTGTCAAGTTCATCTCGGAAGGGAATGTATACCGACTCATCTGCCGCTCCAATAAGCCTGAGGCTGAACAGTTCGAGACGTGGGTTTTCGATGAACTGCTGCCCACGATTCGTCAGACCGGCGGATATGTGAACGACCCTGTTGTTTTTGTGGACCAGTGGCTCCCTAATACGGATGCTAAAACCAAAGCTTTGCTTGTGACTTCTCTGGAAGCCGTCAAGAATCAGGACAAGGTCATCGGTGTCCAGCAGGAAAGCGTTGACTTCCACCGCGCTGTCAGCGCCTCAGTCAACAGCGTGGACTTTGGCGAATTTGCGAAATGCCTTGCCAACGACCACATCAACATCGGTCGAAATCGCCTGATGGCTTGGCTGCGTAAAGAGAAGTACATTGACGCCTCGAATATTGCCTACCAGAAGTACATCCAGCAGGGGATTTTTGAGGTCAAGGAAACGGTATATTACATCGGCAAAGCATCCCATACCGCACGCAAGACACTGATTACCCCTAAGGGTCAGGTATACCTTGCTAAGAAGGTTTCCAGCGGCTACAAGGGCTAATAGCATTATACTGACCACTGAAAAGTAGTCGGTATTTTTATTGACACCACTTGCGAACCGCATAGAATTGAGATTGTACGATAGATACCATCTACTAAGGCGCTATTCGCGTTCGTACAATTCACAATTCTGTATTCACTAAGGCAGACTTACCATTCGTGGTAGGTCTGCCTTTTTTGTTTACAGCAAAACAAGCACTTGGAGGTGCATTATGAACAACAATGAAATACTTGTCCGCAAAGCTATCGAAGACAAAGAGCGTGAAGCAAACAGCTATGAAGACCAGGAGTGCTACAATGCAGCCTACTGCTATGGTTATGCTGCCGGTGCAACGGATGCGCTGTCTACCTTGAAGAATCCGGACCCAAAAGAACTCTTTATCATCCTGTCGTACTACTCGAACGAGGACGATGGCGAGTTTGACCGCGTCGGCAGCTGCGACAAGGTTTATCCTACGCTCGAAGCCGCCAAAGCAGCTGCCGACAAACTCTTCAAAGAGGACAAGGAAAACCGTCCCGAGAACATCGCTGTCGCTTACACCCTTGATGATTGCGTCCGCGATATCGAGGAAAACCCGCTATATGTTGTCGGTGAATGGCAAAAGAACGCTTTTGGAAGCTATCACAATTTCTACGCAGTTTTCGGTGTTTCTCTCACCGAGGACTAAACGCAAGGAGGATTAAAAAGATGCTCAAGGTATTAGGCGGTCGATGCCGCAGTATTCCCGTTGTTGACGGGAAAGTGAATCTCGTTTTGAAGGCAGTTGTCCCAGCACCAGCAGACAAGGAAAAAGCTGAGAAACTCTGCTCCTTGAACGGCTGGGCACCGCACACCGACATGTTCAACAATCTTCTTATCACTGCTCCTGTATCTTTGGATGCATACCGCCTTTCGGATAGTTCCGTCATGAATGCTTATATCGGCTTTGCTGAGAAAGCAGCGACCGCTCTGGTCGGTAACAAGAATGGATATCTGATGGCCGGCATCGCATCCTACGGGGCTGTTGGCTAAGAAGTCTTCGACCTTGCTTCGTTACATAGCGCTTTTGCGCTTTGTATAGTCCGTCACATCACACACTCAATTTTTAGGCTCTAAGGAGGAGCCACACTATGCGCAAAGATAATCTCATCGACAAGCCCATCGCTGTATCTCTTATCGGAACCGTTGCATCTGCAACTCTCATGGTAGCTTTTGCCATTGCTTATCGCATTGCCGGTCTTTTTGTTCCTGACACGAATGCTGTCATGGTGGCGGTTCACGGTATTATTTCGCTTTGCGGGAATATTTTGATGTTCTTCACCATTGCCACCGTTGCATCTGTCATATACAGCAAACTGTGTGATGACCGCGCTATAGCGGAGCGTTTCGCAAAGCCTCCAAAGTCATCTGCTATCTCGTCCGTTCTCACCAGAATCGCATTTGCAGCAATCATGATTTGCGCCGTTGGATTCGTCATCGAAGTCGTCGGTATGTCTCCAGTAGCCATATTCCTGGAGGCAACTGGTGCGCTGAAAGCACACGAGGCGTTTCTGCATGGATTCGAGATAATCCTGTCTTGCGTCTGCAAGGTCAGTTTTATAGTCGCTGTTATACTTGCTTTCGCTGCGTATAAGGTGCGGTGGGAACTTTAAAACACTTACATTAAGCCGCTCACTTTCTGTGGGCGGCTATTTTTGTTGCCATTCATCGGCAAAATATAGGATTACATCTTTGCAAAATTGACATTTTGCCGTTATCATTGTATACTATACTAAAGCAAGGTGGCAGTATGGCTTATATTTCGGTCGCTGATGCGGCAAAAAAATGGAATCTCTCGGAGCGGTCGGTTCGGAACTACTGCGCTATCGGCAAAAATTCCGAATGCAGTTCTTGCCGGTAAGACATGGCAAATCCCGGAAGACGCAGAGAAGCCAAAACGGACAAATGCAAAAACCGAGAATGCTTTGTTGTCCGTTTTTCGGGAAGAGAAAAAGCAGCAGAGGAAAGGCGGAATCTATCACAAGCTTGCGGCGGTTGATTTGACGAATCAGCCGCCGCAAGCTTGTGACTTCAGTCATGAGTTAGGCGGCTTTTCTCTTGATTTATAATCTCACATATGGTATAATAATAGTGGTGATATTATGCGACTATTCGTCAATAATGACTTGTCATATGGTAGAGGTTATGTCTACAATATTCAGTATCACATTGTGTGGTGTACAAAGTACAGAAAACCTGTTTTAGTAAACGAAACAGAGCAATCGCTTAAAGAGTCTCTGCAGCAATCTGCTGAGACCTTAAAAATCAATATTGTAGAAATGGAATGCATGCCCGACCACATTCACCTGTTGGTGGAGTGTTCACCGCAGCATTTTATTCCAGATATGATAAAGGTGCTTAAAGGCAACAGTGCAAGAGCTATTTTTATCGCCAATCCGGACTTAAAGAAGCAACTTTGGGGCGGGCATCTTTGGAACCCAAGCTACTTTATTGCGACCGTCAGTGACAACACGCGCAAACAGGTACAAGAATACATTGCATCTCAAAAAACAAGAAATTGATGAAAGGGGGCTTCGCAGTGAAAATCACTTCCAGCTATGCTGTGGAAATCAGAAAGCAGAAAATGTTCGACAATACTATAAAGATTTATCGCGAAGCCGTTTCTTTCTTGATTGACTGTTTTAACAAAGAATGGGGCTCTATCCAAAAAGTAGAGGGTACTAAATCTCGAAAGAGTTTTGCCGAGAAGTTAATTCATACGACAAAACACAGCACTGCTAAATACGATTTTGATGCCAAGTTCTATAAGTTCCCCAGCTACTTGCGGCGTGCAGCCATTCAGGCGGCGCTTGGCTCTGTAAGCAGCTACTACAGTAACCACAAGAACTGGGAAACAAATAGCAAGGTTGGTAAGGAACCAAAACTTCAATGCGATAGATTCTGCTTTCCGCCTTTTTACAGGACAATTATGTACGAGGAAAGCAACAAACCAAACCAGTGCTATCTGAAGCTGTATAAAGACAATGACTGGATTTGGATTCCAATTGCGATGCGTTCCACCGATGTTAAGTACATTACGAAATACTGGTCACATTGCGAAAAGAGTGCTCCTACCCTCGAAAAGAAGTACGGAAAGTATTTTCTTCGCTTCGCTTTCGTGGAGAAGGTAGAACTCTCTGAAATTCAAATTCAAGACAGGCGCATCTGCGCCGTAGACCTTGGTCTCAATACTGACGCCGTGTGCAGCATCATGACTGCTGATGGAACTGTCCTTGCAAGAAAATTTATCAATTTTCCGAGTGAAAAAGACCATCTGTATCATGTGCTTAACCGTATCAAGCGTAAGCAAAGGGAGCACGGTCCCAACAGCGCCGCAGCTATGTGGCGTTACGCCAAAGCCTTGAATAACGATATAGCGAAAAAGGTTGCTGCCGCGATTACTGAATTTGCTGTGCTTTATTCTGTAGATGTGATTGTTTTTGAACATTTGTCATTTACAGGCAAAAAGCACGGCGGCAGTAAAGCACAAAAGCTGACAATGTGGAAACGTAATTCCATACAGGATTATGTGACACAGAAGGCGCACCGCTGCGGTATCCGGATTTCGCGTATCTGCGCTTGGGGCACAAGCAAACTTGCTTTTGATGGCAGCGGTGCCCTTGAACGTGACAAAACCAATCATGCCCTTGCAACTTTTGCAAGCGGTAAACAATACAACTGCGACCTAAGCGCGAGTTACAATATTGGCGCTCGCTACTTTGTCAGAGAGTTGCTAAAACCCTTGCCAGCGATGGTGAGGTCTCAGCTTTCGACTAATGTTCCGAATGCTGAGCGTAGAATCCAAGTTACACTTGCCACGCTTAAAGTTCTGTATCCTGAGCTAAAAAAACTCGGCACACAGGCAGCGTAAGATGTACAGATGCTAACTGAGTTATTAGTTTTCTTGCGGTGATGGCTTCCGTCTGGACGCTTGAGCTGAGGGATTACCGTATCTTTCGTTAGAACGCCGCTACCCATAAAAAGGGCGGGAAGCCCATGACTTCAGTCGTGGGAGGATTTCACAAATTGACGGACAAAATTCATCTGCTGAGCATGGTCGAACAAATCTTCATACCTCACGCTTTCTTTCGGTGTGATGTTCGCCTGCATGCTTCTGTTTGTAACCGGTATTATCGCTGTTGGTGTGCTGGCAGCGAGCCTCTGTGCGAAATGAATGTCCAGAACAGAAAGGAGGAAAAGACCATGAGCGAGAACCCGAAAATCGAAGGTATCGTCTTTAAGCACGGCGATGATGACTACTCTTTCTGGATGCCGGACATCTCGAAAGAAGAGAACGAGAAATTCGTGCAAACGCTGTTTTCAGCATTTGAGGATAATGGCTGTTCGGTGCGCGGCACAAAGAAGGACATCCTCGATGCCATCCGAGAAAATACCTGAAACGAAAACGAGCGAATCCCTGAAAAAAATTTACGTGCTCGACACGAGCGTTCTTCTGTCATCTCCGTACTCTAACGAAAAACAACATTGACCAGGCACATTTCTAAAGCGCTGCGACATTTTTCTGGGGGTTTGCAAGGCCGTTTGCAACATTTTTCCGAAATTCACCGATATTTTTTGCAGTCATCCATCACGGATGGCTGCTTTTTTTGTTTTTACGCGAAAAAGTTGCCGATTTGTGCGAATTGCAGATAATGAAAATCAAGGGCAGTCATAGCGGTATTGTCCGCACAGAAATTATCAGAAAGAGATTTTCCAGATAGTTCTGGAATTTTGGAGGAATCACAAATGTACGGTAAACCGATGAATTTCATAGACTGGCTGATTGATATGCCGGAAGAGTTTTCATTTTGGGTAGAGGACCAGATAGCAGTAATGTCACCGGTAACGATTGCCGTGGTAATTGTTGTCGCATTGGCTGTTTTGGCCGGTATATGGCTTCTCGTCGTTTCTGCTGCCAAGAAGGATGTGCGCAATACCAGCGAGATTCTGGCGGGCGTTGAGGAAGTCAATCAGGGATATGAGTTCTATGATGTGGACGAAGAAATCCGCCTTGAATACCCGCTCGAATCCCTTGAAGAGTATAAGGGCACTTCCCTCGATAAGCTGTTCATGAGCACTGTTCGGAAAAAGATTCCCCAGTTTGAAGAGGTTTTCGGATGGGCGCAGTCGAATGTAATTCAGTTTGCGGCATATAAGGAAGAACTTAAAAGCATCCCTAACTGGACCGAGAAGGACAATGATTGCGGGAGAAGAATCCCTTTCTGGCTGTATAAGCACTATGAGAAGAAGCTGGTCAATGCAGCGGTGTTCGGCACTCCCGTGACCGAGACGACCTTCATTGCGGTGAAGCAGTATGTCCCGCATAAGGGCAAGCCGATGGAGGAGTCTAAGACCTATTCGATGGCAGAAGCTAAGGAATTCGTAAGACTCGCTAAGGCGCACGAACGGGAACGCCAGCAGCGGGAAAACGAGCGGAGGCAGGCATCCTCGCAAATCAAGTATGAGGTTTTGCAGCGGGACAGGTTCCGGTGCGTTGTCTGCGGCAGGACCCCGGAACAGGGCGCGAAACTTCACATTCAGGCGGTAAAGCCGCTTCCGAAACACGAGAGACCATCTGCGGATTGTTTTCGAACCGTGTGCGAGGATTGCCTGAGAAGGAAAGGGTGAGGGGCAGAGATGTTTTGTATATGCGTACTTATCATAGCAGCAGCTGCCGTGTATATGGTTGAGGCGTATATCCATACCTACTACGCAATTGAGTATATGCACGGAGCACCGCTGTTCTTTGTACTTCTGGCGAAATACGCGGCACCGGTCCTGTTCCTGCTCCTGTGCGTGTACTTTGTATTCCGGTACAGGGAGAAGCGGCGGGAATCGGAAAAGCCTGCGCAGGATAAGCAGGAAAACCGAGAAGAAGTCTATGCGGAGAAAATTAACGCGACCGTAAAAACGAAAGCAGTGTTCTCAGACCAAGCCGACCAGATGCTGTATCAGGTCATGCGGTTCGGACAAAAGATGGCGGTAGCATACAGCATGACACAGGACAGCAAGACTTCCGGGGAGCAGGCAAAGTGCCTGACGCTGTTGGCGTCGGCAGAACGAATATTCTATGACCGTCTGGATGACGCTATTCGTTCGGCATCGATGTTCGACGAGACAGAATACAAAGCTTTCCAACAAGGCATTATCTCGTTCGGAGATACCGATACCGCTAAAAAGAAGCAGGAGATATACGCCGGTATCATCAAGACGATAAACAATGTGGTCCATGATAATGAGCGTCTTATCCTGCGATTAGATTCTCTTGCCTATGCACTCAATCAGCGCTCAGCACAGAATCCGTGGGATACCGATGTGGCCCTGGCAATGTCAAGACTTGATGATGTCATCAGCAAAACAAAGCAAGACCTTGAACAGGACGAGGAAATCAGCCGCGTGGCTTTGAAACGATATGACACTTTGAATGGAGGTAATTGAGCATGGCAAGAAAAGGTGTGTTCCCGATAGTAGCGACCTTGGCGGTCATCGGCGTAGTATTGGCGGTGTTCTCCCAGACGGTGATGCGGGACTCGAATATCAGCACCAATACCATGACAACGGAGCAGGCGTATGCGGATTTGAGCGGGAAGATGAAACGCATCGGGGTACAGGAAGTATCCGTCAACCCGCAGCAGCTTGATGTATCGGAGTTTTTGGACGCGAAAGATGAGTTGCCGGATATCGACTCCTCCTACCCGTTTGTGGTAGAGGGAAACGGTGATGTCAACATTGAAATCTTCTCTTCCGGCGAGAAAGCAGCAGAATCCGGTGCTGATTCTTTCCTGACCAGCATGGCAAAGAAGTTCAACGCCCAGCACAACAAGACTTCCGGAGACAAGACCATGAGCGTCTCTCTGCGCTCCGTTCCGTCCGGTACGGCAGCTGAGTACATCTCGACGGGAAAGTATCAGCCTGAGTGCTATACCCCTTCAAACACGCTCTTTGGCGAGTTGGTGAAAAACGAGGGCATAGAGTTGACCGTCGAGGCTGACCGTCTGGCCGGCAATGTGGCGGGTATTCTCGTATCAAAGAAAACAGGGGATATGCTTCGCTCTGAATACAGTGAAGCGTCTGTTTCTTCCGTTCTGAACGCAACCATCGATGGCAAACTCATGATGGGATACTCGAACCCCTATACGAGTGCAACGGGTCTCAACTTCCTGCTTGCGGCCCTTGCAAGCAGCGGCAGCGACACGATTGTCGATACGGCTGCTGTCGAGAATTTTCAGAAATTTCAAGCGAACGTCCCTCTCGTATCCTTCACCACACAGCAAATGGTCCAGTCGGCGGACAAGGGGCATCGTGGACGGTGTCGTGATGGAGTATCAGTCCTACCAGAATGACCCGACCTTGCAGCGCAACTACGAGTTCATCCCGTTCGGTGTCAGGCACGATAACCCTCTGTATTCCATCGGGAATGTCTCCGCTGAGAAGAAGGAAGTGATTGCTGCTTTCGTTTCCTTCTGCGCTCAGAACCAGGCAGAGGCGACGAAGGACGGATTCAATGGCCTTGATGACTATGCTTATACCGGCAAAGTATACGACGGCAACACCATCGCACAGGCTCAAAGTGTCTGGAAGGAAGAGAAAGATTCCGGTATTCCTATTGTGGCGGAGTTCGTTGTCGATACTTCAGGGTCGATGCGCGGAGAACCTATCAATGCACTGAAAACAGCCATGATTAACACCATCCAGTATATCAATGACGACAACTATATCGGCATCATTGGCTTCGATTCGGATGTCAGAGAATACCTGCCTATTGACCAGTTCTCTCTGACTCAAAAAACTTTGTACAAGGGTGCTGTAAATTCCCTCGACGCGAACGGCAATACCGCTATGTATAACGGTCTTTGCGTTGCAATGGACCGTATCTATAAAAAATCTCAGGAACTCGGCGGGAATTGCACGCCAATCATCTTTGTATTAACAGACGGAGACAGCAATACTGGTTATAAGTTCTCTGAGACAAAGGACATTATTGCAGGTATGAACATTCCCATCTATACCATCAGCTACAACTATGCAGCGGATAGTCTTTCGGAGCTCGCTTCCATCAACGAGGCGGCAGCTATCGTTGGCAACAGCGAGGATATCACCTACAAGCTCCGCAACCTGTTTAACGCAGAGATGTAACTCAAAAGCGCGGTTTTGTCCGCGCAGCTGCTCCAAAAGACAGCCTCCACGCGGCGAGCAGCGGGCAACGGGAAACAGTCCCGGCAAATCGTCTTTCAGAACGGAAGGTGGGATAGCACTATGCGAGTACAACAGGTCCCGAACTCTCCCTATTTTATCCATTACGACGATAACGGTTATTGCTGTATATCCAAAAGCAGAGAAAGCCAAGAACCTATCCCGGAATCTGAGCTGCAAGCGTTTCTCGACGCAGTAGCCAATGGCTTGCTTTATATCGAAAAGGAACGAAAGAACAGATACCAGCGCATCGAAGAAGCCGAAAAAGCAGCTTTTGCCAAAGGCGAAGCGAAAGGCAAAGAAGATAAGCTGCTCGCCACGGTAAAAACGTTGGAGGATGAGCGGGAACAGAACCAATATCACGGGTCCGGTGGTTTTCGAGATGCGGATGAAATTCTCCATGAATTAAACGAATGGCTGATGTGTGAATGACTATGATGGGAAGTATTCCGATTCCAAATACCAGATTTTATCTGACAAGCATCGATGGTAAGAAATGGTTTATAACAGAATATTACAGGACTGCGCCGTTTAACCCAGATAAGGAAACATATGACTTGTACAAGGCGTTCGCGGAAGCTTTTCAAGAAAACGAACGAGAAGAGCGAGAGTTTTCTGAAAAACTCAAAAAAGCAGTGAAAAAAGCCTACGGAAACGGCTTAAACGCGGGACGACACAGCCATCTGCAGGCTCCGTCAAGCCTAAGCGAAGGCAGACCGGGACGTGAACAATACGATGGTTTCTATGCTTGGTATGCAGCGCACGGAAGATAAGAGAACAAATTGAAAGGAGGAAACAGCTATGCTACTTTATTCACGAGAAGATGCAGAAAAGCCTGCATTGAAGCTATTGAACATGCTCGCGCAGTTAATAATAATACTGCTGACAAACAGTACAAAATACGAGAAACGGCGCAGGAAAGCGGCAAAAACGAATAGTGAGCATAAGCAAAAAATCGAAACTGCATCAGGCTAAGCTGGTCTCAAGGCAGCACGGTCTTGCCTCTGACGATCACTCTACGTGCTGCAAAAGGGCGAAAAGTCGATTGGTGAAACG
>ENA-OQKX01000226-OQKX01000226.1-human-gut-metagenome-genome-assembly--contig:-NODE-226-length-12165-cov-3.321565_pt1 | contig 12165 bp, 11 predicted proteins | sample MGYA00242654_ERZ504810 | MGnify/ENA primary metagenome ERZ504810 (study PRJEB26092, sample SAMD00036378) | human gut metagenome | host: Homo sapiens | study: EMG produced TPA metagenomics assembly of... | reverse complement strand
AAAAATACTGTAACAAAAAGATAGGGAAAGTAAACCCTAAAAGTGTTTAAAGGTCATCTCTATCTCAGAGTCAAAATCCCTATGACTTTTAAAGGTTGATTTATCCCTATCTATTTTTATATATTCATTAAAAACAGGCCATGATAAATCGTGGCTTTTCTTTATGTGTGTCTTTGGATTTAGTCTAGAAATTTATTGATAAATAGGATATAATATGAAAGTGTATCCTTTTGTCTGTATACATAAAAGAAATGAGGTAAATAACATGAACGAAAAGACATTACAATGATGTAGTAAATCACATGAAAACCTCTGGTTTTGTTTACCAAGGTTCAGAAATCTATGGTGGTTTGGCAAATACTTGGGATTTTGGTCCTTTAGGCATTGAATTAAAGAACAATATTAAAAATGCTTGGTGGAAACGTTTCATCCAGGAAAGTGAACACAACGTAGGTTTACAAAGTGCCATCTTAATGAACCCAAATGTATGGGTAGCTAGTGGTCACGTTGGAGGATTTAGTGATCCTTTAATGGATTGTAAAGAATGTAAGAGCCGTTTTAGAGCAGATCAATTGATTGAAGAAGCTAGTAATCACACAGTAAACTGTGGTGGTATGTCAAATGAAGATATGGAAAACTATATTGCTGAACATGAAATCACATGTCCAAAATGTGGCGCTAAAAACTTCACAAATATTCGTCAATTTAACTTGATGTTCAAAACATTCCAAGGTGTATTAGAAGATGCGAAAAGTACGATCTATTTACGTCCAGAAACAGCACAAGGTATCTTTGTCAACTTCAAAAACGTACAAAGAACAATGCGTAAAAAATTACCATTCGGTATTGGACAAATTGGTAAGAGTTTCCGTAACGAAATCACACCAGGAAACTTTATTTTCCGTACTCGTGAATTCGAACAAATGGAACTTGAATTCTTCTGTAAACCAGGAACCGATTTAGATTGGTTTGAATACTATTGTAAAAACTGTGTTCAATTCTTAAAAGATTTAGGTATTAATGAAGAAAACATTCGTTTACGTGCTCATGATCCTGAAGAATTAGCACACTACTCAAATGGTACAAGTGATATCGAATACCACTTCTCTGAACCTATCGGATGGGGTGAATTATGGGGTATCGCAGACCGTACAGATTTTGACTTAAAAGCACACCAAACAACTTCTAAACAAAACTTAGAATATTTTGATCAAGAAGCCAATGAAAAATATATTCCTTATGTTATTGAACCTAGTGTAGGTGTTGAACGTTTGATGTTAGCTATTATGTGTGAAGCTTATCAAGAAGAACAATTAGAAAATGATTCTCGTGTTGTATTAAAATTACATCCTGCATTAGCACCATATAAAGTAGCTGTACTTCCATTATCTAAAAAATTATCCGATCAAGGGGATGAAGTATTCGCAAAATTATCAAAACACTTTAGCGTAACATATGATGATGCTCAAAGTATTGGTAAACGTTATCGTCGTCAAGATGCGATTGGTACACCATTCTGCGTAACTGTTGACTTTGAAACAGCTAACGATGGATGTGTAACTATCCGAGATCGTGACACTATGCAACAAGAACGTGTCGCTTTAGATGATCTTGTTTCATATATTGAAAATAGAATCGCATTTTAATGAGCTGGATTAGCGAAGAGGATATAAAGGCAATACGTCAACAAGCCGATATTGTTGACGTAATGTCTCACTATATCACACTTGAAAAACAAGGCAAAAATTATAAAGCCATATGTCCTTTTCATGATGATCATGATCCAAGCTTATCGATTTCGACAGATAAACAAATATTCAAATGTTTTGTGTGTGGCACAGGAGGAAATGTATTTACTTTTGTTCAAAAGATCGAAAATATTTCTTTTCTAGAAGCTGTATGTAAGGTTGCTGAATGGATTCATTATCCTTTACATTTGGATACATCTAAATTTCAAGTGAAAGTCGATGAAAATCAACCTTTATTTGATTGTATACAATCGTATATTCGTTTTTTAACATTTGAACTTGAAAGTGAAAATGGAGAAAGCGTAAAAAGGTATTTAAGTCAACGAAAAATAAATGAAGATATTATAAAAAGATTTGAAATTGGGTATGCACCTGAATCGAGTCGTAGTGTGAAGTATCTCAAGGCAAAAGGTTTTAACGAACAAATACTATTCGATACAGGATTGATTCGTACTCATGACTTGAACACCTATGCTGTATTTGATCATCGATTAATGATTCCAATCCATGATGAACATGGTAATCCAGTTGGTTTTACGGCAAGACGATTAAATGAAGATAAAGATATCGCAAAATATATCAATACTTCCGAAACAAAGATCTATCACAAAGGAAATTTAATATTTAATTATCATAGAGCGAAAGAGTTTGCGAAAAAGAATAAGCGATGCATATTAGTTGAGGGGGCTATGGATGTCATTGCCTTTGAAAAGGCGGATATCCATGAAAGTATTGCTTGTTTAGGTACAGCTTGTACCAAGGAACAAATGACATTATTAAAACGTTTAAATGTACCACTAGTGGTATGTTATGATGGGGATAGAGCTGGTAAGGCAGCCACTTATAAATTTGGAAAGTTAGCCGTTGATTATGGCTTGAACTTTTCCATTGTGAAAAATACAACGGTAAAGATCCGGATGAAATTTTAATGAACTTGGAAAGATGAATTGTATTTATCCGCTCATAAAACCGTGTCGTTTGTTGAATTTTATTCGAATATTTACCAAATCAATATGATTTAGACAACTACGAGGATAAGAAAAAATTCACTTCTGAAATGCAAGCTTTTATTGAAAGAACATGCACAGATTTTGAAAAGGCCGATTACTATTCTCGTATTCGAGATTTAACTGGATTTGATCTATCGAATTCTGCAAGTGCTGTTGCACAAATAAAAGAACCAAGAAATAAACCATCTGTTATTCGAAATATGGAGCCATTAAAAAATGGAAGAACACTTGCCGAGTATGGTGTGTTATGGATGATTCTTAAAAGTAAATTAGCGGCCGACCAATTTAAAGATCAGATTGGCTTTTTCCAAGATCCAATCTGCGAAGAATTGTCATTATATTGTTATGACATGTATCGAAATATGGACCATATTCGATTTTGATGTTTTAATGAGTTATATCGAAAAAGAAGAGGTTCGTAATTTATTGGTAAGCCTAATGGTAAAATCCGTTTCATGTTTATGAATATAATGAAGACTTCTTTAACGATAGTTTAATGAAGATCAAAGAATGTACCTTACAAGACCAAATCGATCAGATCAATAATCAGATCAAGAATGTTCAAGATCCGATGATTAAAATTAGTTTGGCGAGTAAAAAACAGGAATTAATTATTCAAAGAAACGAAATCAACCATCGAAAGGAAGGATAAAAGTATGGCAAATGAAACTCAAAAATTAAAGTTTACAAGCTTGGATGAGGCAAAAGAATTCTTGCTAAAGAGTAAGGAACAAAATGCAGATGTTTCTCAAAAACAATTCTTAGATGCAGTCAGTGCTTTAAATTTAGATGATGACACATTGGACGATCTATATAACTGGATCGATGAAAATATGATTGAATTCATTGATGGGGATGAATTGGATGAAGATGATTTAAATGATGATGATTTAACGATGAAGATTTGGATGAAGAAGATTCAATACGCAGAAGAAATTTCAACAACTAGAAAAAACATTCGCGAATGCATCACATGCCAAATTAATGACCCAGTTTAAAATGTATTTAAAAGAAATCGGTCAAATTCCATTATTGGATCCTAAAGAAGAGCCAATTATTGCGCGTCAGATTCAAGAAGGGGAACAGGCAAAAGAAGATATTAAAAACCCAGACTTAAGTGAGGAAGAAAAGAAAAAACTCGCAAAAATTATTGCGGATGGTGAAGAAGCGAAACAAACATTGATTTCTTCAAACCTTCGTTTAGTTGTATCTATTGCCAAAAAATATGTAGGTCGTGGAATGTTATTCTTGGATTTGATTCAAGAAGGAAATTGTGGTTTGATCAAAGCCGTTGAAAAATTTGATTACACAAAAGGGTTTAAATTTTCAACATATGCGACATGGTGGATTCGTCAATCCATTACGCGTGCTATCGCAGACCAGGCTCGTACAATTCGTATCCCAGTACACATGGTTGAAACAATCAACAAATTAACACGTATTCAACGTCAATTGGTACAAGATCTAGGTCGTGATCCAATGCCAGAAGAAATCGCAGAAAAAATGGAAAATATTTCTGCTGAAAAGGTACGCGAAATTCAAAAGATTGCCTTAGATCCAGTGAGCCTTGAAACTCCAATTGGAGAAGAAGATGACTCTCACTTAGGAGATTTCATTGAGGATAAAGATACATTATCTCCAGATGATTATACAAACAATCAATTGTTGAAAGATGAAATCAATGCTGTTTTACAGGGACTTACGGAACGTGAAGAAAAAGTATTGCGTTTACGTTTTGGTTTATTAGACGGAAGAACTCGTACGCTAGAAGAAGTTGGTAAAGAATTCAATGTCACTCGTGAGCGTATTCGTCAAATTGAAGCGAAGGCATTGCGTAAACTAAAGAATCCAAATCGCTGCAAACGCTTAAGAGACTTTGTAAAATAATGATACCTTGTTCGAATCGTATTCAAGAAATATTAGAATGGGTCAATGGCGATTGTATTGCAGATATTGGCTGTGATCATGCCTATGTTGTCTGCAACGCCATTTTAAATCATCAATCAAAAAAAGGCTATGCTTGTGATGTGGCACAAGGTCCATTGGATAATGCCAAGAAAACCATTGAAGATAATGAACTGTCTGATTTTGTATCTTGTCGATTATTAGATGGCATTCAAGGCTTGAATGAGGATGTGGATCAAATTATTATTTGTGGCATGGGCGCTAAATTGATCATAGATATTCTTTCAAAAGGGAATTTACATTCTGGTTTGAGATTCTTATTATCAAGCCATAAAGATGATTTTATTTTACGAGAATATTTACGCGATCATAATATTCATATTGTTCGCGAAAAAATGATTTATGACAATGGACATTATTATCCAATTTTAGATTGTGTCGTGAAAGATCACATTCAAGATATAAGTACTTCACAACTTCATTTTGGTATGAATATGAAAATGGATTCAACGTATTTATCCTATCTAGATTTTGAAGAGAATAAATATAAAAATATTCTTTCAAAAGTCAATAAACCTGAATTTCTTGAAAAAATTGAATATATAAAAGAAATCCGTACTCAGAGAATTTCCTGAATACGGATTTTTGGCTTTTCGATGTCTTGCGATAGATAATCTTTAACTTGGTTTGTCAAATATGTAGGGGTACTTGCACCACTTGTGATCGCAATTGTGGAATAGGGTTCAAAATCCTTTTTATCAATGTCTTCAACCGTTTGAATGGAAAATACATCAGGAATACCCGCCTTTTTTCCAATATCAACTAGTTTTTGTGTGTTATTGCTTGTAGGATCTCCAACAACGATTAAACAATCGACATTTTCAAGATCTAAAATAGCTTGTTGACGAACTCTTGTCGCATTACATATTTCATCATGGAAGATTGCGGATGGATAAAGTTGTTTGATTTGATCAAAAGTGTCTTTTAATTCATAGATGGACATCGTTGTTTGATTTGTCACAAAAATTTTGTTTGTATCAACATTTGGAATCTCTTTCTTTGGCTCAATCAAATATACATTTTTACTCATTGTATAAATCGATTCAGCTTCTGGATGTTTGTTTTTGCCAATATAGAAAATAGTATAGTCCTCATCCAAATATTGTTTTACGATCTTTTGTGTCTGTAAGACAAATGGGCAACTCGCATCCACAAGAATCAACCCTTTTTCTTTGGCTTTTTCATAAACTTTTGGACTAACACCATGCGCTGTAAAAATCACAATACCTTCATTAATTTCATCCAATAATTCGTAACGTGTTTTATTCTTGTTTTCAATTGTATCAATGGAATAAGATTGAAGGGCCTTTTTCACATATTGATTATGTACAAGATTTCCTAAAATCGTAATCTTTTGATCTGGATATTGAATTCGCGTTTTCTTTGCGATTTCGATGGCTTTTAAAACGCCTCCACAATACCCCTGAGGCTTGACTGTAATGATATTTTGTGTTTTCATATATACATTATGCCCTAATTATTTGTATTTGTAAAATGGAAAGAATTTTGGGATAATACTAGAGTAAAGGATGTGAAATTTATGAATAATCGTATTCAAGAAATAATGGATTTAGAACATTTTAAAACATTAACACCTATCCAAGAACAGGTGTTAAATCGTAAAAATAAAAATAGAGATATTATTGGTGTTTCAAGTACGGGTTCAGGAAAGTCTCACGCTTTCTTTATGCCCATCTTTGAAAACTAGATTTTGATCAAGATTGCGTACAAGCCGTCATTTCTGCGCCAACTCGTGAACTTGCTTATCAATTATATGATCGTTGTCGTAAGATTGCCAAAACATTTTAATGTGCGCGTAAAACTTGTGACAGGTGGTATGGAAAAAGTAACGCAAATGGAAAAACACCACAAATCGTTATTGGTACACCTGGAAGAATGAAAGACATGTTTATTAAAGATAATGTCTTACGTTTAGATACAGCTAAAATTGTTGTCATCGACGAAGCGGATATGACATTAGAATTTGGGTTCTTAGAAGATATTGATGAAATCTTATCTAAAATGGATAAGAAAGTACAAATGATGGTCTTCTCGGCAACCATTCCAGAATCTTTACAACCGTTTTTAAAGAAATATTTGTATGATCCTGAATTTATTGAAATTAAAAAGGAAGAAGCTTTTCAAAGTGATGTAAAACACATTCTAGTTCCTTGTAAGCATAAGAGTTATGAACAAAAAATCTTAGATGTACTTCCATGTATTCAGCCCTATGTTTGTTTGATTTTTGCGAATACGACGCAAGAAGCACAAAACATTGCCAATACGATGCGTGAAAATGGGTATGATCTCGTTGAACTTCATTCAGGCCTTGAATCGCGTCAACGTATGCAGGCTATTAAAATGATTCAAAGCCAAAAGAAGAGTTATATCGTTGCCAGTGATATTGCCAGTCGTGGAATTGACTTAGAAGGAATTACACATGTGATTAGTTGTGGCTTCCCTAAAGATTTAAAATTCTATATTCACCGTGCAGGTCGTACGGGAAGAGCAAGTCGTGATGGTCAATGTATTGCTTTATATAAAGAAAGTGATACGAAATCGATTCAATCTTTAATCAAACAAGGTATTGAATTTGAACATCAAGATGTGAAGAACAAACAATTTGTGGATTTAAAACCATATGTTAATAAGCGTCCAATGAAAAAGGATGCGTTCCATGAAGAAGTTGAAAAAATCGTTCATAAGAAAAAGAAAGTAAAACCAAATTATAAGAAAAGACAGCGTCAAGAAATTGATCGTATGAAACGTAAAAAGCGTACGTGAAATGATCAAATCAGATATTAAGCGCCAACAAAAAGAACGTGCTAAAAGAAAGACAAACGTCAAAAAGGAATAGGATATATGATCTATTTAGGAAGTCATGTTTCTTTTAAGAGTCCTAACACTTTAAAGGAGCCATTGAAGAAGCTTTATCTTATGGAGCTAATGCCTGTATGATCTATACAGGACCGCCTAGTAATACGCGTCGAGTGGATCAATCGAAATTAAAGATTGAAGAAGCTAAAAAAATAATGGCTGAACATGATTTTTCAATCGATCGTGTTATTGTACATGCACCCTACATTATCAATTTGGCCAATGCTCTAAAACCTGAAACGGCTTTGTTTGGGCAAGACTTTTTAAAGGCAGAATTAGAAAGAGTTTCTAAAATTGGCGCTAAAACACTAGTGCTTCATCCAGGAAGCCATGTAGGCGCTGGAATGGATATTGGTATTGAATGGATCATCAATGGTTTAAATGAAGTCTTAGATCATGATACAAGTGATGTCAAGATTGCGCTTGAAACGATGGCCGGAAAAGGCAATGAATGTGGTTTTACATTTGAACAACTTCAAAAAATTTATTTAGGGATTCATAAAAAAAGCCGCATTGGTTTTTGTATGGATACATGCCATATTTGGGATGCGGGTTATGATATCACTCACTTTGATGAAGTCCTCAATCAATTTGATTCAATTTTAGGCTTAGAAAATCTATTATGTATGCATATCAATGATTCTAAAAATGAATTGGGTGCCCATAAAGATCGTCATGAAAATATAGGTAAAGGCTACATTGGCTTTGATGTATTGTACGCTATCGTGCATCATCCAAAGTTAGAACATGTCACAAAAATATTAGAGACTCCATTTGTGGATGGAAAAGCTTGTTATAAAGAAGAAATCTCAGCACTGCGCTGAGATTTTTTTTCTAATTAAAATTTATCAATTTCTTCTTTTAAACGAGCTACAATCTGATCTTGTGGAATCTTTTCAATGATTTTGCCCTTCTTGATCAATAAGCCTTCTTTTTTGCCACCTGCAATCGCAATATCCGCATGTTTAGCTTCACCAGGACCATTGACCGCACAACCCATGATGGCTACTGTTACTTCTTTATGAATCGTTTGAAGATAGCTTTCAACTTCATTGACAACCGGCTCCATATCCCATTGAGTTCGCCCACATGTTGGACATGCGATTAGATTGGGTACATTTTTGATGAGCTTGCAGTCTTTTAATAATTCCTTTACGATTGGAATTTCTTTTTCAGGTGCACCATTAACACTGATTCGAATTGTATTTCCAATGCCTTCATTTAATAAAGTGCCTAAAGCTAAACTCGATTTGATGGCACTTGTCATGGTTGTACCGGCTTCTGTTACACCTAAATGTAAAGGGTAATCAAATGTTTTAGCTGCAAGGCGGTAAGCTTCAATACATAAAAGTGGATCACTCGATTTAAAAGAAAGGACAGTATCATAAAAATCGAGATCTTCTAAGATTTTTACATGTCTTTTGGCACTTTCAATCATACCTTGTGCGGTTGGCTTACCATATTTTTCATGAATATCTTTTTCTAAAGAACCACCATTGATCCCAATACGAATTGGAATATGTTTTTCTTTACAAGCCTTAACGACTTTTTCTACATTTTCTCTAGAACCAATATTTCCAGGATTTAAACGAATTTTATCAGCACCTGCTTCAATACAAGCTAAAGCTAAACGATAATCAAAGTGAATATCGGCAACTAATGGAATATGAATTTGTTTTTTTATATCTTTTATGGCTTTGGCATCCTCCATATCCATGCAGCTGACACGAATTAATTCGCAGCCCATTTTTTCAAGGTTTAAAATTTGTTTGGCTACCTCATCCGCCTTTTTTGTTTCAATGTTACACATTGATTGAATAATAACGTGATTATTATGTCCAATTTCAAGATTTTTTACTTGAACTTGACGAGTTTGAGTTCTGTTCATAGTCATCCTCCATATCTCAAGTATACGCCTTTCTTCTTTTTTTTCCATTTCATCTTGGAAACGTGTATAATATATAGTGTTTTCGTATAAGGGGGATTCAATTGAAAAAGAGTAGAAAATCATTGAAAAGGGCAAGACAAACTATTTACTGTTGATCAAGTCATTTCGAATCGTATATTGATTCTTGCGGTTTCCATTACCGTTATGTTTTTTAATTCATCTTTTTTACGATTGTTCTATCTTCAGATTGTTTCATATAATGACTATACAGCGAAAAGAGAAGATTATACTTCCATCAAGCAATATACTTCAGCACCACGTGGTCAAATCTATGATTGTAAGGGAAGAATTTTAGCTAAGACTGTGGTTAGTCACAATATTGTCTTTACATCTCCAAACAATATGGATTCAGATGATTATGAATTGTATGCGAAACGTATTGTGAAAGTATTTAGTGTAAGCGCAAAAGATTTTACAGAGGAAGATAAAAAGCAGGCATATATTACGTACAAATCCTTTTTATCTCCAAATGATTCTGAATATGCAGCCAATCATTTATTGACTTCAAAAGAATTGAAACAATACAAAAATGGTGCATGGGGTGACAATGCCGAAAGTAAACGATACAAGATCTTAATGAATCGTATTGGTAAGAAACAAATTGGTGAAATGACACAATCCGAATTAAAAATGTGTGTGATTTACCAAAGAATGATTGCCAACCAAAGTACAGGACAAGAAAATGTTGTACTTGAAGATGTCAGTGATGATGATGTGGCCTATCTTGTCGAACATAAAACGGAATTTCCTGGATTTGACGTTGATTTTGGTGGATGGAAACGAGAATATCCATATGGAGAATCTTTATCGGATGTTTTAGGAAGTGTAACTACAAGTACACAAGGTTTGCCGAGTGAATTATCTAGTTATTATCTTTCTAAAGGCTACCAATTAAATGCGAGTGTGGGTAAATCAGGCCTTGAATATCAATATAATGATTTACTTGCAGGAACACCTGAAATTGCCAAGATTACGTATAATTCGAAGGGATTGGCACAAAAAGAAGTCGTTCAAGAAGCAAAAAAAGGATATGATATCCATCTTTCTATCGATATTGATCTTCAAACTTCATTAGATGATATTTTAAAGAAAACATTAAATGAATATGGGGGATCGGCGAATCGTGAAAATTTCAAATCTTTATTTACGACAGTATTAAATGCAAAAGATGGCTCAGTCCTTGCGATGTCAGGCTATCAAATGGATTTGGATACAAAAGGTATGACATATTTTTCAACGGGTAACTATATGTCTTTAGTAAACCCAGGATCATGCATTAAAGGGGCCACTGTATATATGGGCGAAAGTGAACATGTGATGAGTCCAGGAGAAACAATTGTCGATAAAACAATGAATATTGGTGGACAAGAATTTAGTTCCTACAAAGATTATGGTACAGTTGATGACATTATGGCTTTAGAAGTTAGTAGTAACATATATATGTTTAATGTGGCAATACGTTTGGCCAATGCCTCATATCAGGAAGAACAACCGCTTTACGTGAATGATCTTCAAGGTACATTAAATAAAATGCGTGGTTATTATTCGATGTTTGGTTTGGGCAATAAAACAGGCATTGATGCACCAAATGAAGCAAGTGGCTATATGGGTTATGGTGCAGAGCCAGGTATGTTACTTTATTATTCTATAGGGCAGTTTGATATGTATTCACCACTTCAATTGGCCACTTATGGTGCAACTATCGCATCCAATGGGAATTTATATAAACCACGTTTTATGTCTTATGCTACGGAAGTGAATTCACAAGAGGTAGTTGTGACGAATGCTAAAAAAATTAAATCTAAATTGCCTGAAAAGAATGCAGCCTATTTAGATCGAGTCAAACAAGGCTTTAGTGCCTGTGTAAGTTCAGGTTATTGTGGAGCTCCAATGCAGCCATTTGCAGGTAGAGTTTCAGCCAAAACAGGTACAGCCGAAGTAGGAGATTGGACAACCGCAAACCTTGTTGGATATGCTCCAAGTGATGATGCAACCATGGCATTTGCGTGCTCAGCACCAACATCAAGTATCAATGATCAAAGTGTTTCACCAAACATTTGTTCGAATATGGTGATGCCAGAATTTATTCAAAAGTATTTCGAATTGTATCCTGCAAGTTAAAATTTTGAAAATGACTTGAAATTGACTTGTAAGTTATGCTAGAATCAACTAGTAATTACTAATGTGAGGAGGACTGAACATGAGAGATCGTATTACATTTAAGTGCTCTGTTTGCGGTGAAGAAAATTATATTGGTACAAGAAATAAGAAAAAACATCCTGAACGTATGACTGTTAAAAAATATTGTCCAAAATGCAATCAGCAGACTGAACATAAGGAGAAAAAGTAAGAAAGGCCGTTTTATTCGGTCTTTTTTATGTATTAGACGATGAAAGTTATTCAACAACCTTTAGGACCTGTACAGGCAAATTGTTATTTGGTGATGGAAAACCATCATGCTTTAATCATTGATCCGGCAGACACATTGCCAAATCTTGATGAAATTTTGAATCAGAAGTGATTGTACATTAGATGCGTATGTTTTAACACATGCACACTTTAGATACATAATTTCAGGCGTAGATAAGATTGTAAATAAATTTGGTTAGTGATGTAT
>ENA-OQKX01000224-OQKX01000224.1-human-gut-metagenome-genome-assembly--contig:-NODE-224-length-12229-cov-2.367956_pt1 | contig 12229 bp, 13 predicted proteins | sample MGYA00242654_ERZ504810 | MGnify/ENA primary metagenome ERZ504810 (study PRJEB26092, sample SAMD00036378) | human gut metagenome | host: Homo sapiens | study: EMG produced TPA metagenomics assembly of... | reverse complement strand
TTGGTCGCCAGGCGATCGAAACCGCGCAGGCGCTTCGTCGCGTGCTGCACGAGCGCGGCTACCAGTTCTCTTGGAGACGCCGACAACCAGCAGTTCGTGATTCTGCCCAACGAGACGATGGCCCGCATTCGCGAGCACGCGGCGATCGAGTACTGGGAAAAGTACGACGATACTCACACGGTGGTGCGCTTTTGCACCAGCTGGGCCACGACGCAGGAGGATATCGACGCGTTGGCGGCTGTCCTGTAGCCTGATGTAATGACGAGGGGCCGCCTTGCGCTAGGTTTGGCGCAAGGCGGCCTTTGTTTTTGAGGGAGAAGGGTTGTATGACCGAGATGTCCGAGCCGACGATTCGCCTGGCGACGCCCGATGATGCGCCGGCGTTGCTTGCCATCTATGAGCCGTATGTGCGCCAGACGGCGATTACCTGCGAATACGAGGTGCCGAGCGTTGAGGAGTTCGCCGGGCGCATCGAGCGTACGCTCAAGCGCTATCCGTATCTGGTGATGGAGTTGGACGGGCGTCCGGTAGGCTATGCCTACGTGAGTCCGCTTAACAGCCGCGAGGCGTACGACTGGTCGGTCGAGACGTCGATCTACCTGGCGCGCGATGTACGCCACGGCGGGCTGGGCCGCAAGCTGCACGATGCGCTCAAGCAATGCCTGATCGCGATGGGCATCACCAACATGTGCGCCCTCATCGCCGTGCCGCACGATAAGGACGACGAGTACCTGACGCACAACAGCCAGGATTTCCATGCCCATATGGGATATCGCCTGGTGGGCGCTTTCGATCGCTGCGCCCAAAAGTTCGGCCGCTGGTACGACATGTGCTGGATGGAGCTGGTCCTGGCCGAGCGCACACCCAACCAACCCAAGCCAACCTGGTTTCCCGACCTCCCCAAACCTACCATTTAGGGACAGGTTTATTTTGGCAGGTTAGCCGATGGGCTCGGTGTATTTGGCGCGGTCGGTGCGTTGGATGCGCTTGGAGACGTGGAGCGGGCGACCGTCGGTGTCGTAGACGTAGTCGGTGATTAGGATCAACGCCTGCCCGCGCTCAACGTTGAGCAAAAACGCCTCGTTTTGCGAGGCGTAGCACACCTCAAAGGTCTTATGCCCCTGTGCCGGCGCGCGATGGAACTCCTGTCGCAGCGTGGCGTAGAGTGAACCGTTAATATCGCGATCGATGAGCGTCTCGAAGCTTGGCGGCAGGTAGGTGGTCTCCAGGCACAGCGGCGCGTCGTCCAGGTAGCGCAGGCGGCAAGTTTGACGAGCTTGGCTGCCCACGGCGGCGTCAAAGAACTTAGCTATGCTGCCGGCCGCCTTGGCAAAGCCCGAGTCCACGGTGCGCGTGGTGGGCTTCATGCCCTGGCCTTCGTACCTGCTTGGTACTAGCTCGAAAACACCAGGTTGTTCTCGTGGAGCGCGGGCGTGTCGGCCACAAAGGCGCCACGCCCGCGCTCGGTGTGCACCAGGCCCTCATCAACGAGTCACCTTAAGGGCGTGGCGCACGGTGCTGCGTGACAGCCCCGATTCGTCCATGAGCTCCATCTCGGACGGCAGCTTGTCTCCGCGTGCGTAGGTGCCGGCGGCGATGCGGTCGCGCAGCATGCCCGCCAAGCGCTCGTATTGGGCCAGTTTCTTTTTAGACGAAGCGTTCATGCGATCAACCTGTATCTAACTTGTATACTTACCGAACAAAGCATGTATCCAACATGACAACAAAACCGCTGGTAATGGATTGCCGAAAACCTTACCAACAAAATTTCTAAGACAAATATAGCATACAACTAGTCGACATAACCAAAACATGTATGTAACTTGTATGCCATCGAGAGCATCAAACGAGAAGAAAGGCTGATGCACGATGACTACTCAGGAACAGGTTAAGGATGTCGTCTCCCAGGTTTTGGCTGACAAGGCAGACAAGGGCGGCATCAAGCGCGTCGTGTGGATTGGCGCTGGCGGATCCAACGGCGGCAACTATCCTGCCCAGTACTTTATGGAGCACGAGGCCACGCAGGTCGTGAGCTCCAGCTACACCAGCAACGAGTTCGTGCACGCCACCCCGGCCTACGTCAACGAGAACACCCTGGCCGTGGTCGTGTCCATGCGCGGCACCAAGGAGACCATCGTCGCCGCCCAGGTCGCCAAGGACCACGGCGCCAGCACCATCGCCATCTATGTCGACGAGTCCGGCCTTACCGAGGTCTGCGACTACAAGATCCAGTACGATAGCCTGGCCGTCGATGAGTCCTGCATGGGCCGCACCAACTCCGCCGTCGTGACCATGATCGCCATGGAGCTTACGCAGCAGACCGAGGGCTATGCCGAGTACGAGACCGCTATGGCCGCGTTTGACTTGGTCGACCCCATCTATCGCAAGGCCGTCGAGTACACCCGTCCGCTCGCTGCCAAGTGGGCCGAGCAGAACGCCGACAAGCCCTGCATCAACGTCATGGCCCAGGGCCCGCTCTTTGGTGCCGCCTACGTCTTTAGCATCTGCAACGTGCAGGAGATGCTGCAGATCGACTCTTGCACCATCAACACCTGCGATTTCTTCCATGGCCCCTTCGAGATCCTGGACAAGCGCACCTCGCTGTTCCAGCTCATCAGTGTCGGCCGCAGCCGCTGCAACGACGAGCGCGGCATCCGCTTCGTCAACCAGTACGGTGGCGAGCGCGTCTATCAGCTCGACGCCAAGGAGCTCGGCCTTAACGACATCAAGGACAGCGTGAGCGAGTACTTCAACCACCTGATCTTTGCCCCGATCCTCAACAACGTGTACATGCGCGCGCTCTCTGCCGTCACCCACAAGGACTACATGACGCGCCGCTACATGTGGAAGCTGGACTACTAAGAGTTACGCGGTTTTACCAAACCGCGTAACGGGCCGACGCTGCAAACCCACCTGAGCGGCAATCTGCCTTTCAGCTTCAGCGGCATGACCAGGAGGTCAATGCCGCTTCGCTTCAAGGCGCCTTGCTCGCTCAGGTGGGTTTTCGCTGACGTTGCCAAAGCATCGGCGTCGCCTTGGTCCAGATGTGGCACTTGGGGACAGTCCTAGTTGTTGGGGACGTTCTTAAATGACTAGTCATCCAAGAACGTCCCCAACGACTACTCATTTAAGTACGTCCCCAATGAGTACCCAATGAGTGTGTGGGCGAGCGGATTTTTCCGCTCGCCGATTTGTGTCTTGAAAAATGTATATAACGACTATAACGTAGTGTGAAACATATTGGAAACAATACCGAGGAGGCTGCGTTGAAGAAAAGCAATCTGGGCTATGTGCTGGTGCTGATCGCCGCGCTTATGTGGGGCAGCATCGGAATCTTTGTAAAAGGCATCTCGGCCCTGGGTGTTTCGTCTCAGAGCATGGCGGCCTTTCGCCTGTTGTCGGGTGCCGTCTTAATGGCTCCGGTCTTGGCGTTCATGGGTTGCCAGGGAGGCGATCATGAGGGAAAAGCATCGGGTCCCCTGGCACTGTTCAAGGCAAGTCCTAAAGAGCTTGTTCCCTGTGCGCTTCTTGGCATTATCGGCCTCGCCACCGCTAACACGCTTTATTACGAGTGCATGGGCGAGGTGGGCATGTCCACGGCCTCGGTGCTGCTCTACACCTCGCCGGTGTTTGGCGTCATGCTCGGCCGCGTGCTTTATCGCGAGGATGTGACTCCCAACAAGCTCGTTGCCATCGCTTTTAATATCGGTGGCTGTGTACTCGCAGTGACCAATGGCGACCTTTCCGGTTTCCATTTTTCGGTTTGGGGCGTCACGTCGGGCGTGATCGCGGGCTTTTGTGGCGCGTCGCTCGCGGTGTTTAGCCGGATAGCAACCAAGACGGTCCACCCGCTGGCTGTCACGTTTTGGGGCCTTGTTTTTGGCGGTGCGGTTATGGCGGCTATCGCGGCTCCGTGGCCAGATGTCGCCGCGGCAATGTCGCCTCAGCTGCTGCTGCTGTTCCTTGGTTTTGGACTCATCCCCACAGCCGTGGCCTATGTCTTATATATGCAGGGTCTGTCCATGGGGCTCGAGACATCGAAAGTTCCCGTCGTAATGTCTTTCGAGACAGTCGTCACCGTACTGGTGGGCATTGGCATCTACGCCGAGCCCGCCGGCGCGATCAAGGTCCTGGGCATCGTGCTGGTGCTCGCGTCCATCCTGATCATGAACACCGACTTCTCCAGGCTGCGCAACAGCGTCATTGTCAAACGTATTGTCGAGAGCATGACCTTTAAGCCCAACGCGTGGTGGACCGAAAAATCTCAGGACATGGATCTGTTTAAGGAGCGCACCGGCATCGCGCTGGAGCCCACCGTGCAGGAAAGCCCCTGGTACTTTGTGCGATAGAGGATTGCGCGCAGGGTCTGACCTCGGGTTATCCAGCCAGCGCCGGCCTACCCGGCCCCAACGTTTCAAGTACGTTAAACCCGTCAACGGTCGATTTTCACCCGCGAACGGTCTTTATACTAATTAGCAATATAAGCAACGTATAAGACGTTATAATGACCATAACGAAAAGGAGGAGGCAAGATGAATCAGATCATTCTCGCATCTCATGGCGGCCTGGCCGCAGGCGCCAAAGACACGCTCGAGATGGTTCTCGGCGACGTGTCGAACGTCCACGTCGTGTCGCTTGCTCGTGACGACAAGGAGCCCGATCACCGATAAGGTGGACGCCATGATCGCCACGTTCAACGCGGACGACACCGTCGTATGTGCTGACCGATATGCTCGGCAGCTCGGTCAACAACAACATGGTCGAGCTTTCCAAGAACGGCACGAAGTTCACGGTTGTCAGCGGTTTCAACATCCCGCTGGCACTGACGCTCGCTATGAGCCCCGTCCCCATCAAGGGCGCCGAGCTCGCGGCCCTCATCAACGAGGCCCGTACCGGTCTGACCAACCCCAACGCACCGGTCGAGGCCGTCGCGGCTCCCGCCAAGAAGGCCAAGGCGTCCCGTCACAGCTCTGGTCCCGCCAAGATCGTCCTCGCACGTCTTGACTACCGTCTGCTGCACGGCCAGGTCGTCTTTACCTGGACCACCAAGGTTCAGGCCGAGCGCATCATCGTCGTCGACAACGCTGCCGCCAACGATGACATCAAGAAGGGCTCTCTTAAGCTGGCCAAGCCCCAGGGCGTGCGCCTGAACGTCTTCACCGTCGAGCGTGCCCTCGCCAAGATGGACAAGCTCAACACCCTCGGCGAGCGCGTCATGTTTGTCTTTGGCAACACTGCCGAGATGCTGCAGTTCTGCCAGGGCTACAAGCTCGACGCCATCAACCTGGGCGCCACCGCCAACCACGACGGTGCCGATCAGATTGGCGGCAAGGACAGCTCCGTCTTCTTCGACGCCACCCAGAAGGCCGACGTCAACCAGCTGCTCGACATGGGCATCAAGCTCTACGTCCAGCAGACCCCTACGTATCAGAGCGTCGACATCGACGCCAAGCTGTAATCAACCAGGCTTTTGCCTGACTGAAAGGAGAAGGGTATGAATACGTTCATCAGTGCGGTGCTCGTCGGCCTCGTCGGCGTGTTCTGCATGTGGGACTCCCGCCTGCTCGGTCGTCTTAACTTCGAGCAGCCCCTCGTTGGCGCTACGCTCGTCGGTCTGCTGCTGGGCGATGTGCCCACCGGTCTTGCCGTCGGTGCCGCCGTCGAGCTCGTGTCCATGGGCCTGGTGCAGGTCGGCGCCGCCGTTCCGCCCGATATGGTCCTGGGCGGCATCGTGGCCGCTGCCTTTGCGTGCCTGACCGATGCTTCCGCCGAGACCGCCATGACGATCGCCATCCCGGTCGCCGTCCTGGGTCAGCTCCTCGGCATCGTGTTCCGTTCCATCATCGCCGTCCTCACCCATGTGGCAGATAACGCGATTGATAACGGAAAGTTCAAGACCGCCTACCGTATGCACATCTGCGCCGGCTCCGGTTTGTACGCCATCATGTACTTCCTGCCGATCTTCCTCGCCGTCTTTGTTGGCACCGACCTGGTTCAGGCCATCGTCAACATGGTTCCCGAGTGGCTGTCCACTGGTCTTAACGTTTCGACCAAGATCATGACCGCCTACGGCTTGGCCCTGCTGCTCACCATGATGATCAAGAAGGGTATGACTCCGTTCCTGTTCATCGGTTTCCTGCTCGCCGCTTACCTCAACCTGTCCGTCATCGCGGTCGCTCTGATCGGTGTGTGCCTGGCTGTCGTCTTCATGGGCTTCAAGTTCAACGGTTCCCATGCAGCCGCCGGTGTCGATTCCGACTACGATCCGCTCGAAGACGACGAAGACTAAGGAGGAACACACTATGGCAACCGCAACCAAGGACGTGTCCCTGAACAAGAAGGTCAGCCAGTTCTTCTGGCGCTCCTGGGCCATCCAGGCCTCTTGGAACTACGAGCGTCAGATGAACATGGGCTTCCTCTACGGTATGGTTCCCACGCTCGATCGCCTCTATCCGGACGAGTCCGACCCCAAGCAGCTTGCTGCTAAGAAAGAGGCTTACCACCGTCACATGGCGTTCTACAACTGCACCCCGCAGACGAGCGCTTTCATCCTGGGCCTCGCCGCCTCCATGGAGGAGGAGTACGCCAAGGATCCCGAGAACTTCAACCCCGATTCGATTAACGCGGTCAAGACCTCCCTTATGGGCCCGCTTTCCGGCATCGGTGACTCCTTCTTCCAGGGCACCATCCGCGTTATCGCCTTTGGCTTGGGCGTTCAGCTGGCTCAGCAGGGCTCCATCATGGGCCCGATCCTGGCCCTTCTCATCTCCATCGTCCCCTCCGTGCTGATTACTTGGTTCGCAGCCAAGATGGGCTATCAGGGCGGCCACGAGTACCTGAGCAAGCTTCAGGGCGGCGACCTCATGGAGAAGCTCATGTATGTCTGCGGCATCGTGGGTCTTATGTCCGTGGGCGGCATGATCGCCACGCTGATCGGCGCCACCACCCCGCTGCAGTTCGCTGACGGCACCGTCGTTATCCAGGACATCCTGGACAGCATGATGCCCCAGATGATCTCCCTTGGCCTCACCGGCCTTATGTACTGGCTTATCAAGAAGAACGTCAACACCGGTTGGCTTCTCGTGATCGCCATTGTGGGCGGCATCGCCCTCTCCGCGGTCGGCATCCTGGCCTAGTCGCGACTAAGCGCCTAACCGCTTTCCCCCGGGGGCCTGCCTGGCATCCCATACCCCAGGCAGGCTTCCATCCCTAAAATGTGTCAAAGGGCAGTCCCTTTGACACATCCTCAACGGACCGGCGACTCGGTCCAAAATCACGGTAACCCTGCGAGCGCCCGGCAATGTGGCGCCGCAAAAATTGAAAGGAATGTGTCAGATGTACGAGATCGACCTTAACCTCCCTAAGCAGATCGTCGCTGACGTCCTGTCCAACCACGAGATCCACAGCGTCGCCTTCGTCGGCTGCGGTGCCTCCATGTCCGACCTTTACCCCGCCAAGTACTTCCTGGCCAACAACACGGACAAGCTGAACGTTCAGATCTTCACCGCTAACGAGTTCAACTACGACACGCCTTCCTGGGTCAACGAGCACACCTTCGTGATCACCTGCTCCCTCGGTGGCTCCACGCCCGAGACCGTCGAGGCCAACAAGACCGCCAAGAAGCACAACTGCCCGGTCGTCTCCCTCACCAACAAGGCTGGCTCCGCTCTGACCGTCGACGCTGACTACGTCATCGTTCACGGCTTCCACGCCAACTTCGCTGCCAAGTGCGAGAAGCCCGGCTACGCCATCGCTCTTGCTGTCGAGATCCTTCAGCAGACCGAGGGCTATGACCACTACGAGGACATGATCACCGGCCTCACCAACGTCTTTGAGCTCTGCGAGAACGCTGCTCAGTCCTGCAAGAAGCTCGCCAAGAAGTTCGCCGAGGACTTCAAGGACGACAAGATGATCTACTTCATGGCTTCCGGTGCCTCCGAGAAGATGGCTTATTCTCACGCCGCCTTCCTGTTCACCGAGATGCAGTGGATCGACGCCGCCGCCTACAACACCGGTGAGTACTTCCACGGCCCGTTCGAGGTTTCCACCGAGGGTAAGCCCTACGTCTTCTTCATGTCCGATGGCGCTACCCGTCCGATGGACGCCCGTGCCCTCACCTTCCTTAAGCGCATGGGCGCCAAGGTCGCTCTGATCGACTCCAAGGACTACGGCCTGGCTGACGCCGTGCCCGCGAGCGTCGTCACCTACTTCAACCCGCTGCTGCACCTCGCCGTTATGCGCGAGTACGGCAACCAGATCGCCGAGGCCCGTCAGCACCCGCTGACCATGCGTCGCTACATGTGGAAGCTTTCCTACTAATCACAAGTAAGTAGACCTTACGGGTTGATTGAGAGGGGATGGGGTTTGCGCCCTGTCCCCTTTTTTGCTCTGGGGAGGGCGTGTCTGCCGCGTCATAAAACCCCAGATAAAACCTACCAAAATAAACCTGTCCCTTTTTGGCAGGTGGGAGGAGATGCGTATGATCAAGGCAGTGCTGTTTGATATGGACGGCGTGCTGGTCGATACCGAGTGGTTCTACAACCGTCGTCGCGTGGCGTTTATGGAAGAGAAGGGGTTCCACTTTGACGAGATTCCCGATCTTTCGGGGTCTAACGAGCCTGCCATTTGGGAGGCGCTGGTGCCCGACGATATTGAGCTGCGTGAGCGTCTGCGCGTGGAGTACAAGCAGGTCTACAGCCCGGACCATCCCGTTCCGTATACCGAGCTGCTCAACGAGCAGACGGGGCCGGTGATGCGTGAGCTGCACGAGCGCGGCGTGAAGTGCGCCATCGCGAGCTCGTCCTATCGCGAGCTCATTGACGAGCTGGTGGAAATTGCCGGTATCGCCGACGTGCTGGACTACACCATCAGCGGCCACGAGTGCAGTGCGTTTAAGCCCGACCCCGAGATCTACCTGCGTGCCATGGAGGCGCTGGGGGTGGAGCCTGCCGAGTGCCTGGTTATCGAGGACTCGCCTTTGGGCATCGAGGCCGGCAAGCGCTCCGGCGCCCGAGTCCTGGCGCTGCGTCCGCACGAGGGCGTCAACCTGGACCAGTCCGCCGCCGACGTTGTCATCGACAACCTGACCGACATCCTACCTGCCATCTAGCAGCAAAACCACCACGAAGGTGCCTGTCCCCTTTGTGGTGGTCCATGCTACAATCGCGGGCACGCCTCACAACTAGATCTGCCTTCGAAGGGAGCCTACGTGGCGAACGCCATCGATCAGCTCACGGACCGAGTGCTCGTGCTCGGCCGCCTCACCATCGTCCGCCGCGCCATTACTGCCGTGGCGGTCACCATTTCCGCCGTTCTTCAGACATTTCTGATCCAGGCGTTCATTCAGCCCGCCGACCTGCTTCCGAGCGGTCTTACCGGCGTCGCGGTCCTACTCGATCGCGTTACCTCGCTGGGCGGCGTTCACATCGACATCTCGCTCGGTATGCTCGCGCTCAACATCCCTGTGGCGCTCCTATGCTGGAGCGGCATTAGCAAGCGCTTCGTCATCTTCTCGATGATGCAGGTCGTGCTCTCGTCGCTGTTCCTCAACATCTTTCACTTTTCCCCGTTTTTGGGCGACAAGATCATGCTCATCATTTTTGGCGGCGTGGTCTCGGGTCTGGGCGCTGCCATCGCGCTCAAGTCCGGTGCGTCCACCGGCGGCACCGACTTTATCGCGCTGTGGGTCTCCAACCACACGGGCAAGACTATCTGGGGCGTCATCTTTGGTTTCAACTGCTTTATCCTGGCGATTTTTGGCTTTATGTTTGGTTGGGACAACGCGGCGTACTCTATCGTGTTCCAGTTTATTTCGACCAAGACCATCGACAGTTTCTATCGTCGCTACGACCGCGTGACGCTGCAGATCACGACGCGCAAGGCGGACGAGGTCATGACCGCCTATGTTGACCATTTTCAGCACGGCATTAGCTGCGCCGAGGTCATCGGCGGATACAGCCGCGAAAAGATGTACCTGCTGCACGCCGTTGTCTCGACCTACGAGAGCCAGGACATTATCAAGCTGGTGTGCGACATTGATTCCGGTGCCGTGATCAATGTGTTTCACACGCTCAACTTTGTGGGCGGCTGGTGGGGCGGTCATGTCGACGAGCCCATGCCCACGGCCGTACCTGATCCCGACAAGCCCGCGCGCATGGCCAGCAGGCAGGCGCGCCTCAGCGAGCAGGACAGCCTGCAGCAGGACGACGGCAGGTAGGGTATTGGCATTTTGCCGGCCTGGCGCAACCCTTCCGTATGAGCCCCTCGAAAGCCTCGCTGCTTTCGAGGGCTTTCGTTTTACCCAGATAAAACCTACCAAAATGAAGCTGTCGCTTTTTGGTAGGAGGGTGTATCGTTTTATCATTATGAGGTAACATGAAACTAGACGTTATATACGTATTAGTTATTTCGATATTTCGATAAGAGTGATCAGATATGCCCGCGCCCAAAAAATGCACCGCTTTACCAGCAGATTTACGACGAGATCAAGGATGCGATCGAGAAAGGTGTTTATGCACCCAAGGAGCGTATTCCGTCCGAGCTTGAGCTTGCCGAGCAGTACGAGGTGAGCCGTATTACGGTGCGCCGCGCCGTCGAAGAGCTATGCTCCGATGGCTACCTGGTTAAGCAGCAGGGCCGCGGTACCTTGTTTCCACGCCGCACATCAATCGCCAGTTCCACGCCTCGACGCTGCAGACGTTTACCGCACTGTGTGCCGGCAACGGCATGAAGGCCGGTGCACATGTGGTCGATCGCCAGATCGTTCCGGCGCGCCAAAACGAGATGGAGTCTTTGGCCTGCAGAAGGATGCGCTGCTGCTGCATATTAAGCGCGTGCGTACGGCCGACGGCGAACCCATCTTTGAGGAGAACATCTTTGTGCCGTTTGACGCCTACCGTGAGCTGTTGACGGCCGATCTTGAGGACAAGTCGATTTTTGCCGAGGTCGAGCGTGTTGGCGGAACCCCGATTGTCTCGGTTGGCTACCGCACGGTCGAGGCCGTTCGTGCCAATACCGAGCAGGCGGCCGAGCTGGGCATTGCTCCGCACGATCCGCTGCTCAACCTGCGTGCCGGCTTTATCGGTCCCAATGGCGAGCCGGTCCTGATGGGTAAGCAGTACTACGTGGGATCGCGTTACGTCATGGTCATGTAGCTCTAGTTGCGCGGTTTTCCAAACCGCGCAACGGCTCGACGCTGCAAGCCCGCCAGGGCGGCAATTTGCAGAATGAGCGTGGATAATCTCCCGTTTTTGGCTTGGTGACGGGCTCAAAGTGGGAGATTATCCACGCCCATCCGGAAAGTGTCCAAAAATCCCACGCTCGTTCCATTCGGATTGCATCGCCCGTGGCCGACAGCCGCGCGGCACCGGTCCGCGTGGCGGCGTATAATCGGCGGCAGATGACTTGGACGTTAGGAAACCATGACCGATAGCATGCAGCAGATGGCGCTCGACACGCTCGGCGCCTATTTTGGCTACACCTCGTTTCGCCCGGGACAGGACCGCATGGTCGATGCAATCCTTGCCGGTCGCGATGCGTTGGGTGTTATGCCCACGGGCGCCGGCAAGTCCATTTGCTACCAGGTGCCCGCGCTCATGCTGCCCGGCATCACCTTTGTGGTGAGTCCGCTGCTGTCGCTTATGGAGGACCAGACCCGTGCGTTGCTCGCGGCGGGTGCGCGACCCAGCTATCTCAACTCCAGCCTTACCCGGCCCAGCAAAACACCGTGCTCAAGCGGGCGCGCGAGGGCCGCTATCAGCTTATGTACGTGGCGCCCGAGCGCTTGCTTGAGCCGCGTTTTTTGGCCTTTGCGCAGGAAGCTGCGGCCGAAGGCGGCATCGGCGTGCCGCTCGTGGCCATTGACGAGGCCCACTGCGTGAGCCAATGGGGCCAGGATTTCCCGCCCCGCCTACCTGCAGATTCGCGAGTTCATCGATTCCCTGCCGCAGCGCCCTATCGTGGCAGCCTTTACCGCTACGGCGACCGAGCGTGTGCGCGCGGACATTCAGCAGATGCTCGGCCTGCAAAACCCCGCGACGGTGGTGACGGGCTTCGATCGCAAGAACCTCTACTTTGGTTGCGAGGAGATGGGCGACAAGGCCAAGACCGCCTGGGTGCGCGACTATGTGATTGCGCATTCGGGCGAGAGCGGCATCGTGTATTGCTCGACCCGCAAGACGGTCGATGCGCTGGCGGGCGAGCTTGCCGGGGCGCTGGGCCCCAGCGGCAT
>ENA-OQKX01000223-OQKX01000223.1-human-gut-metagenome-genome-assembly--contig:-NODE-223-length-12253-cov-3.185222_pt1 | contig 12253 bp, 19 predicted proteins | sample MGYA00242654_ERZ504810 | MGnify/ENA primary metagenome ERZ504810 (study PRJEB26092, sample SAMD00036378) | human gut metagenome | host: Homo sapiens | study: EMG produced TPA metagenomics assembly of... | reverse complement strand
GTGTAAGCCATTTTCTTATCGAAAAGAACGAAATTGTATTGGCTTTGAAAGTCAGAGTGATCGCCCTGTGTTTATTGATGAGAAAAGAAAGCTTTATATTTTATATATGCATGAAGAATATAAGTGTAAAGCTTATAAGCTATGTGAGAATCTTTCACATCTTAAAATTTGTTCAGACTTAGGTTCAAATAGTGATATTTATGTTATTTGTGTTAGATTTTAAACAATTGACAAATGAAGTGTTTCAAAAAGCTTTATATCAGGCGCAAGTATTGTGGGTTGGCTATGGATTGAAGGAGTATGGATATACATTGAGGCGTAAACTTCCTTATGAAAGCTTTGATTGTGTATTTTTTAAAGATCAAAATGAAGGGATTGGAGTTTATGAATGAGATCGGCATATATCTTTCTTTTGATCGAAAGATTGATTTTTGTTTCTGAGTCGTATCGAGTACAAGATTTTTTTGATTGAGTTTTTAGAGTATGAAGTACGATATGTGTTTAATGTTACGGTAATGTGTTTTTTGGATTTGAATAAAACATTTAAAGAAAATCATATTGCGCATTGCGATATGTTGATTTATGGGAGGTAAATTTATTTATGAAAATTTCAGTGGATTATTCAGAAGTATATCAAGCAAGTGTCTATGTGAAAAACAAAGCGGATAGCTATAATGATCTAATTCAAAATTTATATAAAAGAGTGGAGCAGATGCAAAGCATTTGGCAGGGTGTAGATCATTTGGCGTTTCAAAATCAGTTAGAAGAATTTAGACCAAGCCTAAATGAAATGTATCAAGTGATTTTAGAATATAGTAATGTTCTAAAACAAACGGCTTCGGTATATGAAAAACTTCAACAAGATCGTGTTCAACAAGCTAAATTATTATTGTAGGAGGAATGGTTATGACACAAATTCAAATATCAAGTGAAGATGTAATGGCGTATTCAAAACAAGTCGATGCGTATGCCAATGAGATTCGTACAGTATTTAATGAAATTGAATCTAAGATGTATTATGTGGAATCGATTTGGCAGTCTCCTGCATCTAAATATTTTATGGAACAGTTTCAAACATTAAATCCTGCCATGATGTCGTATTTGGAAACATTAACGCGTTTTTCTACATATTTACATCAAACCGCAAATCTATATCAGGAAAACGAACAAAATTTGATGCATCATGGATGAGATACAATTTTATAAAGTATTATCAAGTGATTTAAGCTCTCTTTTGAATCAAACCAAAAATGCAGTATCGAGTGAAGAGTTTGTCTATGTAAATCAAAAGGTATCGCGAATTCAATATTTGATTCAGATACAAATACAGGAAATTTTAAATCATGAAAGCCGATAGTCTTTCTTGTAAGAATTTAAGTGCACAATATAATTTACTGGCATCAAGAAATATTGCGTTAAAGAATCCTGCATTAAAGGAAAGACAAAATCGTATTGCAAAAGAAATTATGGATATTTCGAACTATTTATCGAAAAGTGCTAATTTAATCGAGAATACCGAAAACAAACAATTGTTGTTTCAGCCTGGTAAACATAATTTCACTAAGTATGTAAACTTGAATTTAGTTTCGCAGCTGACTAAACAAAGTCGATATTCTTATGGCTCAATCGGATATACAGCTTCATTAAAGGAATGGAATAAAAACTATACGAGGGATTATTTTCATGTGGGGGCCAATGCGGCTATATTAGATGGAGAAATTAAATCGAGCATAAGTGCTCGGTTATGGAAAAATAAAAAATTTGATCCTCGTGTTGTATTACAAGGTGAGGCTAGTGTTGCCTTATTATCATCAACGGTGAATGCACGTATTGGTAATTCAAAAGTGTATGCGAGTGCTCGTGCAACAGGACAAGTCGGTGTGGCGTATGCGAATTGTAAGGCCGTATTTTCTAAAAAGGTGCAGTCGTTTGAGGCTGGTGTTGGTGTTGCAGCCTTAAGAGGAGAAACGCGTTGTGTTTTAAATATTCTTGGTGCAAAAGTAACTTTAACTGCACAAGGAAGTGTTGGAAGTGCTGAGGCAAACTTTTCATATCATTTTTCAAATAGAGAGTGGGAAATTGGATCTAAGCTTGGTTTTATTGCGGGGCTGGGCTTTAAAATCAATGTGAGCTATTAAAAGGAGGTTAAATGAAAGATTTATTACCAATTGGAAGTGTAGTGACTTTAAAAGAGGGAACTAAAAGATTAATGATTATTGGGCGTCTTCAACAAAATGTAAGGACAAAGAAAGTGTATGATTATGCAGGATGTTTATGGCCAGAAGGCTATATGGATAAGGATTCTTGTTACGTATTTGATCATGAAGATATTGATTGTCTTTACTATATTGGATTGCAGGATATAGAAGAGTTCAATTTTCGGTTTGAACTCGATGAAATGAGAAAAAAAACAAGCCAATAGACATTTGTCTATTGGCGTTTTATTAGTCTTTAGATTTCGCAAGATCCGGTCTAGAAACTAGATATTCTGGATTGTTTGCCTTTAAATTGTCGAATACATCTTGATCATGCACTTCAAAATTGTATTTCTTTAAGTAATATACAAGACAAGCTTTTGTGACATCATCATCACTGCTTAATGTTGTATAGACTTCATCTTTAATATCTTTGTATGTGTTTGTTACTAATACGGCAACGTAAGCATATGTTGTTCCACTACTTTCGTTTGTGAAAATTTCATCGATGACTCCGGCTTTTTTTGCCTTATATAACTTATTGATCATTCGAGTGGAAATATCTGTTTTCTTTGTTGTAATTAATGTTTCTTTTCCTGAATATGTGGCTGAATCGACCATATATTGTGAAGCTACTTCTTCAGGGCCTGTTCCATCTTTTAAAGCTTTCAATGCTTTTTTAGCTGTTGCCTTATTTTCACATTGAATGATACGAGCTTTACTTGGTTTATATGTGTTTTGAACATCTTTTTTAGCATCTGTGAAATATTTTTCTGTTAATTCACTTGCTTGTAAACTTGGAATCAAAACTTTATTCATATATTGTTTTGTGCTTGTATAACCAAGAGATTTAATTTGACTTTCAAAAATCGGACATATTTCCTTTATAGTTGTCGATTTGTTCTTGGGCTTTTTCTTTTCATTTCATCGGTTACTTTAACTTCTTGTTTATAGATTGCTTAGCTTAACAAGTTCCATTGTAAGATACTGTACCTGTTGAAATTTTTAATAAATCATATTCATCGCCTTTTGTATATGTTGTATTAGCCAATGGTCATGATGGCTTCATCTTTATCTTTAATTGTGGCAGTTGCTCCAGAACATGCACTCAACATCATGGCTGCACATACAAGTAGTATAGGTGTCTTTTTCATTATTGATCACCTCCATTAAGTCGTTTTTACATAATTGTCGAATTTTTTCTTAGTGTCTTTATCGTTGAATTTAATATCTAATTTTTTCGCGTATGAATCTAGAATTTTGTATGAAAGAGAAGAGTCACTGTTTAAGATCGCATATAATGCTTGGTTTGAAACTGTGTCATTTTTTGTGTTGAAGATTTTATTTGAATCTGTTTCTTTTACATAAACTCTATATAAGCTTGTGCCACTTGAATTTGTAACTGTAACCCAGTCGCTAGTTTCACCTTTTTTAAGATTAATGGCAGCTGTAACTACATCAGCAGGTACAGTTGAAGTTGAACTTGAGTCTGAGCTTGTTTTTGACGTTTGTTGAATCTGAATCTACATATCCTGCAAAACCTTTTTTGTTTGCGGTATTTGAATCTTCAGAGAATGCTTTTGCGACATCCGCAAAACTTTCTTTTTCTAAAGCTTTATCAATGTTATTTTTCTTTTTTGTTTCTGTTTCTGTTAAATTATCTGCATCACTTACTTCCATTTTAATGATAGAAACAGTTCTAGGGCTTTTTTCTTCCCAGGCTTTTTTTACTTCATCAAAATGTTTTGTGATATATTTTTTATTCATTTCTTTTTCTTTAACGCTTGTTATGCAATAGTCATTTAATTGTTCAAAGGATGAATATCCATATTTAGCTAGTTCTGAAGTTAAAGTGGATTCATAATCGTCACTTTGTTTTGATGCGTTTGATTTAATATTAGATTCCAATGTATTTGCCTGTTTTTTAATATCTTTTGTAGTTTCGATTGATTGATCGATGACGGCAGTTTTTATACATATTGTAGATTGTTGAACCATCATATGGTGCGGATTCGTCATATAAATCATTTGCGGTAATATCGTCTTTATCGATTGAAGCAACAACTTGCTCATTATTTGATGATTTTGCGGATACATTGTCTTTATTTGTGTCATAAATAAAGTAGCCAATAAAACCAATAATAATTATGGCAATTAGGACGACAAACCAGTTATTTCGTAAAATATCAGTCATAATTAACCTCCTTGAGAATGTCTTTTCAATTATACGAGATATCTTTTTAAAATGCAATGAACCGCCGAGATGTATTAATTGAGATTTTAATAATTATTTGGTATTATATTGCAGTGAAAAGAGGTAGAATGTATGGCAGATTTGGTCATTAAGGATCTTCATGTATCCGTGGAGAATAAAGAAATTTTAAAAGGGTTGAGTTTAACTGTAAAATCAGGTGAGCGTCATGCCCTAATGGGACCTAATGGAAATGGTAAATCTACATTGCTTGCAGCCATTATGGGAAACCCAAAATATACAGTTACATCTGGTTCAATCACATTAGATGGTAAAGATGTACTACAAATGTCTGTAGATGAGAGAAGTAAAGCTGGACTTTTCTTAGGAATGCAATATCCAAGTGTTGTTTCTGGTGTTACAAACTCTGACTTTTTAAGAAGTGCAATGAATGCACGTTTAGAAAAACCAATCTCATTATTTAAATTCATTAAGGAAATGGATAAGGCGATTGAGCAATTAGAAATGAAGAAAGACTTAGCTCACCGATTCTTAAATGATGGATTTAGTGGTGGAGAGAAGAAGCGTAATGAAATCGTTCAAATGATGATGTTAAAACCATCGATTGCCATGTTGGATGAAATTGATTCAGGACTTGATGTGGATGCATTGCGTATTGTTTCAGATGCCATCAATCAATGTCAAAAACAAACAGATCTTGGTTTATTGATCGTATCTCACTATGCACGTTTCTATGAATATTTACAACCAACACATGCTCACGTATTAATGGATGGACAAATTGTTGTATCTGGAGATGCAAGCCTTGTTGAAAAAGTAGACCAAGAAGGATATGAATGGATTGAAAAAGAGTACCACGTAACCGCAAATAAAGAAGAAGATAAACAACCTATTTCTTTAGGTTCTTGTGGAAGCAAAAAAAATATGCTTAATCGATTTGATGTTCATAATAGTGAAACTTTAAATATTCAAATTGATCGTCATGATCAAAAATCTTATTTGATTGAATTAAGCAAAGATTGCACAAAATTAGATTTAAGAGTGGAATGTTATAAAAGTTCTTTTTCAAAATTCTTATTCTAAATCATGCTGAAAATGCATGTGAATTAAATATTAATATGGTACTTAACAAGATGCCAATTGTCAGATGGGTGTCTTGGACTTAGAAAAAAGCCCGTTAAAATGGAATCATTATGTAGATTTAAAAGAGCCGGGTGCAGAATATGAAATTTTAAGTGGTCAATTGTGTCAGGAACATATAGAAAAAGTGTGTGATATGGAAGTAAGACATAATGCACCGCATACAAATGGTCAAATGAAAAACTTTGCGGTTCTATTTGATCATGGTCAATACCAAATGGTTGCCAATGGCAATATCAAAAAAGGATGCTTTGATGCACAATCTCATCAGGCAACGCGTGTACTAACTTTAGGTCAAGGACACAAGACGAAAGTTATTCCATTATTATTAATTGATGAAAATGATGTAAAGGCAAGTCATGCCCTTACAATTGGTCAGCCAGATGCAGATCAGTTATATTATTTACAGTCTCGTGGATTAAGTACAAAACAAGCTGTTGGCTTATTAAGTGTAGGTTACTTCTTACCTGTCATTGATTTAGTAGAAGATGAAGAATTAAAGAACAGTCTTCGTCAAGAAATGGAAAGTAAGGTTGGATTGTATGGACATCAGTAAAATTCGTAAAGATTTTCCAATTTTAACCCGTACAATGTCCAATAAACCCTTAGTATATTTAGATAATGGGGCAACTACATTAAAGCCCCAACCTGTCATTGATGCTGTTGTGAATTATTATACATACCTTGGTGCGAATGCCCATCGTGGTGATTATGAAATAAGTGCACAAGTTGATGCTGCTTTTGAAGGAGCTCGTGTTCGTACACAAAAATTTTTAAACGCAAAATATAAAGAAGAAATTGTATTTACCTCAGGATCAAGTGAAGGATTGAACTTAGTTGCGATGATGGTTACTCAGCAACTTTTAAATGAAGGTGATGTCATTTTAAGTGATGAAAGTGAACATGCTTCAAGCATCTTACCTTGGATGCAAGCGGGAAAGAAAAAGGGAACAAAAATTGATTATATACCTTTAGATGAAGAGGGCAAGATTACCGTTGAAAACTTTAAACGTGTTTTAACAGACAAGGTAAAAGTCGTAGCGATTGCGATGGTATCTAACGTTTTAGGGTTTGTAGCTCCAGTTAAAGAAATTGCCAAGATCTGTCATGAAAGAGGCATTTTATTAGTGATTGATGGAGCACAGAGTACACCACATTTAAATATTGATGTACAAGATCTAGATTGTGATTTTTATGCCTTTAGTGCACACAAAATGTGTGGTCCAACAGGTGTAGGGGCTTTATATGGTAAGAAAAAATGGTTGGACCAATTAGAACCGATTTTCTATGGTGGAGAAAGTAATGCTCGATTCGATAAATCTTGTTCATTAACTTTAAAAGAAACTCCATTGAAGTTTGAATCGGGAACGCAGCCAATTGAGGGTGTTATTGGTATGGCGGCTGCCATGGATTATTTGGATTCAATTGGTAAAGAGAACATTCATGCGCATGAAGTTGAATTAAAAGAATATTTTTTAGAAAAAGCTAAAGCTCTAGGAAATATTGTTGTATATAACGAGAATGCGAAAAGTGGTATTGTGACATTTAATGTGAAGGACAAAGATCAAATGATTTTTGCGCAAGATGTCGCAAGCTATTTAAATACGTTTGGCATTGCCGTTCGTTCGGGACAGCATTGTGCTAAATTACTTCCGGATGTATTAAAAACACCGGGTACTTGTCGTGCAAGTTTCTATTTGTACAACACAAAAGAAGAAGTCGATCAATTGATTGATGCTTTAAAGAATGCAACAGTAGAAAACTGTGTCAGCATTTTCTTTTAGGAAGGAAGCTTAATTATGTCAAATATTGATCCTATGTTGATGCGCCAAATTATTATGGATCATTATGACTATCCTCGTAATAAAGAATTGACAGATAATGAAGGTTATATGTCACGTCATATGGCGAGTGATTCTTGTATTGATGATATTACGGTGCAGACAAAAATTTCCGATGGGAAAATTGATGATATTCGTTTTGATGGTGTTGCCTGTACGATTTCTACAGCTTCAACTTCAATTATGTCTGAATTATTAAAAGGAAAGACAACTGAAGAAGCAAAAGAAATAATGGATAACTATTTCAAAATGATTGATCAAAAAGAATATGATGAAGATGTTTTGGATGAGGCAATTGCGTTTCAAAATGTCGGTAAACAAGCAAACCGTATCAATTGTGCCACAATTGGTTGGAAGGCTATGCGTGAAATGATTAAGGAAAGTGAGGATGGAAAAGATGAGTAATGAAAAAGATATCGCACTTTCTAGTGAATATGAATATGGTTTTCATGATGAAGATGTAAGTGTATATAAAACACAAAAAGGTTTGAATGAAGAAACGGTACGGACGATTTCTAAAATCAAAAAGGAACCGGAATGGATGTTACAATTGCGATTGGATGCATATCATTCTTTTGTGGAGCAACAAAATCCAAATTGGGGACCGGATTTAAGTGAAATTGATTTTGATGATTATACTTACTATATTAAACCGAGTGATAAACAAGAAAAATCTTGGGACGAAGTGCCGGATACCATTCGTAATACATTTGATAAATTAGGAATTCCAGAAGCAGAACAAAAGTTTTTTGGCAGGAGTTTCTACACAATATGAGAGTGAAGTTGTTTATCACAACATGTTAGAAGAAGTGGAAGAAAAGGGTGTTATCTTCTTAGATACAGATTCGGCTTTAAGAACATGTCCAGATTTATTAAAGAAATACTTTGGTAAATTAGTGCCTTATACAGACAATAAATATGCAGCTCTAAATACAGCTGTATGGTCTGGTGGATCTTTTATTTATGTACCAAAGGGTGTGAAGTTAGAAAAACCTCTACAATCTTATTTTCGTATCAACTCAATGTCGATGGGACAATTTGAAAGAACATTGATTATTGTCGATGAAGGTGCGGATGTACATTATGTAGAAGGATGTACTGCACCAACGTATTCAAAAGATTCTTTACATGCGGCAGTTGTAGAAATCTATGTACATAAGAATGCGAAGTGTCGTTATTCTACAGTACAAAACTGGTCTAGCAACATCTTAAACTTAGTTACAAAACGTGCAAAAGTATTTGAAAATGGACACATGGAATGGATTGATGGAAACGTGGGTTCACATGTGAATATGAAATATCCAGCTTGTATTTTGGCTGAACCATACGCAAAGGGAACAACCATTTCAATTGCGGTAGCGGGTGAAAATCAAATTCAGGACGCGGGTAGTAAAATGATTCATTTGGCCCCACATACTTCAAGTACAATCATTTCAAAATCGATTGCACGAAATGGTGGAGAAGTCAATTATCGTGGTTGGGTAACACATTCTAAAAAATGCAGCCTATGCCAAGAGTAAAGTAGAATGTGATACATTGATTTTGGATAAGAAATCTCGTAGTGACACAGTTCCAATGAATGTATCTTATAATGATACGTCGCAAATTGAGCATGAGGCTACCGTTTCAAATATTAGTGAAGAACAATTGTTCTATTTAATGTCTCGTGGTTTGACTCGTTCACAAGCTACAGAAATGATCGTAATGGGATTCTTGGAACCATTTACACGTGAACTTCCAATGGAATATGCGGTTGAGTTGAATCAAATGTTGAAGTTGGATATGAGTGACAGCATTGGATAAGCGTAAAGAATGTATTCAAAGGCGTAGTCTAGTATCAAACGCAGAAAGACTTTTAAAAGAAAAGGCAATCACAAATTGTGTTTTGCCTTTTTTAAAAGGAAAAATTGGAACCTATATCCCGATTCGCAATGAAGTGGATGTATATTCAAATTTTAAAGAGGAATTTGATCTTTATATTCCAAAGATGTTAGATGATACTACGATTGCCTTTTACTCAGACAAAGAAGAAAAAATAAATGGCCCTTTTTCTACGATTGAACCTATTGGAATTTGTGAAGAAAAAGATTTAAATGTGATTCTAGTTCCTGTTGTAGGCTTTTTTGATACATATCGTCTTGGGTATGGAAAAGGCTATTATGATAGGTATTTGAAAGATAGTTCAGCATTGAAGATCGGGATTGCTTTTGATGTGCAAGAAATAAAGTTTGATGTAAAACCAACGGATGTTAAGTTAGATATGATTATTACAGAATCGAGGATATTACGATGAAAATATTATTTTATGGGGATAGCAATACTTGGGGCTATGATGCCAAGGATGCTTCAAGACAAAAGAATCGTTTCACACAGTTCATTAAACAAGAGTTTAGTCAACATGAAATCATTGAGGAAGGTTTATGTGGAAGGACTTTGTGCTTAGATGATCCGTATGATGAAGATCGTAATGGAACTAAAATGATTTCGATGGTTTTAAAGACACATGCTCCCATTGATGTTGTATTCATTATGTTGGGTACAAATGATGCGAAGCGTCAATTTTCAACAAATTCCATTTCATTAGAGAAGGGAATCCGTACCTTATTATATAAGGCTTTGAATCCGGAAATTTATCGGGATGGATCAAAAGTACCTCAATTTTTTGTGGTTTGTCCACCAAAAATGAATAGAGATGGATTGAATAATGAAAGAACGAAAGAAAATTTTGGGGATGCTGGTTTTGAAATATTAAATAACACAAAGCCTTATTTAGAAAAAGGATGTCGTGACTTTGATGTAGAAGTGATTGATACACATGCGATTGCTGGAAGTATAGATGGTATCCACATGGATGAAAGTGGTCATAAACAAGTTGCGGATGTGTTAATATCTGTGATTCAAGAATTATAGGAAAGGAAGATACTTAATGAGTGCTTATACAAATGGTTTAGTGTTCTGGAAGCATTTTGAAAAGAAGCAAGATGCGATTTTTAATTATTTAAAATCAGAACAATATGAAGAATTAAACGATATTATCCAGGAATTGGATGAAGAAGTGATGGAAATGAGTGGTGCCCATTTCTTTGTCGAAAATTTTTATGATTCTTTTGAGATGACCTTTGATACAGGTCCAAATAAGACGACACAATATCTATGTCAGATGCTTTGTGATATTGCGCCAAAATCTGTAAAACAAAATTGGATCATGAATGCTTGTTTACCTGCAATGTCGCAAAAGGCGATTCAGGCTATGGTTCAAATCAAAAATGAAGAGTATACTTTAGCTGATTTCCATGTTTTCTATCAAATCGAAAATGATATGTTGGATTGTAAAGTATATTGTCCTGGGTTTAATTTAATTGGAAATCCTGAAAATAAAAAAGAAATGAGTATGTATTTATTAGAGCTTGCGATTGGCCAGCTTGCCTATGAAGCATATATTTGTCGTGTTGACTTTATAGATACGCCAGATTCAAATATGAAATTCTGTCAAATGATGGATTTTTATGAAGTAATCATGGCACTTGTTGAAAAAAATCATTGGAAAGAATATGATAAGCCAATCGATATTTATTCGGTTTATCAGCCAATTCAAGATTTTGCGCATGATGCTCTAAGAAAAGATATGAAATTGATTTTTACAACACATCCTTTATTGGTGGAACAAACGATTGAGGATAAGGAAGAAGTTTTGGCAGATCTAAGCAGTAAGGATGGTGAATTTGGATATGTGTATTATTCAAATCCTTTCCATAATAAGGAGGATGCTTTATATCGTCAAAAGTTATCAAAAGAATTGGATGAAGCTATTTCTAAAGTGCATGCAGGAAAAGTGGTTGGAGGAGCTATTGGTAAAAGTTTTTCCTATATTGATTGGATCGTGTATGATAAAGACTTGTTTATGAAGGTTTTCAACCAATTAAAAAAACAGCTCGATGCAAGTGTCGAACTGTATTATCAAAAATTTTAATGACTTTGAATATCAGCGCAGGCATTGAGCAGGCGCTGTCTTTTCATTCCTGCAAGAGGTTTTTCTGGATTTTCTAAAAATCGAGCTAATACGTCTGCATCTTTTAAGGCTTCACATAATGGGGAGTCAAAAGATTCTTTTTTTGAATGTTGACGAATCGCATATGTGATATCATCAATTTCAGTTGTTTTAAATAAACCACATTCTTTTAAATATTTATATGCATGAAGACTAGATAACTTTGCGTGTTGTGAATGGGGACAATTATCAACAAATTGAGCATAATCATGGAAAAGAGCAGCCACTTTAGCACGTTCTAGATTTGTGCCTCTTGCCATAGCTATGAATGTAATCGAAAGGTCCACACTTGCGGTATGTGTGAGTGCTGCAATTTTTAGATCTTCATTATAAATTTTAGCATATTGACCATATACATATTCTTTAACTTTTTCATATCGCTCTAACATAATAATCCCTCTCTTTCATGAAAAAAGCGCACGATGTGCGCTTGATTCGAACAAATTTCTACGCAGCTGTATCTACAACTGTGACATTGTTAGCTTGTTGACCACGATTGCTTTCAACAACGTCATAAGTAACAGTTTGTCCTTCTTCTAAAGTTTTAAATCCTTCAGAATTAATTGATGAATAGTGTACGAATACATCTTTTCCATCTTCGCTGGTAATGAATCCATAACCCTTTTCAGCGTTAAACCATTTTACTTTACCTGTGCTCATGCCTATACCTCCTGGACTAAGCCAATATCCTTTGACCGTTAAAATCGAAAGTACTTGCATACAATAGCATTTATCACAATCAGAATATGAGTCTAATCCTTAACTGCTTTCATTTTAGCATTTTCTAACATAATGTCATTCAAAAATACATTTTTGT
>ENA-OQKX01000222-OQKX01000222.1-human-gut-metagenome-genome-assembly--contig:-NODE-222-length-12264-cov-3.869490_pt1 | contig 12264 bp, 14 predicted proteins | sample MGYA00242654_ERZ504810 | MGnify/ENA primary metagenome ERZ504810 (study PRJEB26092, sample SAMD00036378) | human gut metagenome | host: Homo sapiens | study: EMG produced TPA metagenomics assembly of... | reverse complement strand
ATCCCTGAGCTTTACACCGAACGCGCAGGCAAGTAGGCTGTAACGGAGTAGTGCCCGTTAGACGCACTGGAGTGTAGCTGCACTCGCGGAGGCAGGCTGTGTGAACAGCATGCGAATTAAGGTGGTAACACGAGAGATCCCCCTCGTCCTTATAATTAGGACGAGGGGATTTTTATTGGATTTTTATAGATATGGAGCAAAGGGACATAAAGCCCAGAAAATCAAAAAGTTAATTACAGGAGGAAACCCAATGACACTTTACGACGAACTGGTTGCCCGCGGTCTGATCGCACAGGTAACCGACGAGGAAGAAATCAAGGAACTCATCAACAATGGAAAAGCGGTATTTTATATCGGTTTTGACCCGACAGCTGACAGTCTGCATGTGGGACATTTTATGGCACTGTGTCTGATGAAACGTCTGCAGATGGCAGGAAACAAGCCAATCGCGCTGATCGGCGGTGGTACAGCCATGATCGGTGATCCATCCGGTCGTACCGATATGCGACAGATGATGACACCAGAAACCATTCAGCACAACGTAGACTGCTTCAAAAAGCAGATGAGCCGTTTCATCGATTTCGGAGAAGGCAAGGCAATGCTGGTAAACAATGCCGACTGGCTGATGGATTTAAACTACATTGATGTACTGCGTGATGTTGGTGCACATTTTTCCGTAAACCGCATGCTGACAGCAGAATGTTACAAGCAGCGTATGGAAAAAGGATTAAGCTTTCTGGAGTTTAATTACATGATCATGCAGAGTTACGATTTCTACACACTGTACCAGAAATATGGATGTAACATGGAATTCGGTGGAGATGACCAGTGGAGCAACATGCTCGGTGGTACGGAACTGATCCGCCGGAAGCTTGGAAAAGATGCTTATGCCATGACGATCAATCTGCTTTTAAACTCTGAGGGAAAGAAGATGGGAAAAACACAGTCCGGTGCCGTATGGCTTGATCCGAACAAGACTTCTCCGTTTGACTTCTTCCAGTACTGGAGAAATGTGGCAGATTCCGATGTGTTAAAGTGCATCCGCATGCTGACCTTCCTGCCATTGGAGCAGATCGATGAGATGGACAAATGGGAAGGTGCCAAGCTGAATGAAGCAAAAGAGATTCTCGCTTATGAGCTGACCAAACTGGTACACGGTGAGGAAGAGGCAAAGAAAGCCAAAGAGGCATCCCATGCACTGTTTGCAGGCGGCGGGGTTTCTGCACATATGCCGACGGTTGAAGTGACTGCAGATGATCTGTACAATGACAAGCTCGATATCATGGCAGTTCTTGTAAAGGCTTCTCTGTGTGAGAGTCGTTCCGATGCACGTCGTGCCGTACAGCAGGGTGGAGTCTCTGTGGACGGTGAGAAAGTTACAGACATCAGTACCAGTTACACGCTCGACGAGTTTGCCGGAGAAGGAAAGGTCGTAAAGCGTGGTAAGAAGAAGTTTGCAAAAGTCATCAGTAAATAAGAAGTTCGTATTGACTAACTTAAAGACCGTTTGTTATAGTTTACCTAATTCATAGACAAAAGTATGTGAGGGAGTAGTTCGCACATTGTGTGACTTGTCAACATACCGGTCATTTGGACCTGGCAAGCCTTAAAGAATGAGACTCATGTGCACCGGAAACCGTGGCTGCAGTCGCGGTTTTCGCTGGTGCGCATTGGGTCTCTTTTTGATATATAAGGACAGAAGCGCAAGGTATGAATCCCCTCACAAAAGGAGAACATAAGAATGGTAATCGAGTTATTTCTGATTGGTGTCGGACTCTCGATGGATGCATTTGCGGTATCCGTCTGCAAGGGTCTTGGCATGGAAAAAATCAACAAAAAACATGCGTTTCTGATTGGATTGTATTTCGGAGGATTTCAGGCACTGATGCCGTTTCTCGGCTGGGCGCTGGGAATCCGCTTTCAGAAATACATTACTTCGGTCGATCACTGGATCGCCTTTTTCCTGTTGCTGTTTATCGGTGGAAAGATGGTGATTGAAGCGGTTCGTGATAAAGACGTGCAGGAAATTGGAGCAAAAGATCTGCCGCTGGATCACAAAGAGATGCTGCTTCTTGCAGTTGCAACCAGTATCGATGCACTTGCAGTCGGTATTACATTTGCCTTTTTAAATGTATCCATCATGGAAGCCTGTCTGATTATCGGATGCACGACATTTGTATTATCGGTCATCGGAGTGGTTGTCGGTAATTTCTTCGGTACCCGCTACAAAAGAAAAGCAGAGATTGCAGGTGGGGTAATCCTCATACTTATTGGTTTGAAAATACTATTGGAGCACTTGGGCATTATTGCCTTTTAACACATTATTTTAAAGAAAGAGGGAAAAGATATGACAGAATTTATTTCAACATGTTCCATGCCGCTGGCGGTTATTTTTTTGATTGTGGGATTTTTCTTTCTTGTCAAAGGTGCAGATATCTTTGTGGAAGGAAGTTCCAGTATTGCAAAACGGTTTCATGTTCCGGCTATTATTATTGGCCTGACGATTGTTGCCATGGGAACCTCACTTCCGGAGACTGCGGTTTCCGTTGTTGCAGCAATCCAGCATAAGAATACGCTGGCAATCAGTAATGTGGTCGGGTCTAATATTTTTAATATGATGGTGGTCATCGGTTTTTGTGCCATAATGACTCCGGTTGCCGTACAGAAAGCTACATTGAAACGTGATTTCCCATATTCCGTGTTTGCAGCATTGCTGCTTATGATACTCGGTGGTGTGGGAATGAAACTGGGACGTTTTGACAGTGCTGTATTTCTGGTGTTTTTTGCCATATTTATCGGAACAATGATTCGTATGGCATTGAAAGCAGGAAAAGAAGGCGGGCAACCGCAAAGTGAAGAGATTGAAGCGGCAGAGGCACAGAAAGTGATGTCGATGCCAAAAAGCCTGTTGTTCCTTGTGGTTGGTGTGGCCGGTATTGTGATCGGCGGGGATGTGGTTGTGGACAGCGCCAGCAATATTGCATTGAAAATTGGAATGAGCCAGACACTGGTGGGACTTACAATTGTTTCTATCGGAACTTCACTTCCGGAACTTGTCACTTCCGTTGTTGCAGCACGCAAAAATGAAGTCGATATGGCACTTGGAAATGCCATAGGCTCTAATATTTTTAATATTCTGTTTGTACTTGGTCTGGCGGGAGTTATCAGTCCGATGCCGTTTTTGATGGAAAACATCATAGATATTATTATTTTGATTGTTTTGAGCCTGTTGATCTGGGGGTTTGCATGGACAAAAGAAAAAATCAGCAGAAAAGAAGGTATTGTGATGCTGGTTTTATATGTGGCTTATGTGATTTATATCTGCATGAGATAGAAACTTCTGTGACAGGATGAATTTTGGAAAATAGTTTTTACAGGGGACAGGATATCAGGACTTTAATTTGCAGAAGGTTTTTTGACGGGAACATCAAGCACGCGTTTTACAGCACTTTGTAGTTCCGGATGCCGGCGATACATTTCGATGACATGCCGTTCATCTGCAGTGATCGGGAAGGATTTGTCTGCAGGGATGTGCAGGAGATTTCCGGTGAATGTGTCACTCTGATACAGTTCACAGAGCAGCAGCAATGTTTCCGTGCGGGGATAGGCCTGATCGCTTTCCCATCCGTACACGGTTTTTTCGGCGACTGCGATATTGTACAGGTCATTCAGCTGTACAACTACGTCATGGATCGTCCAGCCACGATTTTTTCGCATCGTTTTTAAGGCTGCCCCGATTTGTATATTTTTCATGTTGGTGCTCCTTCTCATTTATCTTTGGCAGTTTTGTACTGGAAAAAACTGGATAAAAGCATATTAGTCTACGGAAAAACAGGTCAGCAAGAAATTCTTGGCATATAAGAAAATATTCTTGAATAAACAGAAAAACGGACGAATAGGGGATACTTTACAAATGGCGTGGAATTCGGTAAAATGGGGAGAGCGAATGTGAGATAAGGAGGCCAAGGACATGGCAGAAAATAAAGGGAAGTTTTATATGACAACCGCGATTGCCTATACTTCAGGTAAGCCGCATATCGGAAACACGTACGAGATTATTCTTGCGGATGCAATTGCGCGTTATAAGAGAGCCGAAGGCTATGATGTCTATTTTCAGACCGGAACTGATGAACACGGACAAAAGATTCAGGAAAAAGCAGAGGCAGCAGATATTTCACCGAAAGAATTTGTAGATCAGGTTTCCGGTGAGGTAAAGCGGATCTGGGATCTTGTGAATTCTTCTTATGATAACTTTGTCCGTACCACGGATGAGGATCATGAGAAATGTGTAAAGAAGATTTTTAAAAAGCTTTATGATCAGGGTGATATTTATAAGGGATCTTATGAGGGAATGTATTGTACACCTTGTGAGTCTTTCTGGACAGAATCCCAGCTTGTAGACGGCAAATGTCCGGACTGTGGACGGGAAGTGCAGCCTGCCAAAGAAGAAGCTTATTTCTTTAAGATGAGTAAATATGCAGACCGGCTCATTGATTATATCAATACCCATCCGGACTTCATTCAGCCGGTTTCCCGTAAGAATGAGATGATGAATAACTTTCTGCTTCCGGGACTGCAGGATCTGTGCGTATCACGTACCAGTTTCAGCTGGGGAATTCCGGTAGATTTTGATCCGAAACATGTCGTATATGTCTGGCTGGATGCACTGACAAACTATATCACAAAGATTGGATATGATCCGGATGGTTCCACAGATCAGTTTAAGAAGCTGTGGCCGGCTGATCTGCATCTGATCGGAAAAGATATTGTCCGTTTCCATACCATTTACTGGCCAATCTTTCTGATGGCACTGGATCTGCCACTGCCAAAGCAGGTATTTGGACACCCATGGCTGCTTCAGGGCGGGGATAAGATGAGCAAATCCAAGGGAAATGTAATCTATGCGGATGACATGGTAGATCTGTTTGGCGTAGATGCTACCCGCTATTTTGTATTGCATGAGATGCCGTTTGAGAATGATGGCGTGATTACCTGGGATCTGGTCATTGAGCGTTTCAACTCTGATCTGGCAAATATTCTTGGAAATCTGGTAAACCGTACCGTTTCCATGAGCAATAAATATTTTGGCGGTGTGGTAACATCCACAGGAGTCACCGGTGAAGTGGATGCAGATCTGAAAGCTGTTGTGACAGCAACCCGTGACCGTATTGCCGGGAAGATGGCAAAACTTCGTGTGGCAGATGCAATTTCCGAAGTATTTGCACTGTTCCGCCGTTGCAATAAATATATTGATGAGACAACCCCGTGGGTACTGGCAAAAGACGAGGCACAGAAAGACCGTCTGGCTGAGGTCCTTTACAATCTGACCGAGTCCATCACGATTGGCGCAAGTCTTCTGCACCCGTTCCTTCCGGAAACCGCAGAAAAAATCGTGGCGCAGTTATCGACATCATTGCGTGATTTTGATGAGCTCAATCAGTTTGGACTGTATCCGGATGGAACAAAAGTAACCGATGCTCCGGAGATCCTTTTTGCAAGAATTGACGCAAAAGAGATCCAGCCAAAAGTGGATGCCATTCAGGCAAAGCAGAAGGAAGAGTACGAAAAAGACAGAAAGCATTAAATGGCGGAGAGACCGCAGATGAAGCAGTCATTGATATGGATCCGAAGGAAGAGATCACATTTGATGATTTTGCGAAGATGCAGTTCCAGGTGGGAGAGATTCTCTCCTGTGAGGCAGTTGCAAAGTCAAAGAAGCTGCTTTGCTCTCAGGTAAAAATCGGAAACACTGTAAAGCAGATTGTATCCGGTATCCGTAAAGATTACACACCGGAAGAGATGGTCGGCAAGAAGGTTATGGTTCTTGTGAACTTAAAGCCGGCAAAACTTGCCGGAGTATTGTCCGAGGGCATGCTGCTGTGTGCAGAGGACGAAAACGGCACACTTTCTCTGATGACACCGGAGAAACCAATGCCAAGCGGTGCAGAGATCTGTTAAACAAGGTCGGAGGCATAAAAATAGGAGGCATAAATTATGGAAATCCTTGATGTTGTAGATGAAACCGGAGCACCAACCGGTGAAACCGTAGAACGCACAGAGGCGCACCGGGAGGGTGTGCGGCACCGCACATCCCATGTCTGGATTGCCCGCAACAGGAACGGACGGATTCAGCTTTTATTACAGAAGAGATGTATGCAGAAAGATTCATTTCCGGGCTGCTATGATATTTCCAGTGCTGGACATATACCGGCAGGGGAGGAGTATATTCCTTCGGCAATTCGGGAGTTGAAAGAAGAATTAAATGTGACAGTGCAGGAGTCGGATCTGATTTATTGCGGACAGGTGCATAAGGATGTTGACAGCGAATTTCACAGACAGCCATTTCATGATCACCAGATTTCAAATGTTTATCTGCTCTGGCTGGATCGGGAAGCAGAGGAATTTGAACTGCAGACCGAAGAAATTGAGAGTGTGCGCTGGATGGATTATGCCCAGGTGCGGGGCATGGTGGCTTCGGATACACTTCCAAACTGTATCATCATGGAGGAACTTGATCTGATAGAAAGGCACTTCTTATGATTTTTGAGACACATGCACATTACGATGATGCAAAATTTGATACGGACCGGGAGATGCTGCTTGCGGATTTACCGCAGCGCGGCATTTCACCGGTGATTAATGTAGGGTCTTCCATTGCGACGACAAAGACAACACTTTCGCTGGCGCAGGAATACCCTTTTCTTTATGCTGCGGTGGGCGTACATCCCAGTGACGTGGATGATTTAAATGAGGACACGTATGCATGGCTCAGACAGCAGACAACGCTGCAAAAGACAGTTGCGGTGGGAGAGATCGGACTGGATTATTACTGGGATAAGGAACCGGAGATACAGGCGAAGCAGAGGTATTGGTTTGTACGGCAGCTTGCACTGGCACAACAGGCAGATCTTCCGGTGATCATTCATTCCAGGGATGCAGCCGAAGATACCATGAAGATCATGGAAAAGGCATATGAGGATGGCATAAAGGGCGTGATCCACTGTTATCCTATTCGCCGGAGATGGCACAGGAATATGTAAAGATGGGATATTTCATCGGTGTAGGCGGTGTTGTGCTTTTAAAAATGCCAGAAAGCTGGTAAAGACCGTGGAAACGATTCCTCTTTCGAGCATAGTGCTCGAAACCGACTGCCCATATATGGCGCCGGAACCACACCGGGGAACGCGCAATGATTCACGTAATATTCCGTATGTGATTGCTAAAATTGCGGAGATCAAAGGCGTTTCTGTGGAGGAAGTCGAGCAGACCACACGGGAAAATGCATTTGCACTGTTTACGAAAGTGCCACGATAAAGGAGAGATATTATGGAAGAGTATGAAGTAATCCGTATTCCGGTTTCGGATGGGACGGAAAAAGAGTTTGCCATCATGGATACTTTTACCGTTGAAGAGAAGCACTATATGGCAGTGTCTCTCATAGAGGAGGATGAGATTCAGGAAGGTGTGTATCTGTATCGATACCGTGATGCGGAAGACGGAGATATCGTTGTGGAACAGATTACGGAACCGGCAGAGTATAAGCGTGTATCCAGGGCATATGAAGCGCGGTAAGGCTGCAAAAGAAGGATGAGAAAGATGAAAAAGTGGAAGAAAAAGCGTATGGTGGCGGTGCTTTTGACGCTGCTTGTGCTGTTACAGTTTCCGGCAGACTTTGGAAGTGTGGCACATGCTGCGCAGAAAAACGAAATCAGGGGAACGATTTCGGTAGCATCCAATATCTCCCAGCAGGATATGCAGCAGTACCTGGATGGGTTTAACAAGAAATATCCTGGTATTGAGGTGAAGTACCAGTCGTATTCGGATTATGACAATGAGGTGTCAAAACAGATTCAGTCTGGGTGCTGTGTATATGACGGAGAAAGTTCCTTATGAAAAACTGTTTAAGGAAGCAGACAGTGTATTATATGAGGTAAAAACCCGTGGAAAAAACAGTTTTGAGATTCGGAAAATTTGAAAAATGATATAAAATGAAATCCCGGAGCATGGGAAACGGCTCCGGGATTTTTTTCGAAAATGATTAATTTTTATTTGGGATGAATGGGCTGATCGCTCCGGCGAGCTGTGCGACCGGCATACTCTGCAGCCATACGCGTCCCGGTCCGGTGATGACGGTATTAAAGATGCCTTCCCCGCCAAAGAGCATATTCTTTACACCCGGTACAGTCTGGATATCGATGGTACATCCGGCGGTCATTGCCGCGAGATATCCGGTATCAACGACAATCTGCTGTCCCGGTGCAAGCTCGTATTCTTTGATGTGTCCGTCAAATTCGAGAAAGACGGTGCCGTTTCCGGACAGACGCTGCATGATAAATCCTTCTCCGCCGAAGAGACCGCCGGCAATGCGTTTTTGGAAAAAAACAGACATTTCCACGCCAGCGGTCGATGCGAGAAATGCACTTTTCTGGGCGACAATCTCCTGCCCTGGTGCAATTTCAAATGCACGGATATCTCCGGGAAAGCTGGATGCAAATGCGATCAGTCCGGTGCCACCCTGCGCGGTGTAGCGGTTGATAAACATGCTTTCACCGGAAAAAGCACGACCGAACATTTTTCCGATGCCGCCGCCTGTTGTGGTTTCCATTTTCATATTTGGGGACATCCACGACATTGCGCCCTTCTCCGTAAGCATGGTTTCGCCGCCCTCTAAGTTACAGATGACGACAGGCATTGGTGCTCCTTCAATTGTATAGTTCATAACTACCTCCCTGATATATTGTTTTTCGTTACAATATCATCTTAACGGAACATGGGGATCTTTTCAAGAAAATGTTTTTGGAATGGAGAGTAAATCATGACAGTGTATTTCGGTGACCGTTTAATGAAAGGAAATTGTAATTACCTTGTCAATCAGTTATACTATATGTAAATATGGCAAAATGATCTGTTTGTTGGAGGTTCATATGGTAAATACTTTGAAATTACCGGTAGGAATTGACAGTTTTGAAAAAATACGCAGGAACGGATTTTATTATATTGACAAGACAAATCTTATAGAACAGATTCTGATGAATTGGGGGGAAGTAACACTGTTCACCCGTCCGCGACGTTTTGGCAAGACATTGAATATGAGCATGCTGAAAAGTTTTTTTGAAATCGGTGCAGATGTTTCACTGTTTGAAGGCTTATATATTGCAAAGAATAAAGAACTATGCGATGCGTACATGGGAAAGTATCCAGTGATATTTTTCACGCTCAAAGGGGTGGAGGGGCTGACATTTGCGGATGCGAAGAGGATGCTCGGCACGATTCTTGCCAATGAAATGGACCGGCATTATTATCTCAAAACAAGTGATGCACTTACGGACGAGGATAAGGCATATTTCGCTAAAATGCTTACAGGTACGGATGAGAATATAGAAGACAGCATCCGTAAACTGTCACAGCTTTTATATAAACATCACGGGAAAAAGACAGTAATTATCATAGATGAGTATGATGTTCCTCTGGATAAAGCATATCAGAATGGATATTATCGTGAAATGGTTTCTCTGATCAGAGGTCTTTTTGGTCAGGCATTAAAGACGAATGATTATTTACAGTTTGCATTTCTGACGGGATGTCTGCGAGTATCGAAGGAAAGTATATTTACAGGATTGAATAATTTTAAAGTACTTTCTATTATGGATTCCAGATTTGATGAACAGTTTGGATTCACAGATGATGAGGTAAAAAAACTCCTTGCGTCGTATGGTCTGGCTTCACATTTTCCGGAAACAAAGGAATGGTATGATGGCTATCACTTTGGAAATGCGGATGTGTACTGTCCATGGGATGTCATAAATTATGTGGATGAACTTAACTATGATCAAACGGTTGAACCACAGGATTACTGGTCTAATTCGAGTGGAAATGCGATCGTCCGCAGATTGATTGATAAGGCGGATGTGCAGACCAAGGATGAAATTGAGCGTCTGATCGCGGGAGAGTGTATTGAAAAGGAACTTTCACAGGAACTTACGTATGATGAGCTTGATAAAAACATTGGAAATCTGTGGAGCGTACTTTTTACGACCGGATATCTGACAAAACAGGGGCGTACAGCGGATGGAAAGATACGTTTGGCAATTCCCAATAAAGAGATAAAAAATCTTTTTATCAAGAAAATCAGGGAATGGTTCCGGGATACGTCCGCGAATGACGGTAAGAGACTGGAAGAATTCTGCAATGCATTTTTAGAAAAAAATACAGAAAAAATAGAGCAGCTCTTTGGAGAATATCTTTGGAATACCATAAGCATACGTGATACAGCAGTTGCAAAGGAAAAGAAAGAAAATTTTTACCATGGCATTTTACTTGGGCTTTTGGGATATAAAGCAAACTGGCTTATAAAGTCAAATGCAGAGTCAGGAACCGGCTACAGCGATATTCTTGTTGAGGTGCCGAACAACAGAACAGGAATTGTGATAGAACTGAAATATGCCGGGAATGGAGATCTGGATGCTGCATGTGCCGAAGCTTTGAAACAGATGGAAGAAAAATCATATGTCGATAAGCTGAAGCAGGACGGAATGCGTAATTTTATCAAATATGGAATTGCATGCTTCAAGAAGGATTGCAGGGTTGTGATTGCTGGTTAGCAGGAAGGAAACAAACATGGCAAAAGTAATCATGGTGCAGGGCACGATGTCAAATGCCGGAAAAAGCCTGATCGTTGCAGGACTTTGCCGTATTTTTGCGCAGGATGGCTATCGCGTGGTACCGTTTAAATCACAGAATATGGCACTCAACTCCTACATCACCGAAGACGGTCTGGAGATGGGGCGCGCGCAGGTCATGCAGGCGGAAGCGGCGGGTGTGAAGCCTTCCGTGCTTATGAATCCCATCCTGTTGAAACCGACCAATGATGTCGGATCACAGGTGATCGTAAAGGGTGAGGTGCTCGGAAATATGCGGGCGCGGGATTATTTTGCGTATAAGAAAAAGCTGGTTCCGACGATCTGCGAGGCTTTTTCGGAGTTGGAAAAGCAGGCAGACATTATTGTGATGGAAGGGGCGGGAAGCCCGGCAGAGATCAATCTGAAATCGGATGATATTGTCAATATGGGGCTGGCAAAACTGGTCGATGCACCGGTGCTTCTGGTGGGGGATATCGACCGTGGCGGCGTGTTTGCGCAGCTTTTGGGAACTTTGATACTTTTAGAAGAGGATGAAAAAGCCCGTGTGAAGGGTCTGATTATTAATAAATTCCGCGGGGATAAGACGATCCTTGATCCGGGAGTGGAGATGCTGGAGGAACGCGGCGGTGTGAAGGTTGCCGGCGTAGTGCCGTATATGCATCTGTCCATTGAGGATGAGGACAGTCTGAGCGGCCAGTTGGACAACCACGATGTAGGCGTGATAGATCTGGCAGTGATCCGTTTTCCACGGATCTCCAATTTTACGGATTTTAACGTATTTGAACGGCTGGAGGGTGTGTCCGTGCGCTATGTTTCTTCGGTGCAGGAACTGGGACAGCCGGATATGATTTTTCTGCCGGGCAGCAAAAATACGATGGGGGATCTGCGCTGGATGCGGCAGAACGGTCTGGAAACCGCAGTCAAAAAGCTGGCAGTGCATATCCCGGTCTGGGGGATCTGCGGCGGCTATCAGATGCTGGGGCGTACCATTTCGGACCCACATGGGGTAGAGAATGAGAATTCGCTATGCGAACCGCTCTATCCGGCTCATTGCGAAGCAATTTCTCATGAGCCGGATACAATTGCCGTGGAGCGCATAAAGCGCGACGGGGCACTACCCCTGCGTGGTATGGAACTGATCGACACCGACACGACCCTGATGCCGGAAAAAATGCGTACGCAGACACGTGGAAAATTTGAGAATGTGACCGGTATTTTTTCCACACTTTCCGGATTGGAATTTTCCGGCTATGAGATTCATATGGGAAAGACAACGGTTTCCACTGGGGAACATCAGACGCCACTGGTACAGCTGGCAGATGGCAGAACCGACGGGGTGCAGCGCATGGAAAAAGGCAGCGAAGCACCCGGCGTATACGGCAGTTATGTGCACGGCATTTTTGACGAGGGAGACATCGCCGTGCGCATAGTACAGGCATTGGCCGACAAAAAAAGGGTGTCATGGAAACCGGAGGCTGGCGGTGATTATCATGCATTTAAAATAATATGTTTGCCATCATGCTCATCTAAACCCATATTAAATGCTTCTAAAGCCTTATCCACTTGATTTAGGCTATTGTAAATCAAAGCTAAATTCAAATAGACATAGGCACCCATATCTTCA
>ENA-OQKX01000220-OQKX01000220.1-human-gut-metagenome-genome-assembly--contig:-NODE-220-length-12322-cov-2.971054_pt1 | contig 12322 bp, 7 predicted proteins | sample MGYA00242654_ERZ504810 | MGnify/ENA primary metagenome ERZ504810 (study PRJEB26092, sample SAMD00036378) | human gut metagenome | host: Homo sapiens | study: EMG produced TPA metagenomics assembly of... | reverse complement strand
GTCGGAAATCTGAACATCATTGGCATAGAACTTGAAAGTACCAGCCTTGATGGTCAGACCCGTGCCCGGCTTATCGGTGAACTTGAACTCGGTCGGAGCCGGGTTCGCAATAGTACCGGTAAGGGTATAGGTCAGAATGTCGCCGATGGCAGCAAAAAGCTTATTGACTTCCTTAGTCTTTCCGGGGTTGTTGGTGTTCTTCATGTTCACGGTGGCAGCGGCAGTCGGATCGGTTAGAACCTTCTTCTCAGCGTTAACGGTGCCGGAAGCGACAATCATCGGGATTGCCTTGGTCACAGAACCAGTGGCAGACGCGGAATCAATGAACACATAGATACCTGCAGGCAGGGTCGCGGTAGCAGTGTATTTAGCATCCGCACTACCATTCGTAGCAGGAACTGGCTTGCCCAGAGTGAACGACGTCACAGCAGTTAGTTTGCCTTCACTCTCCAGAGCATTAGCAAACTTACGGGTCTTCTCAGGAGAAGCCCACGGACGAGCAGCAGAAACATCCAGAGTGCCGGCATTCAGGGCTGCGGCCAGATGGTCCACCTTAGAATCCGAAGTATCCACACCGGCAGCTTTCAACGCGGAGTCAACGGCAGCCTTATTGGCGGAGTTCGTCACCACACCGTAGGCAACGCTCTGGTCAGAACCGTACTGGACGTAATCACCAATCTTGTATGCGGTCAGATTAGCGTGGGTCAACTGCTCTCGGTTTCCGCGGTGAACGTGAACGTTGCGTTGTCCGTTACCGTAGCGCCATCAGCCTGTGCGCTGGCTGCGCCCAGGACCATGCCACCCAGCAGCGTCGCCGCGGCGGCGATGCCGGCGAAAAGTTTCCTCATCTTCATGAGAATCCTCTCTTCCTTATTGTTTGATTACTTGTTTTTGCAATCGCGGGAGGCGGGAACCCAACTTGCTCCCGCGATCCGCAAATTTTGATTTGCCGGCCGGAATGCCCTCAAGTTGGTAGGCATTCCGGCCTCACACAGCAACTCAGACGAGTCGCTTCTTGTTATTCCAAATTTCGGCAGCGCCGATAAGCAGCACCGCGAGTCCGCCGATCACGCCACCGACCAGTAGCCACTGGCGTCCCGTCGCACCACCCGTCAACGGCAGCGCCGACACCGCGACATATCGGTTGGTGAAGGTGACAGGTTCAGTAGCAGCACTTTGCGATTCGGGAACTGCTGCACCGTTGTCATCCAGCACCTTGGTCACGGACTTCACGGAAGCCTTCCACTCTCCGTTGGAGTCCTTCGCGACAGTCACGACAACCTCATACTTCGCCTGCGAATAATGCAATGAAGCGATAGAGCCCTTGACCTCCGTCACGTAATACGTGTAAGAGGCATCGCCAGCGTTGTAAGTGATGTTGCCGAAGGACGCGGTATGGCTGCCCGAATCGGAGTTCACCTTCACCGTACAAGGTTGATCGGCTTCGCACTTATCCGGCAACGGCGCATTGCCCTTCGCCGCCAGAGTGAAATCGAACGTGTCGGAGGTCTTCCACTCGCGTCCGGCCAGGTCCTTCTTCACCGAAATCGCGTTCTCCAGGGCAACCGTCTTCAACGTGTTAGTGATGGTCGCGTTCAACGTGCCCGCATCGGCATTGGAAGACCACACCATCTGCTTGGTCAAGTCGACATTGTTTCCCGTATAGGAGACGTCATATCGGTCATTACCAGAGATTTCCGCTACGGAATACGTGTATCCAGGAACCAGGTTGTCGACAGTCGTCTGCCAACCATTGCCCTTATTCAGGGGGATTACGCCACCGACGTTCTCCAGCTGAGCATTGGAATCGCCGCTCTTCTTACGCTGCAACTGCACCGTAACGGAACCGTCATCATGCTTGCTCGCACCATCCGACCATTGCTTGACGATCTTGATCTTGCCGAGCTTCACCTGCACCACAGGATGCGGATACTCGACTTCAGTCCGTGCGCATGACGTAGCTCTATTAACCTCGGTAAGCACGCAATAGTTTAATCGCGCGTCCACATTGGAATAGAATCCCCGCTGGCCCGCAGATGCGGTGCCAGTATTCGGCTCTCCCGCATTCGGGTATTGCTGGTTGCCGGCATAAGTGGCATAGGCGGCATCGCTTGGCTTGACCTTGAAGGATACGTCGATGCTGTCGGCTTTCTCAGCAACGATACCGTCTGTGCCGTTAAACGTCACCGTCACCGTGCGATTGCCAGATTGATCGACACCGTACGTGGCCGTATATTCGTTCGTCAGCACCTTATTGCCGTTTTTCACCGTCACATACTGTGTGATATCGGCACCGTCGGCCACGCCAGCGAAATCGACCGGGTCGACCCACTGGGACAAGGTGTCAGTGATGGAGAAGACCTTGATCTTCGCGGATGAGGTGATGCTGGAATAGATCTGGTCGAATGCTTGCGTCAGATTCTCAGCATTCGTGCCATCGAATTCCTTACCGTTCACTGCATTGGCTTCACGGGCGAAATCGGACATTCTATTGGCGTCAGTCGAAGCCTTCACCACATAGAGTGCGGCATCATCGCCACGATTGTTAGCCTCGGCCAGAGCGGCAGCATAATTGAAACCGTATTCATCGCTATCTCCTGCACCGTACGCGCCATCGGAACCACCATCAGGATTTTCACCCCACATGTACCGTTGTGCTTGGCAGGACGCTCGGGTCGTATATTCCGGATGAGCAATCCGACGACCCCAATAATCATCGGAATAGCACCCGCTGTACGAGGTCGTACGGAACGTCAGATTGCCATCGGACAGGAAGATGATGTGTTTCCTCACGCCCGTGCGTCCTTGCAGACTATTCGCCTTCTTAAGCGCGGCCTCCCAGTTGGTTCCACCATTAGGCTTGCTGGACACAGCTGTTTTGATCTTGTCGACAGATGTGGTGAAGCTCTGCTTAGTCGAGGCCTTGTCGCTGAATGTCACAACCGCCATTTGGACTTGTTGAGATTCCGATAATTCGGAATTCGCCTTGGTCAGTAATTTCTCAGCAAGCTTATTTGCCGCGTTCTTCGCGTTAGTATCACGATTGTCGTTTTCATCCTGCATACTGCCGGACTTATCCATGACCAGCACAATGTCGGCTGGCGTGGCGATAGTGGTTTCGGAAGAAGCGCTATCACCCGAAGCATTCAAATGCAACTCGTACTGGTCGCCATCACCACCAACGACCTTTTCGATGGTCTTATTGTTTTGTGGCTTCACATTGGAATTGATAACAGTCACATGGCTGGTATCGCTCACCTTGAAAGAATGGGTTTCCGCATAGGAACCACCATTTCCATCGTTGTGCTGCGACAACGCCTCACCATTCGCGGAAACAGTGTATTTGCCGGAATTCAGCTCACGCACCGAATAGGTTGTGTCATCAGAGAAATCATTGGATTGCACACGAGCAAATTGGCCTTTGGCCAAAGTGATCACACCGTTCGAACCGGTGAAACCAGAGCTGACAACCTGATTGGTGGACGCATTGTAAACGCTGTATTTGCCTTCATATGGCGTTTGCGAGCCATTGGCGAACAGCTGGAATTGGAACTGTTGACCGGCTGGAATAGTGCCCAATGTCTGCTTTTCAATGTCAATGGCCTTGGACGGCTTCACCGGCAGATTGAAACTGATCTTGCAGTTGGATCCGCCGTCGCCGCGTTCCAGATAGAAGAAGCTCAGATGATGTGTCGCATACGCCTTGGAATCCCACTTCTTTCCCGCTTTTCTAAATGCCTCGGTGATTGTTGCGGCAGGAGTGTCTCCATGACTCTGAACCTTGTCGTACTTGATCTTGTCGGCGGCGAAATCGATGCTGCCACCCAACGCCTGATGGATACCACCCAAATCAAGCACCAGCACATCATCGATGAACACCCACACATCGTCGTCACCGGTAAAGTCGAACACCATGTTCTGATTGTTGACTTTGCCATCTTTAGGCATATAGAAATCGGCCCCAAGGTTCATGCCGAACGAATACCTATTGTCGTCGCTGTCATTGCCAAACGGCGTGAACAGCGGGTCACGATTCCCGCTCTGGGTCTGATTGGTCAATTCGAATCGATTGCTATTGTGGTCATATTTCGCATATTTCGACGCCGCATCGAAACTGTAATTCCCTTGACCATCCGAAGTCAGCAAACCACCTTCCGGCGTGTGATTAGTCACAACGGTATTATCAGACGCACCGCCGAAGAGATAATCCAGCGATCCGTTGCCATCCGCCATGGTCGGGTAACCGTTAGTCAGCAGAGGCTTCACAATGCCCGTGTACGCACCTTTGCCATCTTGAACATAGCGGTTATAGCCGGTTTCGTCTCTTCCGTTCTTAAAATGCAACGCATGATTATTGTTGATGGAGTTGCGATTGTAATCATGCAGACCAATGCTGATACCATTCTGCTGCTCAACAGTGGCATTGACGTCATTGGCTAGTGCAGTAGAAGTGGTGGCGTAGCCCATGCCACCAAGCATGGCGACCGCGGCTACCGCAGCTACGATTCGCTTGGCAAAGTTCCCTTTTGGCTTTGCCTCAGATTCATGTACATGCCTCATGTGCATTGTCCCCTTAATACCGCGCTTCAACGCGGTTTCCGTCTCTAACACCGTCCGCGCATCACGCACCGGCACATGCTATGTCCAGTACGGATACACTTCCGGCGCTCCCATCTTGAATGTAGGAGAAAAGACGTCGGGAGATGCACACCCTAAGTGCGGGAAAGTCGAGGTATTATACCATCGTCAACCGTTGCAATCGCAACGTTTCACAATATGGGTGATACCCGAATAAAAAAGCCGGCAGGGGGCATCGGCAAACAGCGGTCGTTAGCCACGCTTCGGCCACCAAGCCGCATGCCTACGGATATGCCACGGTCGCCCGCGCAACCATGCCAGCAGCAGACCGAGCAGCAACGTGACCACCGCGGCCGTGGTCGCAATCGTTCGCGCATCCTTCGCCGCATCATGCTCCGCCGGTACCACGTCGGGAATCGGCGAGCGCACCGCAGAAACCAACAGTCGATGCGTATTAACGCCGTACGGGGTGCACGTCATCAACGTCACCCGGTCTTCGCCGGGAACGATCTTCAGCTTCGACGTATCGTTCGGCTCGATCACGGAAATACGGTCCACCCGGTAGCCGAGCGTGCGGCCCATCACTTCGATGTAGAAGTAGTCGCCGACGCGCATCTCATCCAATCGGGTGAACATCATCGCATCCACAAGCCCGCGATGCCCGGTGATTACGGCATGAGTGTCCTTGCCGCCCACCGGCAGACTACTGCCATACAAATGCCCCGCACCGGACGCAAGTGCCGACTGCGACGTGCCATGGTAAATCGGCAGTTTCACAGAAATTTTCGGAATGCGGATAGTGCCCATCACACCGCTGCCGGAATCCAGCAGGCTTTGATATTCCGTATCTTTGGCGCTGGCGCTGTCTGATTCGTTGGAACCGGATTCACTGGACCGCGAGCTGCCCTGCGCCTGGGAGAACGGATCCTTCGCCTCGCCGAGGATCGGCTGGCCCGATGCGGCGAGCCGTTTGTTGTATTCCTTGGCCGCGGCGATCGCGTCGTCGGCCTGCGGATACGGCCAACCCGCAACCGCACGTGCGAATTGGTCCGACGTATTCGACAGTTCGTGCGCCGACCGGTATTGCAGCATCGCCGGAAAACCGCCGATGCAAATGGAAATGACGATCAACAGCGCAGCGGAGACACGCATGGCGACGGTTTTCCTGCGGCGGCCACGCCGTCTGCGCATATCGTCGGAAACGTCGATTATCTCGTTGAAAGACGGTTCTGCGCCTTCCGTACGTTCCATGTTTTTCATACGTTTCGCACGCATCACTGGATGAACTTCCGCAGCACGCGTTCCAGCTCGTCGATACGCAACGCCTGCTTGGCTATCAGCATGTCGCATTTGTTGATGGTCAGCTGTGCCTGTGCAAGTTTCGACAGCATATCCTGCGATGCGCGCGATTCCTGCAACTTGTCCGAGCCTTGCGATTGCACGACGTTGCTTCCCGACGCGCCAACGTTTCTCGTCGCGACGTCGCTTCCCGACGTCCCTGCCGCGCCAGCGCCATAAAGATCCACCACGGACTGATCCACATCGTCTCCGCGCAGTTCGATGGCTTCCAGCTCGTCATCACAATCCTGCATGTAATGGTTCGTATGTTCGTTCCTGCGCTTGTTCCGCTCCTCCTGCTGCTTCCAGCGCGCGATGCACCGTTCCACGCGCTTGTAGCCGATCAGCTTGGGGTCGAGACCCGCCTCCCGAAAGATGGCCGACGGCGATTCGCCCGCGTTGTACCGGCACATGACCTCGACCTTAAAGCGATCGGTATACCGGATATGGGATGGGCTCACGCTTTTGACCGCTGGCAGGCTGGCCAGATACGCACGCTCCTTTGCTGTGAATTTGCCATCAATCATTTTTTTACACCCCCTAAATCGCCTAAACAGCTCGATTCAGCATCATATCGGGCTCTTTCCATTAACACCCTCGTTAAAACCCTCGAACGAAAGACCCATCCCCTTCAACGAAAAGAGGGGGCCAACCTTCAAACAAAACAGTCCCGCCATTTTCCACGGATAATAAAAGCTCATAGACCCCCCCCATAAAATTAACAAAAACTTAACCTCACCCCCAGCGCGTCATGGGGGTCACCGCGTATCCGAGCACCGTCACGCAGACTCACTAGGCTGGAAACATGACGCAAGAGCTCGTTTCATTAACCATCATCATGGCGGTGGCGGCCGTCAGCCCAATCGTGGCGCAGCTGATCCCGGGCAAGTTCATTCCGCAAACCGTGCTGCTGCTCGCCGCCGGAACCGCGCTCGGCCCGTACGGACTAGGCGTGATCGAAGTAAACGACGCCGTGAAACTCTTGAACGAGCTCGGCATGGCGTTCCTGTTCCTGCTCGCCGGCTACGAAATCGACCCCAAACGACTCGCCGGACATCAAGGCAAAGTCGGACTGCTTACATGGGGAATCACGCTAGGCCTCGCCTGGCTGGTTGTGACATTCCTTCCGTTCTTCACCAAGCAAGGCATCAACGGCGTGGCCACGGTAATCGCACTCACCACCACCGCGCTCGGCACGCTCATGCCGATTCTCAAGGAACGCAACCTCGAAGGCACCCCCATCGGCGACGCCATCATCTCGTACGGAACGTGGGGCGAACTCGGCCCAATCCTTGCCATGGCCATCCTGCTATCCACCCGAACCGGCTGGCAAACCATGCTCGTGCTCGGCGCGTTCCTTGCCATCTGCCTACTGTGCGCGATGCTACCTACGAAAGCACTGAGAACCGGCCATCGCCTGTACCGTTTCCTTACGGAAAATGCGAACACGTCATCGCAAACGCTCATGCGACTGACCACATTCCTGCTCATCTTCCTTGTCACCATTTCCGCGCTGTTCGAACTTGACGCGGTGCTCGGCGCGTTCGCCGCGGGCTTCATCCTGCGTTACATCATCCCCGACGGCAGCAAGTCGCTGGAAATGAAACTGGAAGGCGTCGGCTACGGATTCCTTATTCCTGTGTTTTTCGTGGTGTCAGGCGCCGCGATCAACGTGCGCGCCGTGGCAGGCCGACCCGCGCTGCTCGTCGCGTTCATCGTAATGCTCATGCTGATTCGCGCGGTGCCCGTATATGTTGCGCTATCGCTCGACAAACGCAAGAATCCGCTGTCATCGCATCACCGCGTCACCGTAGCCCTGTATTGCACGACCGCGCTGCCGATCATCGTCGCCGTCACGTCGCTGGCGGTGAAGGTCGGCACCATGCAGAGCGACACCGCGTCGACGCTGGTCGCAGCCGGCGCGATTACGGTGTTCCTGATGCCGCTGCTTGGCTCGATCACATATCAGGTGGCCGACGTACATCCGGTCACCGCGGTTCGGGAGATTGCGCAACACGCCATCCGATTGGCGGACGATCGTACGCGAACATGCGCAGGTACGTGCGCTGCTGCACCATCAGGACCGGCTCAAGCGTATGGACGGAGACGTTGAAATCGCTGGAAAAGCAGGAGAGGCTGAACGGTTTGGACAGCCGTCGCGCCGAACTTGTGGAACGTGCGCGCCTCGAAATCGACCGCCAACTCAAGGAACTCGGCCTCGACCCGCAGCTCACCACCCAACTCCCCCACAACTACCGCTACCCGAAGAACTGAGAGGGCTTCGGAGGGGCGCTACTCCACGGACTTGAGGGAGCTGATGGGGTCGATGCGGTCGAGGACGGGGTTGACGAACAGCTGCACGAGCAGCGCGAAGGCCATGGTCGCCACGGCCGCGATCACGTAGCTCAGCGGCTTGACCTCCACCTCGAAATCAACGAGGGCATGTTGAGCGCCATCGTCAGCATGCCGCCGACGAGCCGGCCGAGCGGCAGGCCCAGTATCCACACCCATGACGGTGAGGATCATCATCTCACGGTTCACGTAATGGTGCACTTCGCGGTCGAAGAAGCCAAGCACCTTGAGCGTGGCCATCTCGCGCACGCGTTCCGACACGTTCGTATTGGCGAGCGTGAACAGCACCACAAGCGCCAGACCGCCAGCGAGCGCCACGATCAGCGCCACCACCGCGCCCATGAGGTCGAATTTGAAGCTGTCGGCCATGTGCGCGCAGCTTACGGCCTTCATCACCGAACTGTCCTCTTCGAGCGATTCCGCATAGTCGGTTTGCGAAGTGTCGGAGCCGGAAAGCTTGGCGAGCATGGCGTTCCACGTCAGAGCCTCGGAATCCTCGGAACTCTTGGAATTCTTGGTGTTCTTCGCGTCTTTCGAGTCGAAAAGCTTGGCGTAGTAGGTTTCGCTTACATACACATCCGAGCCGATGAGGTTGCGATTCACCGCGCTCACCTTCGCCGTGGCCTGCACGCCGTCGCCGTTGGTCAGTCGCACCTTGGAACCGGCCTTGACGCCCAGCGCGCTTGCCGCCGACTGCGCGACGATCACGCCATCGTCATCGAGTTTCAGCGAACCGGTTTTGCCGACGCCGGACGTGCCCAGTATGCCGGACGAGACCGGCTGCAACGTGACCATTTCGCCCAAATCGGACAGATGCTTTTCCGGCACCGCGACCAGCTGGATGCTTTCGCTGCCGCTGCTGCCGGCCTTGCCGCTGTCACCGTCGCCACTGCCCGCAACCGTCAAATCGCCCGACTCTATGCGCACGTCAAGCGACGACGTGACGCGCCCGTCTGACGCGACTTTCGTGCGCATCGCCGACGCGTCCGAATCGTCGGAAACCACCATCAGGTCGTACTGGTAGATGTCGCGGTATTGCTTGATGCCGAGGTCTGCGACGGTGTCATTGATGGCCAGGCCGCAGACGATCAGCGCGGTGCAGCCGGCCACACCGCCGACCGTCATGATGAGGCGCGATTTGAAGCGGAAGATGTTGCGCGCGGTCACTTTGCCGAGGAAGCCGATGCGATTCCAGACCGGCCGAATCCGTTCCAGCAGAATGCGCGAGCCGGCGCGCGGCGCTTTCGGACGCATCAGCGCGGCGGGTGTCTGCCGCATTTCCTGCACGCACGCGTAGATGGTGGCGGCGAGCACGCCGACCACGAACAGCGCGATGCCGAGCGAGCCGTACAGCCAGTCGTATTCCAGCCGCAGACCGGGCATCACATACATGCCTTGCAATACGACCAGCAGGAACGCCGGAATGCCAAGGAAGCCGGCGATCAGGCCGAGGCCGCCGCCGATGAGGCAGGCGAGCAGCGCGAACAGCAGGTAGCGCGACGCGACCGCCAGCCGCCCGTAGCCGAGCCCCACGTACGTGCCGATGAGCGAGCGGTCCTCTTCGACCATGCGCGCCATGGCGGTCAGGCTCATCATCACGGCCACCAGCAGGAACACAATCGGGAACGCGTTGCCGAGCGACTGGATGGAGTCGAGGTCGGATTTGAGCGCGCTGAACCCCCCGAGCGACTGCCGGTCCTGCACATACCAGCGCACTTGCGGAATGCTGGTTTTCAGCTCGTTTTCCTTGGTTTTCAGCGTTTGTTCGGTACTTGCCTTCTGCTCGTTCAATTGCGATTGCGCCTGGTCGAGCTGCTGCTTGGCTTGCGTCAGTTCGGGACTAGCGGCGATGATGGTTTCACGCATTGTTTCACGCGTGGTTTCGTCAAGTTGGGGGTTGGGTGCGTTTGTGCCTGCCGCGGCTGCCGCGTTTGGTGCGCCTGCTGCGGCTGCCGCACCTGCGTTTGCCGCGGCCGCGCTTGCCTGCATGTCGACAATCTGGTCGACCTGCTGGTTGAATTGCTGCCGATTCGCGTCGATTTGCGACTGCGCGTCCGCGAACTTCTTGTCGGCTTCCGCACGCGCGTCGGCGATCTTCCTGTTGCCCGCGTCGAGCAGTTCCTGCCGACGGGCCTTCTGGCGGTCGGTTTTCACGGTGCCGTCGATGCGGTCGGTCACCTGCTTGACGGTGTTTTCGTACGATTCGTCGAACGTGCTTTCGGCGGCCGCGCCCTTGACGAGCAGCGTAGCGGACGTGTAGAGGGTGCCGGTCACGCCATCGGACGGCGCGAAGAACGTGTAGTCGGTGGTGGCGGTGGAACGGAACGAGGTCATGGCGGAGTAGCCGTCCGGATTGCTCAGGTTCTGCGGATCGAGCACCACGCCCACGATGGTGAGCTTGGTCGGGAAGCTCGGCGCCTCGTCCGTGCCGTTCGTTTCATTCGTGCCGTCCGCACCGTTCGTATCGGAAGTATCGGAAGTATCGGAGGAAGCCGATTCGGGGGTTACGGTGAGGCGGCTGCCGATATGCTTGCCCGAATCGCGAATAAATTTTCGGGTTACCGCGATTTCGCCGACTTTTTTCGGCATGCGCCCTTCCTGCAAGTATGGCTGGTCGATGCCGTTCGTGCCGATTTCCTGCATGGTCGCCGACTTGCGGCCGTCCAAATCGAACGTCACTTCCTGCGACCGTTCCGCCTGCACTTTCGCAACACCGTTCACCTTGCGCAACGCGGCGATATCGCCGTTCGACAGGCCCGCGGTGGACAGCACCTGGACGTCGTGCAGGCCCTGCGCGTCGAAAAAGCGGTCGGTGCTGCGGAACGCGTCACGGCAGCCCGCGTAAATGCCGGTGAGCACGGCCACACCGAGCAACGTGATCATGGCGATGGAAATGAATCTTTTCCACGAATGCGCCCACATTCGCAGCATGTCCTTGACGAATGCCATGTCGACCTCCGTTCGTAGCCCCTCATTCCATTGAACACCATGAAGCTTGGAAAGACGCGCCAAACCGCACATCCGCAACACGTGTCCAAATCGCGCGTTCGAATCGCACAGCAATTGCGCGAATCGAACTTCTGAACCAAACAACCCGTTAAGCAAACCAGACATTCCGGAACGAACAAACCAACACTTTGCCCGCCGCTTCCCGCTACAATCGGAAACGTTCCCTCACAAAGGGCGAATCGCAAAAAAGCAAGCAAAACAAGCACATGCAAGCGTGCAACAGCACGCAACGCAAGCAGCGAGCGCAACGCACAACGCGCAATCGCAAGGAAACAGAGAAGAGGAAATCTCCATGAGCGACGTCACCGCCGCAAAGAAGCCGCGTGGAACCGACGATGTACCGGTTCCGCCGACGCTCCGTAAATCGTTGAAAAACCGCCATATCCAGCTCATCGCGCTGGGTGGCGCCATCGGCACCGGCCTGTTCTACGGCTCCAGCGAATCCATCCAGCTGGCCGGCCCGTCCATTCTGCTCGCCTACCTCGTCGGCGGTCTCGCGATCTTCATGATCGTGCGCGCTCTGAGCGAGATGGCGGTCGAGGATCCGAAGGCTGGCGCGTTCAGCTACTACGCGACGCGCTACTGGTCACGGCGAGCGGGCTTCATTTCCGGCTGGAACTACTGGTTCAACTACGTGCTGGTGGCCATGGTGGAGCTTGCCGTGGTCGGCTCGTTCGTGAACTACTGGTTCCCGAACATTCCGAAGTGGGTGTCGGCGGCGGTGTTCCTCGTGGCCATCGCGGCGCTGAATCTCATGGGCGTGAACAAGTTCGGCGAATTCGAATTCTGGTTCGCCATCATCAAGATCGTGGCCGTGCTGGCCATGATTCTCGGCGGCCTGTATGTCGTGATCGCCAATGTGCCGACCGCTTCGGGCATTCGCGCGAGCTTCGCCAACTGGTTCACCGTGGACGGCGGATTCCTGCCGCACGGCCTGATGACCCGCAACGCCGACGGCACGTGGACCGGCCTGCTGATGGCGCTCGTCGTGGTGATGTTCAGCTTCGGCGGCACCGAACTCATCGGCATCACCGCCGGCGAAACC
>ENA-OQKX01000219-OQKX01000219.1-human-gut-metagenome-genome-assembly--contig:-NODE-219-length-12323-cov-2.139554_pt1 | contig 12323 bp, 7 predicted proteins | sample MGYA00242654_ERZ504810 | MGnify/ENA primary metagenome ERZ504810 (study PRJEB26092, sample SAMD00036378) | human gut metagenome | host: Homo sapiens | study: EMG produced TPA metagenomics assembly of... | reverse complement strand
TGCGCGCGCTCAGCCAAGTCGAACGCGAACTTGGCTTACGGCTTGGAGGGAATCGACGCAAAAAAGGCTTCGGGGAGTCTGCGGGGAGATTGTGGAAGGTCGTCCGGGAGGCTCCGTAGGGGAATCCATTGGAAATTGTGGGGAAGCATTCGCGCCCTGCCCAAAGTCGCCGGAATTCTCGACGGGCCGAGCGATTACATCACCAAGGCGCTCAACACGTTCGACGCGCCGGACGTGCCGATTCCAGCCGATATAACGACCAAAGTCAAAGGCGACCAGCATTGCGCCACCGTCGCCACCGCGGCGGTCATCGCCAAAGTGACCCGAGACCGGCTGATGGTCGACCTCGCGCAAAGCAACCCACGTTACGCCGCCTACGAATGGGCTCATAACAAGGGCTATGGTTCCGCCGCACACCGTACCGCCATCGCCGAGCACGGGCCGACTCCGCTCCATCGTGTCTCATGGCACCTGACCTGAGCCGCGTGCGACACGACAGTGTGAGCGCTAACGCAAAACTGTTGTGGACGCGCTAAAGTCAGTATTGATTAAGGTACAAGACTGGCCGTGCATGGATGCCGGCCGCCAGCGGGGAGGTTAGGTAGCATGGTGACCAGCCGCAAGCCAAGCAAACGTCCGTCCATGTTCGAAGTGGCCAAGCTCGCCGGAGTCAGCCACCAAACCGTCTCCCGTGTGATCAATGACTCGCCGGACGTTTCCGACGCCACCCGTGCGCGAGTCCAGGCCGCCATTGACCAACTCGGCTACCGCCCCTCCAACTCCGCGCGCGCACTGGCTTCCCGCCGTTCGCGCACCATAGGGCTGATCGCCGGAGGCCTCAAATTCTTCGGCCCGATTTCCTCCATCTCCTCCATCGAATCCATGGCCCGCGAGCACGGTCTGTTCATGAGCGTGATGATGGTCCACGAGGCCTTGTGCGCGCAGGCCGACTTCGACAACCTGTGCGACACCTTCAACGAGCAGAACGTCGACGCCTTCATCTTCCTGACCCCGACCGACGTGATGTTCGCCGCCGCCTGCCGTGCACGAGTCACTCAGCCGCGCGTCATCGTCACCGCCACCCACGGCCAAATGACCGTGCGTGAGGGATTGGGCCTTATCTCCACCGAAAACAAGCGTCGCACTGCGCTGGTCGGTATCGACCAGTGGGGTGCAATGGCCAAAGTGGTGGCCTTGCTGGGCGAATACGGGCACAAATCGGCTCTGTATTTTGCCGGTCCCAACGAATGGCGCGACGCCCACACCCGACTGGATGCGTGGCGCAAGCTCGCCGCCTCCCGATCCATCGATTCACAGATCGTGCGCTGCCATACGTGGGATGCCTCTGAGGCATATGCGCACATGAATCATCTCATTGATGAGTATGGGCGTCGAGGCGCGGCGTTGCCCACCGCGGTCGTCGCCGCGAACGACAATCAGGCCGTCGGCATCATGCGCGCGTTGCATGAGCATGGGCTTCGGATTCCGCAAGACATCAGCGTGGTCGGATTCGACGACATGTCTGGCGTGGATAACATGTACCCACCGCTGACCACCGTGCATCCCGATTTCGAGGGGCTCGGCGTGGCCGCCATGCGCGAGGCGCTGCGCTTGCTGGGGAGGGCGGCGAGCCGACCTTCCTGACCACTCAGCACGGCATGGGGCTGATTCCCGCCGAGGTGCGTGCTCGGCGGTCCTTGGGACCGGCTCCTCGGCGGTAAATTGGCGCTGTTATCAAACCGTTATGATGCGTGACACGGTATAAGTTGTGTCGAATGCAGGTTGTCGGTACAATGTTTTTTGGAAATTGTGAGCGCTAACACCCTCCCCAAGGAAGGGGATAACAACGCCGGCGCTCCAAGGCAAAGGAAAGATATGGCAGCAACCGACAACGCGGCCGAGCAGGTCGCCCACATCGCCGAGAAGATTCGCGCTGGCAAGACCACGCTGGGCATCGAATTCGGCTCCACCCGCATCAAGGCCGTCCTCATCGACGACAACTTCCAGACCATCGCCTCCGGCGACTACAGCTGGGCTTCCCATCTGGAAGATGGTCTGTGGAGCTACACCACCGAGGAGATCTGGGGCGGTTTGCAGTCCGCTTACGCCTCCATGGCCAACGACGTCGAGACCGCCTATGGCGAGAAGCTCACGCACGTCGGCCACATCGGCTTCTCCGCCATGATGCACGGTTACCTCGCATTCGACGAGGCCGGCGAACTGCTGGTGCCGTTCCGCACCTGGCAGAACACCAACACCTCCGAAGCTCACAAGAAGCTCTCCGAGCTGTTCCAGTACAACATCCCCGAGCGTTGGTCCATCGCCCACCTGTACCAGGCCGTGCTCAACAAGGAAGAGCACGTCTCCAAGGTGGCCTACTTCACCACACTCGCCGGTTACGTGCACTGGAAGCTCACCGGTAAGAAGGTCCTCGGCGTGGGCGATGCCTCCGGCATGTTCCCGATTGACCCGACCACTCACACTTACGAAACCGCATTCATTGAGAAGTTCGACGCTCTACCTGAGGTCGCAGCCCAGCCGTGGAAGCTGGAGAATCTGCTTCCTGAGCCGCTCGTGGCCGGCACTCCGGCTGGCGAGCTGACCGAGGAAGGCGCCAAGCTGCTCGATCCGTCCGGTGCCCTGAAGCCCGGCATCGTGCTCGCCCCGCCTGAGGGCGACGCCGGTACTGGCATGGTAGCCACCAACTCCGTGCGCGTACGCACTGGTAACGTCTCCGCCGGCACCTCCATCTTCGCCATGGTGGTTCTGGAGCACAAGCTCAAGGCCCTCCACCCTGAGGTTGACTTGGTCACCACCCCGGCCGGCGATCTGGCCGGTATGAGCCACGCCAACAACTTCACCTCCGACCTCAACGCTTGGGTCGGCCTGTTCGGCCAGTTCGCCAAGGCCATCGGCCAGCCGGTTGACGCCGGTATGCTGTACGGCACCCTGTTCCGCGCGGCCATCGCCGACGACGTGGACGCCAACTGCGGCGGCCTGCTGAACTACCCGTTCCGCTCCGGCGAATTCCTGGCTGGCCTGCCGGAAGGCCGACCGCTGTTCGCCCGCAGCCCCGAGGCCAACATGACCCTCGGCAACTTCATGCGCGCCCAGCTGTTCTCCGCGTTCTCCCCGGTCAAGATCGGCATGGACGTGATGACCAAGCAGGAGCGCGTGCAGGTCGACTCTCTCGTGGGCCACGGCGGCATCTTCGCCACTCCGAAGGTGGCTCAGAAGATTCTCGCTGCTGCCTTCAACACCCCGATCAAGGTCATGTCCACCGCCGCCGAAGGTGGCGCCTGGGGTATGGCCGTGCTCGCCAACTACCTGTGGAACACCAACGAAGATCACAGCAACCTCGCTGACTTCCTTGACGGTTGCGTGTTCAAGGACGCCCAGTCCACCACGGAGAAGCCGGTGGCTTCCGATGTGGTTGGTTTCGAGGACTTCTTCGCCCGCTTCACCAAGGGCCTGCCCATCGAGCACGCCGCCATCGAAACCATCAACCTCGAAGATAAGTAAGCCTTTCTGACCTCCCTCTATTGAGGGAGGTCCTTGAGATTTTGAAAAAACGTCCATCCATCACAGTGGAAAGGAAAACCAATAATGGCAACTTTGGCTGATTACGGCCCCGAGGTTCGCGCCGAGGTCAAGCAGGTTCGTGAGGTCGTCTCCAACCTGCACCAGCAGCTGATCAAGTGGAACCTGGTCGTGTGGACCGCAGGCAACGTTTCCCAGCGTCTGCACACCGCCGACCTGTTCGTCATCAAGCCCTCCGGCCTGCGCTACGAGTACCTGACCCCGTCCTCCATGGTCGTGTGCGACCTTGACGGCAACGTGGTCGACGGCACCGAAGCCCCGTCCTCGGACACCGCTTCCCACGCCTACATCTACCGCAACATGCCCGACGTCTACGGTGTCGTGCACACCCACTCCACCTACGCCACCGCTTGGGCTGCCACTGGTCAGAACATCCCGTGCGGCCTGACGATGATGGGTGACGAGTTCGGCGGCCCGGTGCCGGTCGGCCCGTTCCGTCTGATCGGCTCCGAGGCGATCGGCAAGGGTGTCGTCGAGACCCTCAAGAAGTACCCGAAGTCCCCGGCCGTCCTCATGCAGAACCATGGCCCCTTCACCATCGGCAAGGATGCTGAAGGCGCCGTCAAGGCCGCTGCCATGACCGAGGAAGTCGCTCACACCATGTGGGCCGCCCGTCAGCTCGGTGACATCATCGAGATCGACCAGGCCGACATCGATAAGCTCAACGACCGCTACCAGAACGTCTACGGTCAGCACTGATTTGATGGAGTGTCCGCCGCGTTACGGAAGGCCCGACGTACCTTCGTACGCCTTCGCCTTCCGCGCCTTGCGGACACACACATCAAATCAGCGCTGACTCCGCCAGCACGGTGGTGTCTTGGCTCCCCTCTCTGAGGGGAGCTGTCAGCGATAGCTGACTGAGGGGAGCCTCGGTCGGCGAATGAAACTTAAACAAACCCCATAAACAAAGAAGTAAAGGAAGTAACCCTATGGTTATGGAAAACCCATTTGAAGGCAAGGAAATCTGGTTCGGCGTTGGTTCGCAGGACCTGTACGGCGAAGAAGCCCTGCGCCAGGTCGCCATTCACTCCGCTGAAATGGTCGACTACCTGAACAACACCGGCAAGATTCCGGCCAAGATCGTCCTCAAGCCCACCCTGAAGTCCTCCGACGGTGTCAAGGAGTTCATGGTCGAGGCTTCCGCCAACCCGAACGTCATCGGCGTGATCACCTGGTGCCACACCTTCTCCCCGGCCAAGATGTGGATCCGCGGCCTCGAAGTGCTGACCAAGCCGCTGCTGCAGCTGGCCACCCAGCACCACAAGGAAATCCCGTGGGAGACCATCGACATGGACTTCATGAACCTGAACCAGGCCGCCCACGGCGACCGTGAGTTCGGCTACATCGTGTCCCGTCTCGGCATTCCGCGCAAGATCGTCGTCGGCCACTACACCGATCCGGAAGTCGCCGAAAAGGTCGGCACCTGGGCTCGCGCCTGCGCCGGCTGGGATGCCTCCCAGAACATGAAGGTCATGCGTTGGGGCGACAACATGCGCAACGTGGCCGTCACCGAAGGCGACAAGACCGAAGCCGAACGCGTGTTCGGCGCTTCGATCAACACCTGGGCCGTCAACGACCTCGTCGCCGCCTACGAGAAGGTCAAGGACAGCCAGGTCAAGGACCTCATCGAAGACTACAAGGCCAAGTACGATGTGGCCCCCGAGCTGCTTGATTCCCGCTACGATGAGCTGTTCATCGCAGCCAAGGAAGAGGCCGCCATGGTCAACATGATGCGTGAGAACGGTTGCACCGCCGGCGTCGACAACTTCGAAGACCTCGGCACCCTGCCGCAGCTGCCGGGCGTCGGCCCGCAGCGCTTCCCGTCCGAGTACGGCTGGGGCTTCTCCGCCGAAGGCGATTGGAAGACCTCCGTGCTGGTGCGCATCGGCGCCGTGATGGGCTACGGCCTTGAGGGTGGCGCCTCCCTGATGGAGGACTACTCCTACAACTTCGTGCCGGGCAACGAGTTCGACATGGGCTCCCACATGCTGGAAGTCTCCCCGTCCATCGGCACCATCGCCAAGCCGAAGCTGGCCATCTACCCGCTGGGCATCGGCGGCAAGTCCGACCCGGTCCGTCTGGTGTTCTCCGGCAAGCCGGCCGACGCCGTCGTGGTCTCCATGGCCGACGAGCGCGAACGCTTCCGCCTGCTCATGGACGAGGTCACCATCGTCGAACCGCAGGGCTCCCTGAAGAACCTGCCGTGCGCCCGCGCCGTGTGGAAGCCGAAGCCGGACCTGAAGACCGCCGTGCAGTGCTGGATCACCGCCGGTGGCTCCCACCACACCTGCATGACCACGTCCGTCGGTCGTGAGGCTTGGGAGGACTTCGCCCGCATCGCCGGCGTCGAACTCGCCGTCATCGACGAGAACACCAACGTCCGCCAGTTCGAGAAGGAGCTGGAGCTGAGCGAAATGTACCACCGCCTCAACAACCGTCACTGAAATAACGGAGCGTTAACAGCACGGCAGGAAACTTGACGTACCTTCGTACGCCGGCGTTTCCTGCCGCACTGTTACCGCACGCGTTATCTCAGCGATACGGGGCGCGCTTAAAAAACAGCACGGCGGGGAAGTTGACGTACTTTTGTACGCAGCGTTCCCCGCCGTGCTGTTTTTGTTTACCTATGTGCGGCTCAGCGCTTGCCGGCGTACAGCTGCTGGTCGATCACGTCGGCGAACACGCGGTTCACTGCCGGACGCACCACCTTCAGCGACGGCGTCAGGCACTTGTTCTCCTGCGTGAACTGCGCATCCAGCACCACGAACTTACGCACGGATTCGGCGCGCGAAACCGTCGCGTTCGCCTTGTCCACATACTTCTGAATCTCGTCATGAACGGCGGCGGTAGCCGCCACGCGGTCAAGCGGCGTATCCGCGGACAGGCCCACGGACGGCAGCCAGGCCGCCAATCCTTCCGGATCGAGCGTGACCAGCGCGCCGATGAACGGACGATTATCGCCCACCACCACGGCATGCTCCACAATCGGACACTTCGCAATCTCCTGCTCCATCGGAATCGGCGACACGTTCTTGCCGCCGGCGGTGATGATGATGTCCTTCTTGCGGCCCGTAATCGTAATACGACCCTCATCGTCGATCGACGCAAGATCGCCGGTGCGCAGCCAACCGTCCTCGGTGAACACCTCGGACCGTTTTCTCCGGCAGATTGTGGTAACCCATGAACACGTTCGGTCCCTTGACCTGCAGCTCGCCATCGTCGGAAATACGCACGGACGATCCCGGCGCAGGCTGGCCGACGGTACCGATCACATTGTCCGTGACGCGGGTCGCGGCAAACGGCGCCGCGGTTTCCGTCATACCGTAGCCCTGGATCATCGGCAGGCCGATGCCATTGAAGAAATGCGCCAGCGACACGTCCAGCGGAGCGCCACCGCACGCCACATAACGGATACGCGGGCCCAACGCGCCACGCACGGTGTGGTATACGGACGCCTCATACGACAGGTGTTCGGCGGTCTGCTTCATGGTCGGTTTCTCGCCAGCCTGCTGCATGCGCGACCAGTCGCGCGCGGATTCGGCGGCCTTGAGGAACAGGCGGCCCTTCCAACCCATGCCGGCCTTGCGGGAAGCCGCGTTGTACACCTTCTCGAACACGCGCGGCACGCCCAGCAGGTACGTCGGCTCGAACGAACGCACATCCGGCAGCAGCGTCTTGGTGTCCGGCAGATAGCCGACCACGCCGTCATCGGAAGCGATCGACGCGTACTGGATGAAGCGCGCGAAGCAGTGGGCGAGCGGCAGGAACAGCAGCAGACGCGGATGGTCTTCAAGAATCATCTCGTGCAGCGCAAGGCTGCCGGCACGCGTGATCGACACGAAATTGCGATGCGACAGCTCGGCACCCTTCGGTGCCCCCGTGGAACCGGACGTGTACACGATGGTGGCCAGATCGTCGGCACGCACCGACGCGATACGCTCGTCCAGCTCTTCGTCGGACACGGTGACGCCCAATCCCTCCAGCGCGCCCATGGCATTGGCGTCGAGCATCAGAATATGCTTCAGAGACGGGCAGCGGCCAATCACGGAATCAAGACGGTCGAAGCGTTCGCGATCGTCGGCGATGGCGAGCTTCACGTTGGAATCGTTGAGAATACGCTCGGCCTGCGCCGCGGAATCGGTGTCATAGATCGGCACATTGACCGCGCCGATTGCGGCCAGTGCGAAATCAAGCACGCCCCACTCGTAACGGGTGGTGGAGAAGAGGGTGACGGCATCCCCCTTGCCGATGCCGAACGCGATCAGGCCTTTGGCCGCGGAGAGCACGTTCTTGTGGAATTCGCCGGTCGTCACCTTGGTCCACTGGCCCGGAGCGGTTTTGCGTTCCGCGATCACGGTGTCTTCGCCGGTGCGCTTGATGCGTTCGGTAAGCAGGGAGTAGATGGATTCGTCGTCGCGTACTTCGACGGATGCGCCCGGGGTCGTGTACTCGGTGAGCATGAAGTGTTCTCTTTTCTGCGTTTCCGCGGTTTTCGTGGGTTTGCGATATATGCGATCGCTGCGATTGCGGTGATCGGTGACGTGCTTTTCGCGTCCTGTGTCGCGCCTCGCATATCGTAAGTTACGGTGACGTAAGTCCGCATTGTAAGAAACAACAAGAAATATGGCGACGGGTTTGTTTGAACTGACAAAGTGGCACGAAACGTCAACGGAACGGGGGATTGGTACACGGATCCATCATCTCGAAAAAAAGGTTTGACGCGTTCGATCGCAGGGTGTCCAACGGGTTGCGCGACGGGTTCGAGAGGGGTTGCCCTTACGGGCGAAAACGGTGGAAAATGCGGCAAAACTGGGCGGAGTGACGTTGCGAACCACAACATGTTCCGTGTACACTCAAGTTTGGCGCAACTACCCCTTGCGCCTAGGCTGTTTGCTCAACGGCGAACATTCAGCCGCCTCACTTTTCGCCGTTCCCTTGGTTTTCTGTGGTTTTGCTGTTGTGCATTTGCTTGCGAGTTCTGATGGTTTTCTAGATTTTTCCGACGATTTTCTGCGATTGCCGTTCCGTCATTGCCTTTCGTCGGTATGCCCGATACGCTTGGAGCGGATGGCGGTATTGCAAACGATTGGAAAAGGGGCATGATGTTCGACAAGCGGCTGTTTTCCTTGGCTGACGGCGTCGGTCGATTGATCGCGGCGAAAGTCGCCTGCCAATGGCTGGGCCTCGTGGCCAACATCGCCTTCGTCGTGGCCGTGGTGCGTATGCTGCAACCGCTGTTCGCGCCCGTACCGTCCGCCACCGCGCCCTGCATCGCCATTATTCTTATTGCCGCGGTCGTGCGATTCGTCACCATTCGCGCCGCCGCACGTTTCGGTAGCGAGGCCGCCGAACGCGTCAAACTCGCGCTGCGTGAGAAACTGTTCAATAAGATGCTCGCGCTCGGCCCGTCCTACGCGCAGCGCGTGCGCACCGCCGGCGTGGTGCAGTCCGCGGGCGAAGGCATCGAACAAATCCAAAGCTTCTTCGAACTGTTCCTGCCGCAACTGTGCTACGCCGTGCTCGCCCCCATCACGCTGTTCGCCGTGCTTGCGCCGATCGACCTGCCCACCGCCGCGACGCTGCTCGCCTGCGCGCCGCTCATCGTGCTCATCGTCGGCATGGTGGCGATGCGTGCTGCCCGCGTATTCAAGAAATACTGGGGCAAATACACGGATATGGGCGCCGCGTTCCTCGACAATCTGCAGGGACTTGAGACGCTGAAAACCTTCGACGCGGACGAGCGCGCCGCACGAGTCATGGACGAGAAGGCCGAACAGTTCCGCGTGATGACCATGAACGTGCTGCAGATCCAACTGCGTTCGCTCACGGCGATGGATGCCGTGGCGTACGGTGGCGCGGCCGCCGGCATCGGCGTTGCGGTATGGCGATTCGTATCCGGCTCGCTCTCGCCGTCTGGCGTTTTCGCGCTGTCCGGCGTGCTGCCGCTTGGTTTGACGCCGATCGCCGCGGTATTGCTGACGATTCTGCTAGCCGCCGATTTCTTCATTCCGCTGCGACAGCTCGGCTCGTATTTCCACGTTGCGATGAACGGCATGACGTCCACGAAACGTATTTTCGCGCTGCTCGACGCCCCGGAGCCCAAGCGCGGCGAGGGGACGCTCGCCGGTGTGGGCAAATCCATCGTCGCCATCGCCTTCGATTCCGTGAGCTACGACTATGATGCCGGCCGGCGCGACGCGAAACGTGCGCTCGACGAGGCTTCCTTCTACGCCGCCCCCGGTCAGCTCACCACCATCGTTGGTGCGTCGGGCTCCGGCAAATCCACGGCGGCCTCGCTGCTTGCGGGTGCACGTTCCGGCTACACGGGTTCGATCATCATCAACGGCACCGAACTCGCCGACTTGTCCACGGAAACGCTGTCCCGCATGGTCACCTTGGTCGGCGCTCACAGCCACCTGTTCGCGGGCACGTTGCGCGAGAATCTGCTTATGGGTAATCCAAAGGCCGATGACGCGGCGATGTGGCGTGCGCTGGTCGAGGCGCGTGTGGCCGCGTTCGTGCACGGGCAGCCGGGCGAACTCGATATGGTCATCGAACCGGATGCGGCGAACCTGTCGGGCGGGCAGCGCCAACGTATCGCGATTGCGCGTGCGCTGCTGCATGACAGCCCGGTGTACGTCTTCGACGAGGCGACCAGCAGCGTGGATGTGGAAAGTGAGAACCTGATTCTCCAAACCATCTACGATCTGGCGCACGGGCAGCATAAGACGGTGGTCATGATCACGCACCGCATGGTCAACGCCGAACGCGCGGATCATGTGGTCGTGTTCGAGCGCGGCCATGCCGTGGAATCGGGAAGCCATGTCGGATTGATGGCCGTCGGCGGCGTGTATGCGAAGCTGCATGAGGCGCAGCGTTCGGTGGAACGGTTCGCGGATGTGAGTTCCGCCGCGAACGATGCCATCGCCGCGCCATCCGATTTCGAAAGCGCCGGATCGCGCCGGCGTGCCGGCGGCGCTCCTGCGGACAAACGCGACGGGTCGGACGAATCGAAGGCCGAGGGGTTGTCCACGTCGAGGGTCGTGCAGCGTCTGCTGCACGAAGCCCGTCCGCTCGCCGGTCTGATGACCGCCGCCTCCGCCGCCGGAACGGTCGGGCATCTTGCGGCGACTTTCATGCCGGTGTTCGGCGTGGTAGCCCTGTTCGATCTTGCGGGCAAACCCGTCTGGGGCGTGAACGCGACGGTCGCGGTCATCGCCATGGCGGTGTGCGCGTTGACGCGAGGCGTGCTCAGGTATGTGGAACAGTATCTGAACCACAATGTGGCATTCCATCTGCTCGCACTCTTCCGTTCCAAGGCGTTCGCTGCGCTGCGCAGGCTCGCCCCCGCGAAGCTCGCCGGGCGTGGCAAGGGCGGGCTGATCGCCATGCTCACCACGGATGTGGAACTGCTGGAGATCTTCTTCGCCCACACCATTTCGCCGGTGGCGATCGCGGTGGTCACCACCATCGTGACCGTGGGAGTGGCCCTTACCCTGAACCCGTGGATGGCGTTGCTGCTGCTCGCCGCGCATCTGGTCATCGGTGTGGCGGTGCCGAGGTTCTTCGCGGTCGGCGTACGCAATCTCGGGCCGAGCATCCGCGGCCAGGCGGGCGAACTCGACGAGGCGATGCTGGACGATATGCGCGGACTGGGCGAGATCATCCGCTTCGGCCGTGGCGAGGAGCGCGCCGCACGCATCGAGGAACGCACACGGAACCTGTGGCGCGAACATGCGAAGCTCAGCAGGAAGAACGGCATGTTCTCCGGCATCGGCGGGGCTCTGGTCATGCTGTTCACGTTGACTGCGGCCGGTGTGGCGCTGATGCTGATCTCCCAAGGATCGGGCATCCAGCTGATGCTGACCGCGTTCGTGCTCATCGCCAGCTCCTTCGGGCCGACGCTGGCACTCGCCGCATTGCCGGCGAACCTCAGCCAGACCTTCGCCTCCGCCCGCCGCCTGTTCGCGCTGATGGACCGAGACCCCGGCCGTGGTGGAGGAGGGAACCGAGAAGCCGAAGTACAAGGGCATGAGCATGTGGAACGTCACCTTCGCGTATACGCAGGATGCGGGGCCGGTGCTCAACGGGCTGTCGCTCACCGTGCCGAGGCATGGCGTGCTCGGCGTGCAGGGCGCTTCCGGCAGGGGCAAGTCGACGATGGTCAAACTGCTGATGCGGTATTGGGACCCGCAGTCCGGTTCCGTACGGCTGTCCGACTGCGATCTGCCGCAGGTGGACGCGCGTCATCGCCGTCGCGTGCAGGCGCTGATGAGCCAGGAGACGCATCTGTTCGACGGAACGATTCGCGACAACCTGCTTATGGCGCTTCCCGACGGCGTGGCGGTACCCGATGCGAACGATCATCCGTCCGACGCGTTGGAACATCGATTGCGCGAGGCGTGCCGCAAGGCGTCCGTGCTTGATTTCATCGACTCGCTGCCCGAAGGGCTCGATACGCTGGTCGGTGAGCTTGGCGACCGGCTGTCCGAAGGCGAGCGCCAGCGCATCGGATTGGCCCGCGTGTTCCTGCGCGAAGCCGATGTGGTGCTGTTCGATGAGCCGACCAGCAGGCTTGACGCGTTGAAACGAGGCGATCATCCTCCGCTCCATTGATGAGCTCGCCCACGGTGGTCGGCATTCCTCCAAGCGTGGGCATTCGGGTGGGGGCAAGGCCGTGGTGCTTGTGTCCCATCGCGCGTCCGCCATGCGTATCGCCGACA
>ENA-OQKX01000217-OQKX01000217.1-human-gut-metagenome-genome-assembly--contig:-NODE-217-length-12370-cov-3.098995_pt1 | contig 12370 bp, 17 predicted proteins | sample MGYA00242654_ERZ504810 | MGnify/ENA primary metagenome ERZ504810 (study PRJEB26092, sample SAMD00036378) | human gut metagenome | host: Homo sapiens | study: EMG produced TPA metagenomics assembly of... | reverse complement strand
TATGGGAAGAGTTTAGAGAATATGCCGATGAGATCCGTCATACTATGGAATGGAAAGAAATTTATCCACAGAGAAAAGAAACCATTGAACGAGTATTTGCGGACTGTAAAGAAAACAATGGACTACGTTTCACAAGGTTAAAAGGCTTGAAGAAAAACCAACAGAATGCTTGGTTGATTTTTGCGTGCCATAATCTGAAGAAAATGTCCCTTTGGAGAGGAAAATATAGAAGAAAGCCATCAAAAAATTCAATATATCCTTCAAAATATACAAAAAAAGACAATTTCATTTCGAAAATTGCCTATATACAATAAAAAGCCTATGTCCTTACGAAAAGGTATAGGCTTTTGTCAACAATCTGAGAAGAGTTAAAACAATAACTCTTCTTTTTTACATTTCATCAAAATTAAAAACTGTTTTTAAAAATTTCATTGGATCCTTTTCTTCAAATCTAGAAATACTTTCAATTAAGTTATTCAACAAAAATAAACTTGTGACATCCACAATTGGATGCACATAATTTTCATCCATTCCAAAAGTATAATGTGCATATACAACATCACATATTTTAAGTCCAGGTATGAATTTTTGTGCATAATTACAAGATACAAATACAGTCATCGGTGTTGGTTTAAGTCCAAACGTAATATCAAAATACACTTGATCATTTTCTTTAAATGTTTCATACAAACGCATAAACGTTTGAATCTGTGATTTTTGTTCATGTTCAAAATGTGCATTCACATAATGAAATTCAAAATCGTTATTAAAAGACTTTTTCAATTCCTCTTTTAATAATTCCACATTCTTATGACTATCCATTGTATCAAATGAATCTACTGCCACCACTTCAAACTTTTCACCTTCTTTAATCACAGTAGAAATATGGGCAGTAATAGGAAACATGCACTTTAAAGTCAAATTTTTATGACCATAGTTCACCTTTCCAATATGTTGTTGACCAATAATTGTATAAAATTTTTTCATTTCAATTCCTCCATTCTATCGCCATTGTTTTAGGCGTTCTTTTAATAATTGTGCGAAATACGCATCATACTTCGCAATCTTTTTAGATATGGCAGCACCAGAAATATGCATAGTTTCAGCTATCTCTTTTCCTTTCTTGATTTTTTTATGGTTTTCAAGTACCTCCAAATATCTCTCACGAATAAAGATTTCATCTTCTGGATGATTTTCGATATGTGAATATAAAATATCTAGAAATTCTAAGATGACATCATCCAATAATTCTGCCTCTTCCACTTCTTGTTCCGCCTTTTCGTCCCTTAAAAAAGAAGCATTTGTCGGTATATCCTCTTTTTTAGAATCCTTATCCGATTTCATACGCTCTTCAAAAACAAGCGTTTGTGCTGGATTACTATATTTAAAACCATCTTTTTCAGCTTGTCTTGCCGCATTATTTAAATTACCTGCAACCAAAGCCTTCACATAACGAATCATTTTTGCCTCTGCATATTCATCGGCAACTTTAATCTTATGCTCAACAAGCTTTTTCAAGAATGTTTCAACCGCTTTATGAATGCATTCCTGCATACAACCAATCGAATCCACTGCATCCTTTGAATGCATACAAACGGTGGCATCTGTAGTCACAAACTTCTTTCCAGAAGCTTCATCCGACTTACTCGTTTCAACATAGCGAATTGTTTCAGAACATAGTTGTGCCAACAAATATACTTGTTCCCAAAGAAACATATATATTTTTTGTTTCTCTAATTCATCTTTTGAATCATAATAATTCATCACTCCCTCACATACTTTTTTTGCCAAATCTGAAAGTTTTTTATATTTTTTGTTCATAATCATTTCCTCCTAAGCCTTGCGGCCTTTCTTTATCTAAGAAAAGTTTATCAACAAATTATTCCATTGTAAGTTCCTTATATCAGTTACTTTACGAACACTTTTAATAGTCTATTTAACATTTCTTTATATGTTATAATATCTTTATTTGTACTCTTTTTATTCATTTTAATATCAGCTCCTTTCATTTATCTTCACTACTAATTGTCAAAAAACGCAAAATTATAACTTAAAGTAAAAAAGATACTTGCATTGCTCAAATACAAGTATCTTATTCATTTAACCATTAAAAATTATTCCAAATATAATACAACCTCTTGTTCCTTCAAAGATTTCTTCATATCAATAACCCTTTGATTTCTCGAACCACGAAATGCCAAAGCGATATCTTTTTCTTCTTCCTTAAACGGACCATCCACTAAAACATCTAATAAAGACAACATTTCATCTGTGACTTCACAATGTTTTCTTCCTCCATCTAACAAGTCTTGATCAAGAATAAATCCAGTAAACGACCAAATATTCTTTTCAGGTAATTCTTTACGAACACGACGAAGAAGTTTCACAAGTTCCCTTTGATTTTCTGGTTCAAACGGTTCACCACCAAGCAATGTTAATCCTGCAATATGACTTGGTTTTAAAGCTTCAATAATTTCATCTTCCGTTTCCTTTGTATAAGGCTTACCATAATCAAAGTTCCATGTTTCTGGTTGGAAACAATTCTTGCAATGATTTGTACACCCTGATACAAATAGTGTTACACGTACGCCTTTACCATTTGCGATATCATTCTTTTTTATATTTCCGTAGTACATTTAAATGCCTCCTAAAAAATTCATATAGTGTAAGCGATCAATTCAAAATTGTAAATATCACAAAAAATTCTTTTGACTTTTTAAAGCCAAAAATTTTCTGTTGTAATATCAGAATCATTCTTTCTATTTTCTAAAATCACATGATACAATATATCTGAGAGTAGACAATGGGATGGCTTAAAAAAGCCTAAAGGTAGTTCTCCTAGGGACGATCTGTATTAATCGTTATTAATACCGTCACAGGGGCTTTAAGCTACGAAAACGCTTGAGTTCCAATAGCCCCAAGGAGGTGATATTGTGCATGGATATTTAATATTTATTGCAATATTCTTATCGATTTTGCTAGTGATTGTCCACAAATTAGTTCAGATTGCTGAAGCAATTTTAAAACTACTTCATATAATTGAAGATATGGACAAACAAATACATAAGTTGAAAAGACATAAGAAAAACTACCTCGATATTCCGGCAAGAAATTTAAGTAGTTTTTTCATAACTATACATTTTCCCAAGGAGAACCCTTTATTGGATACTCTCTTTTCATTTACATTCTACACATCAAACCGTTTATCCAACAAAAATCTATTATAAGTGTAGTACTCTTTCTTTGATTTCTTGTGTTCTTCCTTGATTCCAGAACTGAGTTCCAATATATCCACAAGTACGTCGAGCCACATTCATTTTTTCTTGGTCACGATTACCACAATTTGGACATTCCCAAACTAATTTGTGGTTTTCATCCTCTACAATTTTAATTTCACCTGTATATCCACATACTTGGCAATAATCCGATTTTGTATTCAATTCCGCATACATAATGTGATTATAAATATGTTTCATAATCGCCAACACTGCATCAATATTATTTTCCATATTTGGAACTTCTACATAACTAATAGCTCCACCTGGAGAAAGTTTCTGGAATTGCGATTCAAATGATAATTTCGTAAACGCATCAATTTCTTCCGTTACATGCACATGATAACTATTTGTGATGTAGTTTTTATCTGTTTACATGAGGAATAATTCCAAAACGTTCTTGTAGATGTTTCGAGAATTTAAATGTAGTTGACTCCATTGGAGTTCCATATAATGAGAAATCAATATTTTCTTCAGCCTTCCATTTAGCACATGCATCATTTAAATATTGCATAACTTTTAAACCAAATGAAGTTCCTGGCTCCTCAGTATGAGGGTGTCCAGTCATATAATATACACATTCGCATAATCCGGCATACCCTAATGAAATTGTAGATATCCACAAACATATTTATCGATTGGTTCGCCTTTTTTCAAACGAGCCAATGCCCCATTTTGCCATAAAATAGGCGCTACATCACTCGGTGTTCCAAGTAATCTTTCATGACGGCACATCAATGCTTTTTTACATAAAGCTAATCTTTCGTCCATAATTCTCCAGAATGCTTCTTCATCCTGTTTACTTGAACAAGCCACATCCACTAAGTTCAATGTAACAACACCTTGGTTGAAACGACCGTAGTATTTTGGCTTTCCATTTTCATCTAAATATGTAGTTAAGAATGAACGACATCCCATACATGGATAACAATGACCTTCACCATTCACATCCACTTTCAATTCCAACATTTTCTTTTCAGAAATATAATCTGGAACCATACGCTTAGCTGTACATCTTGCAGCTAATTCTGTTAAATACCAATATTTTGAACCTTCTTCAATATTGTTTTCTTCAAGAACATAAATCAATTTAGGGAATGCTGGCGTGATCCAAATACCCTTTTCATTTTTAACACCCTTGATTCTTTGTTTCAACATCTCTTCAATAATGATAGCCAAATCATCACGAGTTTGTCCTTCAGGCACTTCATTCAAATACATAAATACAGTTACGAAAGGAGCTTGTCCATTTGTCGTCATCAATGTGATGACCTGATATTGAATCATCTGTACACCTTTTTCAATTTCTTTACGAACACGCATCTCTGCCATTTTATTTACTGTATCTTCAGAAGAATCTAGATTTAATGATTCCAATTCCTCTTTTACTTCACGACGCGCTTTTTCTCTTGAAACTTGTACAAAAGGAGCTAAATGAGAAAGTGTAATACTTTGTCCTCCATATTGAGAACTTGCGACTTGTGCAATAATTTGTGTAGCCACATTACATGCAGTTGAGAAACTATGTGGTTTTTCAATCATAGTTTCAGAGATAACTGTTCCATTTTGAAGCATATCCTCCAAATTTACCAAACAACAATTGTGCATATGTTGTGCAAAATAATCTGAATCATGGAAATGAATAATTCCTTGTTCATGAGCTTCCATAACATCTTGAGGCAACAAGAAACGTTTTGTGATATCCTTTGACACTTCACCCGCCATATAATCACGCTGAACACTATTCACCAATGGGTTTTTATTTGAGTTTTCCTGTTTCACTTCTTCATTATTACGCTCAAGTAAAGACATGATTTGTTTATCGGTTGAATTTGCCTTACGAACCAATGCACGCTCATAACGATACGTAATATAGTTGTGAGCCACCGCAAAACAACGATGCTCCATCAATTCACCCTCAACCATATCCTGAATTTCTTCAACATTTGGACTTCTCTTTAAATTTTCACATTTATCGATAACACTCTGTGTCACAGAACGAATTAATTCATCAGACATTTGATTATGTGTAGTTGCTTTATTGGCTTTTTTGATCGCATTTTCAATTTTCGATGCATCAAAAACGACTTCTTCTCCACTTCTTTTAATTACATTCATACTATTCCTCCTAAAATAGTTGAACCTTCAACTATTTTTAATGACTATCTTAAGTATACTTATATTTTTTTCTAAAACAAGACTTTACATTCCTACAAAATAATGCTTAAGCGATACATAAAGCAAACCGGTTTCTTTATTTTTAAACTTGACTAATTTGTATAAATTTTTCATTTCCTTGACTATTTTGTGCAACCCTCCTTTATTCATAAAATACCTCTTATACAGACATCATTTATGTCAGTTTTATTTTTTTCAATATTTCATGTTAAATTCACATACACTTGATACAATAGAAGAAAGAAAAGGAGATCATATTATGGATTACAAAATCAAAGGGGATTCCGACTGCCCTATCGTTGAAATCAATTTACAGAATAATGAAACGGTAAAAATCGAAAGAGGCTCAATGGCCTATATGTCGAATGTTACAATTGAAGGCAAAATGAACAGCAACAAGAAAGGTCTAGGTGGTGTATTAGGTGCCATCGGACGAAGTCTTACAAGTGGCGAAAGTATGTTTATTACAGAAGCCACTGGTACAAGTCATGATGGTTTGCTGGGTATTGCGCCTTCCATTCCTGGAAAAATTGTATGTTTAGAAGTGAATTCACAAAATCACTACTATTTAAACAATGGAGCTTTTCTAGCATGTGATAATAGTGTGAGCTATGAAATGAAAACTCAAAGTGTAGGAAAAGCATTATTTGGTGGAACAGGTGGATTCTTTGTCATGCATACATTTGGTCAAGGAGATCTTTTAATCAATGCGTATGGAGATATCATGGAAATCAATGTAGACGATGCACATCCAATCACAATCGACAATGAACATGTTGTCGCATGGGATGATTCTTTAGATTACGAAATCAAGATTGCTTCTGGAACATTTGGATTTACTACTGGTGAAGGTTTAGTCAATGTATTCCACGGCAACGGAAAAGTATACATTCAATCTCGTAACCTTCATTCACTTGCCGATGCATTGATTCCATTCATTCCTCAAAGCAAAGACTAAAAAAGCGTGATTTTCACGCCTTTTTATTTACAGCCATCACCCTTACAATCAATACAAGATCGAACGCATTTATTGCCCTTTAATTTTTTAAAGCTTTCTTCACTAATTGTATGTTCCATTCGACAAGCTTCTTCTTCCGCAAGAATCGGTTCTACACCCGCATGCAGCAATTGATTCTTAAAATAAACATGTCTTTCATACACTTGAGTTGCCTGTAGTTGGCCTTGTTCTGTAAAAAAGATATATCCCGTTTTATCTGTATAAATCAATTCTTTTTCTTTCAAGTCCTTTAAAGCATGTGAAACACTCGGCTTAGAAAAGCCTAAAGCTGCAGCTACATCAATAGCACGAACATGGTCTTGTTGAGACTTTAATACATATATTGTTTCTAAATAATCTTCCTGAGATTGTGTTAGTTGCATTTCTATCCCTCCGGTTAGCTTAAACTTACCATAAAAGTATAACAAAATTTCACATAAGATTCAAAACTTTTGCACAAAAATTAAAGTTAATATACACTTATAACGTATTAGAAAATAAAAGGAGAACAAAATATGTTTAAATGTAATAAATTATTAGGCGCATCCCTTGCAGTTGTAATGGGTGTTTCAGCTTGTGCCACAAATGTATTCGCAATCGATACATCTGTCATTGATGAAAAGTGGGGTAAGCCAACCGTTGTATATGGTGGTGGTTTAACCAATGATCAAATTCAAAGTACACGTGATCTATTCGATATCGAAGATACAAATAACGTATATGAAACAAGTGTAGATGCCAATGATCTATATAACTACCTTGGAATTGCTGGCAGCGATACATCTAGCTTGATTTCAAGTGTTATGGTACAAAAACAAGATGCTGGAAAAGGCGTCAAAGTTAAAATCATCACAGAAGATAACATCACAAAAATCACTTCAAACCAATATGCCAATGCCGCCATCACAGCTGGTGTTAGCGATGTTGAAATTGATGTAGCTTCTGTTTCCAAAGTAACGGGTGAATCTGCATTAACTGGTGTTTATAAAGCTTTAGAAGCCAATGGTGAAACATTAGATTTAGACCGTACTCAAGTTGCCCAAGATGAACTTGAAACGACAAATGAAATTGCCGAAAATAATGCAGATAATTCAAATTTTGATTCTGGACGCTTAGATCAAGCTATGGTTGAAATCAAACAAGAACTTGCCGAAATCAAAAAAAATCAAGGAAGTGCTGCAACAGCTGAACAAGTCGAACAAGTTGTAACCGATGCTTTAAAGAAATTTAATTTAAGTGACATCATCTCACAAGATGATATTGATAAATTAATTGCGTTTGCCAAGAAATACCAAAATACTTCAGCCATCGATTCGCAAGAAGTATTAGAACAATTAAACAAATTGTCTGGTAATTTAAAAAATCAATTATCTGGACTTATCAACAAAGCACAATCTGAAGGTTGGTTCGATAAAATCATCAACTTTATCAAAAGCCTGTTTAACTAAAACAAGGAAGTCTTAAGCGACTTCCTTTTCATTTGCCATACGATAAATTTCAAGCATATCTGTTTCATCCAATTCTTTAAATTTTCCGATTGTACGCGTATGCTCAAAACTACACTTATATGTTAATTCGTACAATTCTTGTTCCGTACATTTACGTTTTAATAATTCCTGAATACTTGTAGGCATGCCAATCAATTTAAAGAACTCTTCCATCTTTTCAATTGTATTCAAAGCACAAGACAAAGTATCTGAATCATCCAAGCCAAACACACGATGTCCAAGTTTGGCAAATCGTGTTGGATTTTCCATATATACATGGTTTGCCCAACTATCCCAAATTGCAGCAAGTCCTGCTCCATGTGCCACATTAAACATACCACTCAATTCATGTTCCAATTGATGGCAAGCCCAATCCCCTAAAGAACGATCTCCTGTCATATCATTATGCGATACACTGCCTGCCCACATAATTTCAGCTCGAGCCTTTTCATTTGTAGGATCTTCCAAAAGAATCTTTGCGTTTTTGATTACTGTACGAACAACACTTTCTGCCATTTGATCCACCAAGTCTAAAGTATCATAAGGCGTAAAATATCTTTCAAACGTATGCATAATAATATCTGTACATCCACACATTGTTTGATACTTAGATACTGTATATGTTAATTCTGGATTTAAAATAGAAAATTTAAAATATCCATATTCACTACTCAATCCACGTTTTAGATTTCCATCCTCATTTGTGATGACACTCGAATTACTCATTTCACTACCCGTAGCCGCAAGCGTTAATATGCATCCCATTGGTAAAGCACCCTTTACCTTTTTCTTTCTTGCATAATAATCCCAGACATTACCTTCATTATAAACACCATACGCAATGCCCTTACTTGAATCTAATACACTTCCACCACCAACAGCTAAAATGAAGTCAACACCTTCTTCTTTACAAATTTGAATGCCTTCATTTACCTTTGAAAGTAATGGATTGGCAACTACACCACCACATAAACAATACGCAATATTTTCTTCATCTAACGCCTTTTTTACTCGATTCAAAAGACCAGATTTAATAGCGCTTTGTCCACCATAATGAATCAACACTTTCTTTGGATGAAATTCCTTTAAAATCTTTCCAACCTTTTTTTCTTCATCTTTACCAAAATACACTTTTGTAGGTGCATAAAACTTAAAATTTTCCATAATTACCCCTTAAATTCTTTTCATTGAAACAACTTCAATCAACAAGCTAATACCCGCCACAATAAGATAGGCAGCTAAAATATAATTGATGACTAAAGCACTTTGGAAAGGCATTACCATAAAGATAATACCCAATAGCAAATTGACCCAACCTGTTAAACTTAAATAATTGGTATTGATTACTCTAAAAAAACTTAACCGAGAACCCCAAGTGATTTTTTGAATTCCATTCACCAATAAAACAAACGCAAACAAGAACGTCAAAGTACTTACTGTAATCGTGACTGGCATCGTACATAATAAACAACCTAACAAGATGTTTAAGATTCCACTAGCCAACCACATCGCATCTCTAAAAAAGAAAGTTGTTGTGATATACGAATAGATTTCACAAGCACCCCAAACAATCAATCCAATAGCTGCAATAATTTGAATCGTTGTGAATACTTTTTCTGGAAATGCAAAACATAAAATACCAATTAAAATCAAAACCACACTTAATATTATACCTATTCTTTTAATCTTTTTATACCTTTCATTCCATTGTGTTGTGAATTCATCAATATAATCATAATCAGAATCGAACCATTTCATATGTAACATCTCCTTTATGAACTCAGTATAGCACTATTTTTAGCACTTTCAACATCACAGTGCTAGACATATTACAATATCTGTCTAATATTGTAAAATCATGTCATCAATGATAAACTTTTACTTGTCGAAAAAAGGAGACTTGTATGTTAAAAAAATACTTAATTGTGTTTTTGGTATCAATGGTACCACTCATTGAACTTCGTGGAGCCATTCCTATTGCCGCCGGAATGGGATTGCCATTTGTACAGTATTATATTATTGCGATTATTGGAAATATGATTCCTGTTCCATTTATCTATTTCTTTGCCAGAAAGATTCTTGTTTGGGGAGCCGACAAACCTGTTATTGGAAACTTTTTTACTTGGTGTTTAGAAAAGGGTGAAAAAGGTGGAAAGAAACTACAAGAAACTGCCGGAAAAGGGTTATTTGTTGCCCTACTATTATTTGTAGGTATTCCATTACCTGGAACAGGTGCTTGGACTGGAACACTTGCCGCAAGTATTTTAGATATGGATTTTAAATCAAGCGTACTCGCTGTTATGTTAGGCGTCATTCTTGCAGGTATTATTATGGCTTTAGCAAGCATGGGCTTATTTGGAGCACTCGGAGCACTATTTTAAGTAGTGCTTTTTTTCTTTTGTCTAAAAGAAAAAGGTTTGAAAAAGATCAAACCCTACTTAAACATATTATGTCTAAAAAAGTATACGGTCGCAACCACACAGGCCAAAATAGCTACAAAGCTTGGGAACCATACAAATGGAAATGGCAACTGCACATTCATTCCGTAGAAACCGAAAATAATATTGGGGATGGCCATTACAATTGTGATTACAGTTAATTTGTTCATGACAATATTCATATTGTTAGAAATGATACTTGCGAATGTATCCATAGTTCCTGCCATTGTATTTGAATAAATATTACACATTTCAATGGCCTGATGAATTTCAATCATGACGTCCTCTAACAAATCCTCATCTTCTTCATACAATTGAATTTGTTTTCCACGCATAATTTTATTTAATGTTACTTCATCCGATTTTAACGAAGTCGAAAAATAAACCAATGATTTTTCTAACCCTAACATTTCAATCAACTCATCATTTTCTACCGATTGATGTAACCGCGTCTCAGCACGACTTGATAAACGATCGATTTGACGTAGACAAATCAAAAATCTTTGTGAAATACGCAAAGCTAAAAGCAAGAAGAACCTCGTTTTTAAACGCGTATCCATACCTTTGATTCTTCCTTGTGACATTTCTAAAATGCTCCAGTTTTCATACAAACTAATTGTGACTACATATCCTTTTAAAATCACAATACCAATTGGCAATGTGGAATAAGTTGAATCAATCGAATCATCATCTTCATTTTCCGCACTTGGATAGTCAAAAATAATCAACAACTGTCTAAAATCATCGTCATAATCCATATGCGAACTTTCTTCTTCATCCAGTGAAGATTTGACAAATTCAGGTAAAACACCAATTTGTTCAATCAAATAATTTCTTTCTTCTTCTGTAGGTGCAATCGCATTGATCCAACAGCCTGGTTCTGGTTCTTGAATTTTGCGTGTTCCATCTTCAAATGTTTTATAAAACTCTAACACAATTTGTCCTCCTTATATCTTAAACGAAGACAAATCCCATGTCTCCGAACATATATACATTTTTATTATTAAAATAACTCGGGTCTGGAGACATGTTTCCACCTACTTTCTACTAAAGAATATTGTATCATATTCATGTCAATTTCTTGTAAATTTTCACAAAAAAAGACTAGCAAAAACTAGTCATAAGGTTTATATTCCACTGTTTCTTTGTCAAAATCAATAAACAATTGGAATGCATTACGATCTTTGTCTTCATCCCAGATTTCAACAAACTTAGGTGTAACTTCAATTAGAATTTCTGTATCTACATGTGAATATGCATTGTAGCTTTGCCACAAGAATTCTTTGTATTTCTTTTCAAAAATACGACCTGGTTCATCAATAACCAATCCTAAATTTTTAGCTGTACCTTCTACTTGCACACCATTAAAGCACATAGCTACTCTATCATTTTTAAATAATTGTTGTGTTTTTCTAAAGTTTTTATCTGTCTTAAAATAAATTTTATCATTGTAGAAAACACAACTTACATTTCTTACCATAGGATAATCATCTACACAGCTTGCCAAAGCCATGATTTTATAATCTCCTAATTTTTCATCCATAATTTTTTTTGCTTCTAAAAGTTCCATTTTTCTTTTAACCTTTCATTACTAATATTAAAACAACAATTGACACAATAATAAATGCACTCACAATTCCAACATCTTTTGTAAGAGTTTCATTTGTGTTCGATTGAGGAACAAACTGTGTATTTCTCAATGCGTTTACAAGTGGTTTGTAGATCAACATTGCACATGCAGCATTCAATGTACACTTAATAATATTGAATGGAACAATACCTGGAAGTAACATACCAACGACTGCACTTCTTGGCATTTGATAATAAATCGGAGTAATAATATAGTTCCATAAAGTCATACTCAATGTGCAACATACAGTTCCTAATACCAAACCTGCAATAGCTCCTTTTTTAGAATGTTTATATTTGTAGATGCAGGCAGCCACACAAGCGAATGTACAAGTAGAAATCACATTCATCAAAACATCTAATAAG
>ENA-OQKX01000212-OQKX01000212.1-human-gut-metagenome-genome-assembly--contig:-NODE-212-length-12513-cov-4.365816_pt1 | contig 12513 bp, 9 predicted proteins | sample MGYA00242654_ERZ504810 | MGnify/ENA primary metagenome ERZ504810 (study PRJEB26092, sample SAMD00036378) | human gut metagenome | host: Homo sapiens | study: EMG produced TPA metagenomics assembly of... | reverse complement strand
TATGTAAAGCACGACACGCCGTTGCTGTTCGCACCGTCAGGTGCGAACCATGAGCAGGGTTTGGGGCAGGCACGCCCCAACAAGATCACTTCGGAAATGCAGACGCATTGAAGAAGTGAAGTCCCGGATGGACAGGAAATTTTCAAGAATTGAAAATTGTGGCCACGGGACGGTTCTTGCCCTCTACCGCTTCGCTCAAAACACATTTCTGGTAATTGTTTCCGAATTGTTAAGGCGCAAAAAATAAGTAGAGGTTGTGCTGCTCATGTATGTGGGTCACCGTTTGCTCCGAACGCAGTTCCTGCCCCTGTTTTGCAGCGGCGTTGACGAAAAGTCGGTATCACGTCCGGTCGGCTCATGAAATTTTCAAGGTTCAATCTTCCCTAAAAAAGAAAAATACCGCCCACGCAGCGCAGCGATGATTTTGTCGAGTGAATCGGCGGCAAAATTGATCGGGTGTGTTGCGGGGCGGTAGCTTCTTTCGTGGATTTTTCCTTCACTGAAGTGGTGGGTCTCACGGTGATAACCAACCACTTTTGCAGAAGATTTGCAATCAATCTACAAGTTCAGTGGGATTTGTGATAGAGAATATCATGGTTCGTAGAGTACGTCAAGATGATTCCGAAGAAATTATTTATGAATGGAGACAATAGTAAGACTTCTATTATGAATATGATACACTTTACATCATGAAAGAATTTAAGCTGCACAAAGACGATTCAAGCCGATGTGCAATATGCACAATAAGTTTTCTACAGCAAAATACAGATGTGGTCATTTAGCTCTTTTACCAGACAACTTTTTTTGTAAAATAGAAAAATTTGTTGACTTGAAATTGCTTGAAATGTTATCTTGTTAGTAACAAAAGCACGGTGAAGTGCTTGCTACCACACGAAAAGGCAAAACAAAAAAGGAGAGTAAAATGATGAAAAAGCGTATTGCGGCGTTGGTCACCGCCGGTGTCCTTGCTTTGTCGATGCTTACCGGCTGCGGAAGCAAACAGGAGAGCTGGAAAGTTACCTGCCCGTGGGCACCGTCTGGTGTAGCAGCGATGGTCAGCCAAAAGGCTGCTGCCAAGTCCCCTGATTATTCTGATAATAAAATCACACTGGTTGCTGAAGCCGTCAAGGGCGATGCTGCTACTGTCAACACTTGGGTGTCCAGTACTAAGGCAAATGATAAGGAACTGGTCTTCGCCGGTGAGGGTCTGTTCGCCATTACAGAGACTCTGGATCCGGCCAAGCTGCAGTTCAGCTACGACGATTTCGAGTTCGTGGAGAACTTGTACTCCTCCGTCTTCGTCCTGTCCGCTGATTCTTCACTGAACCTCAAGAATCTGGACGATCTGGAGGCCTATGTCAAGGCAGGCAACCCCGTATCCGTGGCCGTTAACGGCGCTACCGGCTCCGAGGCTTTCCTGGCAGCGGCTCTGTTCGGCTCTATGGGTGCCGGCGACCAGCTGAAACTGACTCCGTACCAGTCCGCTGCGGAGGCTGCACAGGCTGTAGCCAAGGGTGAAACGAACTTCGCGGTCTCTCACCAGTCTCAGATCCTCGAGACCTACCAGCAGGGCGGCGTTGATGTGGTTTGCGCATTCGATGACAAGGCTATCGAAAACGGCCCCTTCGCAGGCGTTGAGGGCGTTGGCTCCAAGGGCTACCCCTACTTCCGCAACCGCTGCTTCGTCATGGCTCGCAAAGGTACTGACGCCGCAAAGGTTGCCGAGCTGAAAGAGCTGTATGATAAGATCCTCGCCGATGATGAGATGGTCGAGTGGCTGAACGACACCATGCTGCTGGAAGTCGATACCATGACCGAGGACGATGTGAAGGCTCACATTGAGAACGTCAAGAGCATCGTCGAGCAGTATAAGGACATCGTGGCAGGCTGATAAAAAGTCCTCATAGCGACAAAAAGCTGAAGCAGGGGAAGGGGATGACACCGTCCCCTGCTTTTATATTTAAAAAGGAGTGGAAACAGGTGAAAAATCTGATAGAACGCATCGAAGCAAGACTGGATGACTGGGGCGCGAAGCTCGAGAAGAAGAACATCGAGTACCCTGTTGATTTGATCTGCGGCATTCTGTTTCTGGTCATCGGCATTGTACTGCTGCTCATCATGCCCCGGCAGGTGCAGATTTCGGAAAAGGACGTTGTGAACGGCCGCGCCTTCCCGACGATGCTGATCTGGCTCATGCTGGCCATGAGTGCCCTTCTGGTGGGCCGCGAGGCATATAACATGGTAATGCACCGCCCGGCCAAGACTAAGACGCTCAACCTTCTGGTGGAGGTCAAGGCTCTGGTAATCGTCCTTATTCTGGTGGTCACTTACCTGCTGGCGGAGGTCACAGACCTGTTTGTGGTGGGTGCTGTATTCTGCGCGGTGGCATTCCTGCTGTTTTTCCGCTGCAAGAAGCCCCTCTACTACGCCATCACCGTCTCGATGGCGGTGCTAATCTGGGTCGTGTTCCACTTCGTGCTGAATGTTAGTTTCTGAGGAGGCAGAATATGGGTTTGTTTGACTTTATCGGCCCGGCCTCCGGGCTGCTTTTTACCCTTGAAAATATCATATGGATCAACCTCGGCGTCTTCATCGGCTGCGTATTTGCCGCCATTCCTGGCCTGAGTGTCATCCTCTGCATCATCCTGTTTCTGCCTGTTACCTACACCATGAAGGCCATTCCCGGCATGATGTTCCTTCTGGGTATCTACTGTGCGGGTGGATACGGCGGCTCGGTGTCGGCCATCCTCATCAACACCCCGGGCACGCCCCACGCGGCGGCTACTATGCTGGACGGTCATCCACTGTCCAAGATGGGCCGCACCAAGGCGGCTCTTAAAATCGCGCTGTATGCCTCCACCTTCGGTGGCATCTTCTCTGCACTGGTGCTGCTCTTCCTCGGCCCGCAGGTGGCCAAAATTTCGGCACAGCTGGGCACGGCGGAGTACTTCATGGTCTGCCTGTTCGGCATGACCATCATCGCAGGCGTTTCGGGCAAGAGCCTCGTCAAGGGCATCATCGCCGCTTGCCTCGGCCTGCTCATCTCCTGCGTGGGCGCAGACCCCATGACCAGCTACGACCGCTTTACCTTCGGCGTCCACCGCCTGTATCTGGGCCTCGACCTTGCCGTTACCCTCATCGGCCTGTTCGCACTGGTGGAGATCATCGGCAAGGCGGAGCTGAAGCGGAGCGAGCTGAACCTCCACGCCGGAAAGATCGGAAACGACGACGGCAAGATCACAAAGGATGAGTACAAGCGGATGCTCCGCCCGGTGCTCATCGGCTCTCTCATCGGCTCCTGCGTGGGCATCGTGCCCGGTACGGGCGCTTCGGAAGCCTCTTGGTTCTCCTACAACACTGCAAAGAATATGTCCAAACACCCGGAAGAGTTCGGCCACGGTTCTGTGGAGGGCGTTGCGGCGGCGGAGTCGGCCAACAACGCTGTCTGCGGTGCGACCCTCATCCCCCTGCTGACGCTGGGCATCCCCGGCGACGGCTGCGTGGCCATTATGCTGTCCGCTCTGATGATCAACGGCCTGAACCCCGGCCTCTCGCTCTTTACCACGGATGGTGCGATCATGTACGCCATCATGCTGGGTCTTATCCTTGTGAACATCTTCATGTTCCTGCAGGGCAAGTACCTGACCAGCCTGTTTGCAAAGGTCGTCTCCATCCCCCAGCAGATCCTGACCCCTATCATCGTCATCTTCTGCTTTGCCGGTGCTTACTCGGTGAACAGCAGCTATTTCGACCTGAGCGTTGCGCTGGTGTTCGGCGTGATGGCATGGTTCATGCGTAAGCTGGAACTGCCCGCTGTCCCTGTGCTGTTGGGTATGGTGCTGGGCAACATGACGGAAACCAACTTCCGCCGTGCTTTGCTCATCTCGGATGGAAGCCCCAGAATTTTCGTCAGTAGTGTGTACTGCTGGATCTTCATTGCGCTGATCGTGGTGGTCATTCTCGGCATTCTGCGCGGCAAAATGAAGGAAGCAAAGAACACCAAAGCAGAACAGTAAAGGAAGGTAAAACCATGGCATATAATATCATTTTCTATTTCAGTGACCAGCAGCGCTGGGACACCTGCGGCTGCTTCGGCCAGCCACTGAATATCACGCCTAATCTGGACAAGCTGGCGGCAGAGGGTGTGAAGTTTGACAATGCCTTTTCGCCTCAGCCGGTGTGCGGCCCCTGCCGTGCTCTGTTCCAGACCGGCAAATATCCCACCGAGACCGGTTGCTTCCGCAATAATCTGATGCTGCCCTCCAACATCAAGACGCTGGGCGAGTACATGGAAAAGGATGCCGGCTACGAGACGGCCTACATCGGCAAGTGGCATCTGGCTTCGGACGGTGAGCTGGAAAAAAAGCCCACCGTTGACCACACCATCACCGCTGTTCCGCTGGAGCTGCGCGGTGGCTATACCGGTTACTGGCGTGCTGCGGATGTGCTGGAGTTCACCTCCCACGGCTACGATGGCTATGTGTTTGATGAGAACAACAACCGCATCGATTTCAAGGGCTACCGTGCCGACTGCATTAACCAGTTTGCGCTGGACTATCTTGACCAGTATGCCGGCGAAAAGCCCTTCTTCATGACCGTGTCGCAGATCGAGCCGCACCATCAGAACGACCATAATCACTACGAAGGCCCCAACGGTTCCAAGCAGCGATTCGCAGATTTTGTTCTGCCGGAAGATCTGAAGGCTCTGGGTGGAAACGCAGCGGAAGAGTACCCGGATTATCTGGGCCAGTGTGCCAGCCTTGATGAAAACCTTGGTAAGCTGGTGTCAAAGTTGAAAGAAAAAGGCCTGTATGATAATACAGTTATCCTCTATGCTTCCGACCATGGCTCTCACTTCAAGACCCGCAACCGTGACGCGCACCTGAACGGCTATGATGATTACAAGCGCTCCTGCCATGACGGTTGCCTGCATGTGCCGCTGGTCATCTGTGGCGGCCCGTTCAAGGGCGGCAAGGAGATCACCGACCTGGTCAGCACCGAAAGCATTCCCAAAACTCTGCTGGCTCTGGCAGGCGTGGATGTCGGTGATAAGATGATCGGTGAAAATCTGCTTGACGTTGTGGAAAAGAAAAACCATAATAGAGTCAATGAGGTCTATGCACAGATTTCGGAAAGCCGTTGCGGACGCTGCATCCGTACTGCAGATTATATGTATTCTGTCTATGCACCCGGCGTCAACGGCGGCGAGGCTGCGGCATCCGATGTTTATGCAGACGACTTCCTTTACGATATGCAGAAAGACCCGTGGCAGCTGAACAATGTGGTCGCGGATCCTGCATATGCTGCGGTCAAGGCGGAACTTCGTGAACGTCTGCTGAACTGGATTCAGCACGCGGAAGGCAGCCGCCCCACTATCACCGACTGAAAAGGAGCGCTTGCCCATGCTCTCGGCTGTTGAGAAAAAATCCGATCAGGTTTATCGCTGGCTTCTGGCTTATATTGACGAAAACAAATTTTCCGGGAACCAGCGTTTGCCTTCGGAAAATGCGCTCTGCCGGAAGCTGGGTGTCAGCCGAGAAACGATACGAGTGGCCATCGACCAGTTGGTAGCAGAAGGACTCGTGTACAAGCTCAAGGGAAGTGGGACTTATTTCCACCGGGAAAAAGTAATGACGCGGGATTTGAACACAGATGATGCCCTTTATAAAATCGGCCTTGTCCTGCAGGGACAGGATACAAGTGCCAATTCGGGATTAATCGAAGGGGTTCGCAGTGTTCTGACGCAGGAGCAGGTTGACCTCCATGTATTTCTGACCGATAACAAATTCTGCAACGAACGCCGCTGTCTGGAGACTGTGGTACATCAGAATTTTCACGGTTTCATCGTGGATGGTGTCAAATCGAGCATCCTCAGCCCAAATCTTGACTGCTACAAGGAGCTTTACCGACGTAAGATCCCGGTGATATTCTACAATAACTTCTATCGGAACTTGCGCTGCCCCCGCGTAACGATCAATGACATCGAATGTGCCCATCAGCTGATAGGACGCCTGATGGATGCTGGACACAGCGACATTGCAGGCATCTTCGTGTACGACAACTACCAGAGCGTAGAAAAGTTTCAAGGCATGGCGGAAGCGATGCGAAATCGTGGTTTGGAACTGAACGATGATTACATCAAGTGGTGTATTTCGGACGAAGCCCACAACGAAAGCTATGTCCGTTCCATTGAAAGATTTCTGAAGAGCATCCCTAAATGCACCGCTATCGTCTGCTGCAACTACATCATCTATCGGCTGGTCATGAAAACCCTGCAGAAAATAGGGAAGACTGTACCCGAAGATTATTCGCTGGTCTGTTTTGATTATTCCGAAGAAACTTACCGGCAGGAGGATGTTACCTGCTCCGTGGAGCAAGGCTTCGAGATGGGACGTCAGCTTGCGCTGCGGCTTATGGAGATGATTTCCACCGGCGAATGCGATGACCGGAACTACACTTATGTCATGAAGCCCATCCTCTACGATGGCCATTCCATCCGGAAGATCAAAAAGGTAAAATAAAGATTCTCCCGGAGGCAGTACTGCTCTCCGGGAGAATCTCTTTATCGGTTTTGTTGTACCAGAAAATGTGCAGCAGTATGCAGGCGCGGAAGCACATAGGCAAAGAACTGCTTATACGCTGCGCAAAAGCGGTTGCTTCCAGAGGCATCCCAATCTCGCTTGCATCCGCCCCGACAGAGCAGCTGATAAGCACATGCTGCGCATTCCGCCGGGCGTTTGCGGCCCTGTGCCAGAAATGTCTGGCTTGTGGGAGAATCAAGCGCATCTTCAACAGTACAGTGGCGCAGATCTCCCAGCTTCCACTCATCCAGAACATAAAAGTCGCAGGGATAAAGGCTTCCATCGCCTTCTACTGTGAGATAATGTCCACAGGAGCCTGAGGAAGCGCAGGATGTAGGCGGTATTCCCAGCAGGATACGCAAATAGTCCTCAAAATTGCGGACGCTGACATAATTGCCCCGCTGCAGCTGCTGATACCAAGTATCAAAGATGCCACACAGAAAACGCCCATAAAGTTCCGGTGTCAGCGAATATGCCTGCCCACCAATCGTGTCCAGCGGGTCAAGACAGGGGATGAATTGCAGATCATGGCGTCCCAACGCGCAGAGGCTTTTGAAGGCTCGTTGCGGCTTTCTTGCCAACTGTCCGGTCACAACACAGAGCAGATTTGTTTCAACTCCATACGCATCCAGCAATGCGATCGCACGCGTTACTTTATCCCATGTTCCCCGCCCAGCGGCATCCAGCCGGTACAGATCATGGTTCTCCTGCGTGCCGTCCAGAGAGATACCCACGAGAAAAGAATTCGTTTTAAAAAAAGAAGCCCATTCTTCATCCAGACAGATCCCATTGGTCTGGATACTGTGGAATACGGAGATATTGCGTTGCATGGAACGCTCCGTTTCCAGAAAGAACCGGAAAAAATCCAGTCCGGCAAGGGTCGGTTCGCCGCCCTGAAACAGAAAATGGATACTGCCACCGTCCTCTGTGGCGGCAAAGGCTTTTTCAATCAGCTCTTTTGCCATTTCATGGGAAAGCAGGCCCATATTCTTGCACGCCCTGCTGTTGGAAACATCATCGTAAAAGCAGTACCGGCAACGCAGATTGCACAGGCTGGACGCTGGCTTGACGAGAAATGTATTATGTTTCATAGAGATTCCCTCCGTGCTTCGCAGTTCTTAAAACAAGGATACCGGAAAATACGGGCTTTCGCAAGCAGTAACAGTTAAAAGCTGTTTGAAACAGTAAGAAAACGAATATAGTTGTCCGAAAATCAAAAAAGGGGAGAAAACTTGTATGGATGAAAATAAAACATACGGTACACGGTTAGCACGGCTTTGGAAGCTGTTTTTGAGTACGCTGTACATTAGCAGCTTTACCTTCGGCGGCGGCTTTGTCATCGTGACCTTTATGAAGAAAAAATTTGTAGATGAGCTGCACTGGATCGATGAACAGGAAATGCTGGATATGACAGCGTTGGCGCAGTCCTCTCCGGGCGCAATCGCGGTCAATGCTGCAATTCTGGTAGGCTGGCAGGTAGAAGGCTTGATTGGAATGATCGTGGCAGTGTTGGGCACCATCATCCCACCTATGGTCATTCTTTCAGTCATTTCTGTGTTCTACAATGCTTTTGCCACCAATCGCTATATCGCGTTGTTACTCAAGGGAATGCAGGCTGGTGTGGCGGCGGTCATTCTGGATGTTGTATTCGACCTCGGCGGAAAGGTGCTGAAGACCCGCTCATGGGTGTATATTGTCCTGATGGTCGCAGCGTTTGTCGCAAATACGGTGTTTGATGTCAATGTGGTGGTGGTCATCCTTGCCGCTGCAGTATTCGGCGTGGTGCTGGCTCTGGTCCAGTGGAAAAAAGGTGGTGCAAAATGATCTACTTACAGCTTTTTCTCAGCTTTTTGCAGGTGGGTATGTTCAGCGTAGGCGGCGGCTATGCGGCCATGCCGCTGATCCAGAGCCAAGTGGTGGAACAACATGGCTGGCTGACGATGCAGGAGTTTACTGACCTCATCACGATTGCAGAAATGACCCCTGGTCCCATTGCGGTCAACTCGGCAACTTTTGTTGGTTTGCGTATCGCGCAGGTACCCGGAGCCATCATTGCAACACTAGGTTGCATTACACCGGCGCTGTTCTTTGTTTCACTTCTATCCTACATCTATCGTAAATACAAGGATATTTCTCTGCTGCAAAGTGTTCTGACCTGCCTGCGTCCGGTCATTGTAGCACTTATCTTTGGTGCAGGTCTTTCTATACTGTCTATGGTGGTGTTCGGAGAGAGTGCAAAGACGCTCGCCAACGTAGACTGGATCGGCATCGGCAGTTTTGCATCGGCATTTTTTGTGCTACGGAAGCTCAAGTGGAATCCCATCCTGACCATGTGCCTGTGCGGCGTGGCCGGGCTTGGACTTCACATTTTGCTCGGAATATAATCTTAAGACAATTTGTCTGTTGGAATCATGAAAATAAATCATTGGGCTTGCAATCAGGGCAAAACTGTGGTATATACATTATACGAAATATTGCTTTAATGAACGTATTACCGTTCAATGACGTATAAAATGGAGGTGCCCGCCATGACCGCCGTGATCTATGCTCGCTATTCCTCGGACAACCAGCGCGAAGAATCCATCGAAGGCCAGATCCGGGAATGCACGGCTTATGCCGAGAAAAACGGCATCACCATCGTCAAGCACTATATTGACCGTGCTATCTCCGCCAAGACGGACAACCGCCCGGAGTTCCAGCAGATGATTAAGGACAGTGACAAGAAGCTGTTTGATATTGTGCTGGTCTGGAAGCTGGACCGTTTTGCCCGGAACCGCTACGACAGTGCCCGGTATAAGACCCAACTGAAGAAGAACGGCGTCAAGCTCATGTCTGCCACCGAGATCATCTCCGAGGGGCCGGAGGGCATTATTCTGGAATCTGTGCTGGAAGGTTATGCCGAGTATTATTCCGCTGACCTTGCCGAGAAGGTCGTGCGTGGACAGACCGAGAACATCCTGAAAGGCCGCTGCAACGGTGGCCGTGGAACCTTTGGGTACACGCTGGATTCCGAGCAGAAATTCCACATCGACCCGCTTGCTTCCCCTTTTGTGGTGGAATCGTTCAGGAAGTATCGTGATGGTCTCACGATGAAAGAGATTCGGGATTGGCTGAATGAAAACGGCATCAAGAACCCGGTGGGCGGTGCGTTTACTTATAACAGTGTCGAACATATGCTCAAGAATCGGCGGTACATCGGGGAGTTGAAATTCCGAGATGTGGTCGTACCGGATGCGATTCCACCCATCGTGCCGCTGGAACTGTTCGATGATGTTCAGGAAAAGATCGCAAAAAAACAGAAAGCCCCTGCCCGTAGAAAGGCAGAGGATGACTACCTGCTGACAACCAAACTGCACTGTGGCTGCTGCGGTGCGCTGATGTTTGGCGAAAGCGGCACGAGCCGGACGGGTGAAGTCCACCGCTACTATAAATGTGCCACTGCCAAAAAGCACAAGGGCTGCAAGAAAAAGACCGTACCGTAAGCAGTGGCTGGAAGATCTGGTAGTCAATCAGACTATGCAGCTTGTCCGGGACGATGCCGCCATGGAATCTATCATCGCCAAGGTGATGGAGCTGCAAGACCAGGAGAACACCAACCTTCCCCTCTATGAGAAACAGCTCCGGGATGCGGAATCGGGTATCCAGAATATGCTGAATGCGATTCAGGCCGGAATCCTGACAAGTTCCACCAAGGAGCGATTGGAGCAGCTCGAAGAAACCAAGCGTGAGCTTGAGGCCCGCATTGCGGAAGAAAAGCTGGCAAAGCCCAAGGTCACAGAGGAGTTCATTCGCTTTTGGTTGCTGCGGTTCCGCAAGCTGGACATGAGCCTGAAAGACCAGCGGCAGGCACTGGTGGATACGTTTATCAATGCGATTTACCTGTATGACGATAAGGTTTTGATAACCTTCAACTATAAAGAAGGAACACAGACCGTCACCTTTGGAGAAGCGACAGAAGTTGCATCCGAGGGAAATGGTTCGGATTTGGATTGCTTCACTGCACCGGAAAATGCCGTGAAATCGAAAGATTTCATGGCTTTTTTGTTTTGTAAGCCATGAGTGCACGGTTTCTGCACGGTTTTTGCACGGTCGGTGTTTTCCATGTCCGATTATGTAGGGCGCTGTATTGCATTGCAATCAGTGCCCTTTTTTGCATCAGGTGAGCAGTGCCAGGCGGAGCTTTGCCTTCATTTCCGGGTCGGCATGTTCGATCTGCTTCTGGCGTTTGACCGCCTCCTCTTTCGTGGGAAAGCTCTCCCATTTGTCGCAGCTCTTGCCGTACTCGTCCTGATAGGTGTACTATTTTTCAATTTCCTCTTGCAATTTTCGATTGCAGTTGTTATGATACGGGCAGGAATAGAATGTGCAAAAAGTATTCTGCACAAGGCAGCAATGCGATTTTTACATGGAGGAGGCAGGCATATCATGTATGTGGATTGGGAGTACTACAAGATCTTCTATTATGTGGCGAAGTATCAGAACTTTACCAAGGCCGCGCGGGTTCTGGGCAACAACCAGCCCAACATCACCCACTCGATGAACCGGCTGGAAAGCCAGCTGAACTGCGTGCTGTTCATCCGCTCCAACCGGGGTGTGACCCTGACACCGGAAGGCGAGATGCTCTACTCCCGCATTGCTTCGGCGGCGGTGCAGATCCAGGATGCCGAAGAGGAACTGAGCGCCAGTGCCACGCTGGAGCACGGAACCATCAGCATCAGTGCCACCGAGACGGCGCTCAACATTTATCTTTCCAAAAAGCTGCGGGATTTCCATACCGAATATCCCGGCATCCGGCTGCGCATCTCGAACCACTCCACCCCGCAGGCGGTGCAGGCCGTGAAGAACGGTGAGGTGGATTTTGCCATTGTGAGCACCCCGGCGGAGATCGAGTCAGGGTTGAAAATGGTGGAGCTGAAGCCGTTTTACGAGGTGCTGGTGGGTGGCAGGACCTTCACCGCGCTGGCAAGTCAGAGCCTGACCCTGAAAGAGCTGCGCAGCTATCCCCTCATCTCCCTCAGCGACGAGAGCGTGACCCGCAGCCTGTACCGGCAGTTCTTCCTGGATCACGGCGCGGTCCTCAAGCCGGATACGGAAGCTGCCACTACCGACCAGATGCTCACGCTGGTCAAAAGCGAGCTGGGGCTTGCCTTTGTGCCGGAACCCATGGCGAGGGATAGCCTGGAGCGGGGCGAGCTGGTGCAGCTCCACCTGCAGGAGATCATCCCGACCCGTTCCATCTGCCTTGTTTACGACCGCCACCGCCCGTTGAACACGGCGGCGCGGAAATTCCAGCAGATGCTGACCAAGGCAGACCCGCCCCGCCCGGCCGCATCGAAGCAGACCGAGAGCATCTCTTTTGTGTCCCAATAAAATGCTGTCAAGATGAGGCCGAGTGTTCGCGGCACTGCCCTGGCTTCTGCCGGTTCTTCTAAGGCATAAAATGACCCCGGAACGTTTGCTGTGATGCATCGCTCCGGGGTTTTGTGATGTTATGGGTTACTGGCCGCAGGAGTGCCCGCCGCAATGATGTTCACCGCAATGGTGGCCCTCGCCGTGGTCGTGGTGGTCACAATGGGCGTTGGGGTCAAAGCGGAGCTTTCCAATCAGCTCATTGAAATGTTGAGTCAGGAATGTATCCCGCAGCGCTACGAGGACGACGGTCAGCGATATACAGACGTCTATGTGAACACCTATATGCTCATGTACCTGACCATGACCCGACTCAAGAATGGCGGCACCTTTACGCGCCTTGCAAACGGGCAGGGAAGCGATGCTGTGAAAATCACGACCATCGCAATGTACTACTTCTCCAGCCTTTTGACGGTTCTCTGCACTGAATATTAAGAAATTTTATCCCGTGTGAGCAGTGACGCTCATGCGGAATTTTTTGAATTTTCATTGTCAATCTGTGCGAATTGCGTACAATGAAAAA
>ENA-OQKX01000208-OQKX01000208.1-human-gut-metagenome-genome-assembly--contig:-NODE-208-length-12666-cov-2.872797_pt1 | contig 12666 bp, 17 predicted proteins | sample MGYA00242654_ERZ504810 | MGnify/ENA primary metagenome ERZ504810 (study PRJEB26092, sample SAMD00036378) | human gut metagenome | host: Homo sapiens | study: EMG produced TPA metagenomics assembly of... | reverse complement strand
GAAACATAGAATCTTCCTCCTCCCGTATATCTGTGGTTTTTATAAAAAGTGTATGCAGTTGATTATATCATCCTGGCGGGAAGCAGTGCAAGGGAAAAAACTTGAGATTAAAAATTTGTAAAAATGAATAGAATATGATAGAATCAAGTTAGCGTTTTTTGTGGAATAAAATCGGATAAAACCGAAGGAGGACGACGACGAATGGCACAACCGATAACAGACCAGGTCGGATTCCTGTCAGAGGCATGCAGAGCCGTACAGGAGCTGTCTGCGAGCAAAAATTCACTGGATAAAATACGCCTGGATGAGAAGCGTCTGGAGAAAGAACTGGAGGCGGAAAAGAAGGCAGTGACGGATGCGATCAGTCTGACTGTGAAGAAGCGTATGGAAGAAATTAACGGTTCCTACGACAAGGAGATAGCAAAAGGACAGGACCGGTTAAAGCGGGTTCGGAGCAAACGGGAGAAGGCGAAGAGCCAGGGCGTGAAGGAACGGATTGAGGAAGAGACGAAGGAACTGCGGGATGACAACCGGGAACTGAAGCTGCAGATGAAGACGGCGTTCCAGCAGGACCGTGTGCCGCGTTTCTGTAAATCCACATGGTACTACTCCCTGTATTTTACCAGAGGTATTCTTGATTGTAACATCGGTGATTCCAAGATCGGCAAGCATCAATTCTTTTAAGATTCTAGCTTTCTTATCATCACCGCTGACAATCTGGGCAACAGTTTCTGAGGTAGCTGGCTCTTCATCCATCAGGAATGTCAACTTTTCCAGGAACCACTGATAAGCATTTTCCGTCTGAGGCAGATTCCAGTCATTAGAGGACACCAGATAGAGCTTATTGTCCGGTGTTCGGTTACTCAGAGTAACCTGCTCATTTACATTTTCCCGGAACTCATACACTCCATTTTCTCTTGAAAAAATTAAGGCTTCACGGCCATTCGGCCAATGGTAAAGATACTCTTTGTAAATCTTCTTTGCATCAAAAGAAAAACCGTACGTGTAACGAACTCCCTGAAAAATAAATACCATTTCAAAAGAAGTCGGAACCTTTGTTCCTCCAAACGGCTCCCACGGCAACTTTTGTCCCTTAGAAACTTTTGCAGCATTTCCCACAACCATTTCTTTCATCGTCATCATTGCATGTAATACGTTACTTTTTCCGGCTGCATTTGCACCGTAAATTGCAAGTACGGGCAGCAATGCCTTCTTTTCATCTGGACGAAGCAGATACTCATCAAATGACTTATCCTTAGAGGCCGCAAAACTGATCACGGTACTGTTTTTTATTGACCTGTGATTTTCCACTGTAAACTGAATCAGCATAATTGAATACCTCCATTCTCAGTATTCGTATTTTCAGTCACTATTATAACAGTTAAAAATGCCTTGGTCAATATTTACGGATTGTTTTTGCAGTTTTTCTGCGAAATTTATAAATAAATTCTTTCTCAGCCATTTTTCGCAAAATATTTATCACCATTGCTGAATTGGAATCCGAGCTTCCAGTTTGCAAGTTTTAGTTCTGATTTAGCTAATCGCTTGCATAAGTAAATTCTGGCAAATCAAAATATCATGATTTTTATGGAAGTTAGTTTTGCAAAGTTCTTCAAAACTGGAATTTACTATTAGAAACAAGTTGTTTTATGCTTCATATGCTGATATTCTTTTTTTGAGATCTTAATCCTCTGAAAAAAGAGTCACATTAAGCGGAGGTCGAATTTTATTTCTTTTTTCGCAAGATTAAATTCCACCCCTCATTCGGTTCAGTATTTCTTCCGAATGGCGCTACGTTTCTATTTTTTCAGTAATAGAGGTGTAAGGTTAATCTCGTTAGCGGGAATGGATTTTATTCCTAACCATACAACCAGTCAAATATTTCTGTAACTGACTTGGCGGTATTGTTATCACGGATAAAAGCAAGCATTGTCCTATATTTAACCACTAAAAATTGGGTGAAAACGGCTCTCGTTTGGTCAAATGAGGTCAAACTATATCAGCCCGTTTAGGTATAAGAAAACCCCGGAAAGCCTTGATTTTCCGGGGTTTTTGAACCATTTTGATATAGTCTGAGCAGTCGATTATCTCTTGCTGAACTGCGGAGCACGACGAGCTGCTTTGAGACCGTATTTCTTACGCTCTTTCATACGTGGATCTCTTGTTAAGAATCCAGCAGCCTTAAGAGTAGGTCTGTACTCGTTATCTACCTGAAGGAGTGCACGGGAGATACCATGACGGATGGCACCGGCCTGTCCTGAGTATCCGCCGCCCTTTACGTTTACTAAAACGTCAAACTTGTCAACTGTCTCAGTTGCTACTAATGGCTGACGAACGATTACCTTTAAAGTCTCAAGACCTAAGTACTCGTCAATATCTCTTTTATTGATTGTGATCTTTCCTGTTCCAGGTACTAAATAAACTCTGGCAACAGATGATTTTCTTCTTCCTGTTCCGTAATACTTTGTATTAGCCAATGTTGTTTACCTCCTCTGATTAGAATGTTAAAGCTTCTGGCTTCTGAGCTGCATGCTTGTGATCTGGTCCTGCGTATACAAATAACTTTGTGTACATCTGACGTCCTAAAGGTCCCTTTGGAAGCATTCCCTTAACAGCGAACTCGATGACACGCTCCGGATGCTTGTTGAGCATTTCCTTAAGAGTTGTCTCCTTGATTCCTCCAACGTATCCTGAATGACGGTAGTATACCTTCTGATCTAACTTCTTACCAGTTACTTTGATCTTCTCAGCGTTCACAACGATTACATAATCACCGGTATCAATGTGTGGTGTGAAGATTGGTTTATTCTTTCCTCTTAATACTTTAGCAACTTCTGATGCTAAACGTCCTAATGTCTTGCCTTCAGCGTCTACTACATACCACTTTCTGTCGATGGTAGCAGGACTAGCCATAAATGTTTTCATGGGTTCTCCTCCTTGATAGATATTCAAATCAATAAAATGCGAACAGTTTCAAGCCTCGTATGTCCGGACGCTGCTCTTTCCTGCTCTGCTTTTCTATATAGTTTAAATGCTCGCCGGGGCTTTTGGCTCACATTTACGTACTATCACAGACTTATATATTATATTACCCGGGTCTTTTGTTGTCAAGCAGATTTCTCGTGTAAATCCCCATTTTTCCACCTTTATCCACAGGTTCTGTAAAAAATGCCATCTATATCCACAATCAAAATCATTTTTTGACATATTCAACAAATCAACACAAAAATGATCCTATTCCGTGGTTTATTCGTACTCCAGTCCGATCATTGTCAGTCCGTGTGCAGGAGCCGTCGGTCCTGCCACACTCCGGTCACAGGCATCTAAAATCGTCTGCATCTCCTGTGGGGCAAACTCTCCCGCTCCCACCTTTATCAGTGTTCCTGCAATGATCCGCACCATATTATACAAGAACCCATTTCCCGTCACCCGGATCGTGATAATATCCGCTTCTTTCGTGACCGTACATGCATAGATGGTGCGCACGCTGGTTTTCGACTGTGCATTGACCGCACAGAAACTTTTAAAATCATGCTCGCCAACCAGATAATCCGCAGCCTCCTGCATTTTCTCCACATCCAGCGGATAATGATAAAAATATGTATCCAGCCGCCTGGTCGGCATGCGGAACCGCCGGTTTAGTATCCGGTACTCATAGGTCTTTCGGCTTCTGGAAAAACGCGGATGAAAAGTATCCGGCACTTCGCAGGAATCCTGCACCACGATATCTTCCGGCAGCCTCTGGTTTAATGCGTAGCTGATCTTCTCCGCCGGCATACGGGTATCCGTATCAAAAATACAGACGTTTCCCAGAGAATGTACCCCCGCGTCCGTGCGGCTTGCGCCGGTCACGCGGATGTCTTCCCCAAGAAGCGCCTGCAATGCTTCATTTAATTTCTGTTCAATGGTCACACCGTTGGGCTGGATCTGCCAGCCGCTATAGTTGGTTCCGTCATATGCGACGACCATTTTTACTCTCATATTTCTTAATCCTGTTCTGTCAAATTCCTTGTTTTCCGATCATTTATATGCCACAGGCAATCCCTGCCCGGCGGTCACCGTCCTGCTACTGTGGCCAGCGCAGCAGCACTCGTGCAACAATCACAAGCACAAGAAATGCAATCAATATCACATAGGCTTTGCGGTCTGTTCCCTGATAGCGCAACGGTTTCATCTTTGTTCGTCCCTCTCCGCCACTGTAGCAGCGTGCTTCCATGGCCATGGCAAGATCATCCGCACGGCGGAACGCCGATACGAATAACGGAATCAGAAGTGGCACCATGCTTTTGGCTTTCTGGATCAGATTGCCGTCCTCAAAATCGGCACCACGCGCCATCTGTGCCTTCATGATCTTGTCCGTTTCCTCGATGAGAATCGGAATAAACCGCAGGGCAATGGACATCATCATCGCAATCGCATGCACCGGTATGTGAATCCGGTTCAGCGGAGACAATGCTTTTTCAAGTCCATCGGTCAGCTGGTTTGGCGTCGTGGTCAGTGTCATGAGAGACGTTCCAATGATCAGATAGATCAGCCGGATCGTCATAAGCACCGCATTCATAATACCTGTACTGGTCAGATGAAACGGTCCCCAGTGCCAGTACTCCGTACCGGTCGGTGTAAAGACCAGATTAAACACTGCCGTAATCAAAAGCAGCACCACAATGGCTTTTAACCCTTTTACGATATACGAAAACGGTACTTTTGAAATTTTGATCATAAAAATAAGCATACCGGTTATGATCGCAAATCCCAAAATGCCCCGGAACGTAAACAGCGCAATAATATATATCATTGTCGCAAATAATTTTACACGCGGGTCCAGTTTGTGTACGACAGAATCTGCCGGATAATACTGGCCCAGAGTAATATCTCTTAACATAAATTTCTCCTGTGCTCTGCAAACACTAAATGACGTTTTTCTCCCAAAGTGCCGACAGAATTGTCTGTGCTGCTTCTTTTGCCGTGGTTGCCTGTGTATCCACAGGAAGTCCCCGTTCCGCAAGTTCATGTACCAGATACGTCACCTGCGGCGCAGCAAGTCCTACCGCCTCAAGCTCCTTATAATGCGCAAACACCTGCTTCGGCAAAGCATCAAACATCACGGCACCGTGATTCATCACAATGATGCGATCCACATATTCCGCCACATCTTCCATACTGTGCGATACCAGAAGAATCGTGATTCCAAGTTCCCTGTGCATCTTAGAAACCAGTCCAAGGATTTCATCGCGCCCTGCCGGATCAAGTCCTGCTGTCGGCTCGTCCAGAATCAGCACATCCGGTTTCATTGCAAGTACTCCGGCGATTGCCACACGGCGCTTCTGTCCGCCGGACAGATCAAACGGCGGCTGATAAAATAACTCTTCCGGAAACCCGACGTTGCGCAGCGCTTCAAACGCCCGCAGTTCTACATCCCTGCGATCCAGTCCCTGATTCTTCGGTCCAAAACAGACATCCTCAAAACAGGTGGTCTCAAACAGCTGATGATCCGGATACTGGAAAACCAGCCCCACTTTGCTCCGCAGGGCTTTCATATCATACCCTTCATCATAGATGTCCTGCCCATCCACATAGATGCTTCCCGATGATGCCCGCAGCAGTCCGTTCAGCAGCTGAGTCAGAGTCGATTTTCCCGATCCCGTATGACCGATAATTCCGATAAATTCGCCCTGATGAATCTGCAGATTGACATCCTTTAATGCCTGAATCTCATAAGCAGTACCGTCGCTGTATGTGTAATTGATCTTGTCTAAAATGATTTCTGCCATCTTTTTATCTCCTGCCTGTGCGCATATCTTTGTCTAGGCATTTGCCACGGACATAATCGCATCCACCAGCTCTTTCCTCGTAAGGATTCCCTGTGGAATCGGTACGCCCGCGCTGCGCAGTTCATCTGCCACAAGCGTTGCCTGCGGTACATCCAGACGATGTTCTTTCAGCTCGTCCACACGCGAAAAAATATCGCGCGGTGTACCGTCCATCACGATCTTTCCTTTCTCCATGACGTACACATAATCTGCGTCAACCACTTCTTCCATATAATGTGTAATAAGAATGATGGTAACGCCCTTTTTCTTATTCAGATCATGTGCGGTAGCAATAACCTCTTTGCGTCCGTTCGGATCAAGCATCGCTGTCGGCTCATCAAAGACAATGCATTTCGGTTCCATTGCCACAACACCGGCAATTGCAACACGCTGTTTCTGTCCACCGGAAAGTTTATTTGGAGAATGTTTGCGGTATTTTACCATATCCACAGCTTCTAAACTCTGATTGACACGCGTCCAGATTTCTTCTGTCGGCACCCCGATATTTTCGGGACCAAATCCCACATCTTCTTCTACCACACTGGCAATGATCTGATTGTCCGGATTCTGAAATACCATCCCGGCAGTTTTCCGGATCGGAATGGTATTGTCCTCATCGAGTACATCCATTCCATCCACCCAGATCACACCTTCTGTCGGTGTCAGCAACGCATTGATATGTTTGGCAAGTGTCGACTTGCCCGATCCGTTGTGTCCGAGAATGGCAATGAACTGTCCCGCTTTTACATCCAGATTTACATGATCGAGTGCCGTCGTAATAGACTCAACATTGCCTTCCTCATCTCTGCGGAAAAATTCGTGTACAACATTTTTTGCTTTGATAATTCCCATTTTAATCGTCCCAGCTCAGTCTGTGAAGCTGTCCTTCCAGCTTCATATGGTCAAAATCGTTCTGGCGCAGTGCCTCATAAAGCACAATGGCAACAGAATTCGATAAGTTCAAAGAACGGGTTTCCCCGATCATCGGAATACGCACACAGGTATCCGGATTCGCCTTTAAGATTTCTTCCGGAATTCCTGCACTCTCTTTTCCGAACATAATGAAACAGTCCGGTTCATAATGGACATCCGAATACACATGACGTCCTTTTGTTGTCGCATAATAAATTTTTGCACCCGGATTTCTTTTACAGAAATCCTCCCAGTTTTCATATACGGTGACATCAAGATCTTTCCAGTAGTCCATGCCGGCACGCTTTAAATGTTTCTCCGATAAAGAAAAACCAAGCGGCTCAATCAGATGCAGCTTTGTACCGGTTGCGACACAGGTCCTGCCGATATTTCCCGTATTTGCTGGAATTTCCGGCTCATGTAATACAATATTTAACTCTGCCATTTTTAATTCTTAATCTCCCGAATCTCCGTTACAAACTCAGCCACGCGATCCAGTGCAATCCGCAGATCATCCAGGGAATATGCATAGGATATACGAAGGAATCCCTCTCCGCAGGCACCGAACGCCGTACCCGGAACAACCGCAACTTTCTTCGTCTGCAGAAGTTTTGTTGCAAACTCATCACTGGTCATACCCAGATCCTTAATACAAGGGAACGCATAAAATGCTCCAAATGGTTCAAAACAGGAAAGTCCCATCTCTTTGAACCGCTCCAGTACATAACGGCGTCTGCCGTTGTACTCTTCCCGCATCATGGCAACATCTTCATCCCCGTTGCGCAGTGCCTCTACCGCCGCATACTGGCTGGTGGTCGGCGCACACATGATCGCAAACTGATGGATCTTTAACATCTGTTTGATGATTACTTCCGGTCCACATGCATAACCGAGTCTCCATCCGGTCATTGCATGCGATTTGGAAAATCCGTTGATCACGATTGTTCGCTCCCTCATTCCCGGAATGGAGGCAATGGATACATGATTGTCCAGATAGGTCAGTTCCGCATAGATCTCGTCACTCAGGACAAACAGATCATGTTTCTTTACCACTTCTGCAACTGCTTCCAGATCCTTCTTTTCCATAACCGCCCCGGTCGGGTTATTTGGGAAAGGCATAACAAGAAGCTTTGTCTTCGGCGTGATTGCAGCCTCAAGTTCTTCTGCCGTCAGGCGGAATTCGTTCTCTGCCTTCAGTTCGATCGGAACCGGTGTTCCATTTGCCAGTACACAACAAGGCACATAGGATACATAACTTGGCTGCGGAATAAGTACCTCATCTTGCGGATCTAACATGGCACGCATGGCAATATCAATTGCCTCACTGCCTCCGACTGTCACAAGCATCTCCTTGTTATAGTCATAGGAAAGCCCGAATCTCCGGTCAAGATATTTGGAAATCTCAATTTTTAATTCCTTTAAACCTGCATTTGAAGTATAAAAAGTTCTTCCTTTTTCAAGGGAATAAATTCCCTCATCACGAATATGCCACGGTGTATCAAAATCCGGCTCTCCGACGCCGAGAGAGATTGCATCATCCATCTCACTGACAATGTCAAAAAATTTCCGGATACCCGATGGCTCAATGGTTGTAATTGTTTTTGATAATGGATTTCTCATTATGCCATCATAATCCTTTCATCTTTTGCTTTCGGAGCCATAACAGTTCCGTGGTCTTTATATTTCTTCAAAATAAAGTTTGTCTTTGTGCTGAGTACCTGATCCAAGGCAGAAAGCTTATCGGATACAAACTGGGAAATCTCACGAAGTGTCTTCCCCTCCAATGTAACCATCAGGTCAAATCCGCCGGAGATAAGATACACGGAATTTACTTCCGGATAATTGTAAATGCGCTCTGCAACCTTATCAAATCCCATGCCGCGCTGCGGTGTCACACGCACTTCAATCAGTGCAGTTACTTTTTCCACACCGGCTTTGTCCCAGTTAATCAGCGTATGATATCCGCAGATAATTCCCTCCTGCTCCATAGCTTCCAGCTCATTCATGACTGCTGTCTCATCTACACCGAGAATTACGGCCAGCTCCTATGATCGGGAAAAACGGAGCAGGAAAAAGTACCGCAATCAAACTGATCCTTGGACTCTGCCGGGCAGATGAGGGCAGCATCAGGGTATTTGGTCATGAGAGTAAAGAATTGCCGGAGACACTCAAACAGGAGATCGGAGTTTCTCTGGCAGAATCAGGATTTTCCGGGGAACTGACCGTAAATGATGTAAAACACATTTTAAAAAAGATGTATCATTCGTTTGATGAAAACTATTTTATACAACAGGGTGAGAACTTAAAGCTTCCGATGAATAAGAAAATCAAAGAATTTTCAACCGGAATGAAAGCGAAACTCCGCGTGCTGACAGCTATGACACACCATGCAAAGCTGCTGATCATGGATGAGCCGACAGCTGGACTGGATGTGGAGGCGAGAAACGAGATTTTAGATATGTTACGGGCTTATATTGCAGAGGATGAGAGCCGAAGTATACTTATTACATCCCATATTTCCACAGATTTAGAATCCCTATGTGATGAACTTTATCTGATCCATGATGGAAAACTTATTTTGCACGAAGGGACAGATGCAATCTTAGAGCAGTATGGTATTTTAAAGGTGAGTGAAGAACAATACCGCACGCTGGATCAAAGCTCTATTCTAAAAGTGCAGAAAGAAAATTACGGCTATGCATGTTTTACGGATGATAAGAAGTTTTATCAGGAAAATTATCCGCAGATTGCAGTGGAAAATGGAGGGATTGATGAGCTGATTCTTATGATGACAGGAGGGTACAGATAATGGCAGGTTTATTGGAAAAAGATATTCGGTTATTATGGGGAACAAAACAGACATTGGTAATTTTGTTTGCAATTGCAGTTGCAGTCGCATTTTCCGGCAACGGAAATTTTATCATTGGATATCTGCCGTTTGTGGTAGAGATGATTGCAATCAGCACGATTGCGTATGACGAGATGGATCATGGCTATCAGTTTTTATTGACACTGCCGATCAATAAAAAAACCTATGTAAGAGAAAGTATCTGCTTTGTGCCGGAGGAGTAGTGGCAGCCTGGGTAATTGCAGTCTGCCTGTATTTGGTGTCAAAAGTGGTGCGTGGTATACCGGTTGCTGTGGCAGAAGATATGCTGACAGCCGCAGTGATTTTGCTAATCATTCTTTTGATCAGTTTTTTCATGATTCCGGCGCAGATTAAGTTTGGCTGTGAAAAGAGCCGGATTTTGACATTAGGAATGATGGGAGTAATTGCTGTGATTGCATATCTATGTGAGGTCGTATTCGGAAAAGAGCGGTTGTATCAGGCGCTGACCGTGATAGACAATATGAATGTGGCAGTTTTGGCTGGTAGTATCATCGGGATCACACTGCTGGCACTGTTTGTTTCGTACCAGATCAGCAGGCGTATTATGGAGAAGAAGGAGTTTTAAAAGGAATTAACAGATGATTCTTGCACCCATTTGGAAAAAAAGATATACTCATAGTATCAGGCTAAGGGGGCGAGTAGAATGGGACAGTTTTTAAATAATAAGGAACCATATGATAAATACAAGACCGTAATGAATGGAACCTTTTTTGTTGATAAGACAGAAATATTAAAAGAATTAATTCCAGCATTACAGCAGGAACAGCGTTTTTTACTGTATTACCCGTCCGCGACGTTTCGGAAAAACAGTTATGGCAAATATGATAGCAGCTTTTTTTGAAAAAAATAGTGAAAAATCTTTATTTGAGAAGCTTGCAATCGCACAATATGATCAATATAAGGAGCAGGCAGGCTGCCATGATGTGATATATATTGATTTTAGTGAAATGCCAAGAGAATGTCATAGTTATGAGGAGTATATTGGCAGGATACAGGATGGACTTGTCAGAGATATTAACGAGGCATATCCGGAGATTGCGATAGACAAAAATGAGGCGGTCTGGGATGTGCTTTCTCAGGTTTTTGACAAAACAGGACATAAATTCATATTTGTGATGGATGAATGGGACGCAGTTTTCCAGATGTCTTTTGTTACGGAACGTGACAGAGAAAATTATCTGCTTTTTCTGAAACTTTTATTGAAAGGGAAAAGCTATGTAGAACTGGCATATATGACCGGTGTACTTCCGATTGCAAAATATTCAGATGGTTCAGAACTGAATATGTTTTTGGAATTACAATATGGCAACAAGAGTACGGTTTAGTGAATATTTCGGTTTTACAGAGGGTGAAGTTGACAGATTGTACCAGCGTTATCTGGAGCAAACGAAAAATCCACAGATTACACGTGAAAATCTCAGGGAATGGTATGATGGATATCACACTGCATCAGGAGAAAGATTATACAATCCACGTTCGGTAGTATGCGCATTGACAGATAATCAATTATCAAATTATTGGGTGAGTTCAGGAAAATATGACTCTATTTTCACATATATCAGTCATAACGTAGATGAAATCAAGAACGATCTTACTTTAATGTTTGCAGGAGAAAAAATACCAACAGGGATACAGGAATATGCTGCAACAGCACCAGAACTAAAGACCAAAGAGGAGATATATTCTGCAATGGTAGTATATGGTTTGCTGACGTATGATAATGGAAAAGTATTTATACCAAATAAGGAACTTTTGGGAAGTTATGCAGCAATGATGAAAAAAGAACAATCGTTAGGATATATTTATCGTCTTGCCAACATATCATCACAGATGCTACAGGCAACACTAGCCAAAGATACAGAGACAATGACAAAAATCATTCAGTATGCTCATAATACAGAAGTGCCGATTTTGTCTTATAATAATGAGACAGAACTTTCGGCAATTGTCAATCTTGTTTATTTGTCTGCAAGAGATCAGTACAGAGTTGAACGTGAGGAGAAGGCTGGAAAAGGATTTGTAGATTTTATATTTTATCCGGTTCGATATGATCAGGATTGTATCATACTGGAATTAAAAGTAGATCATTCACCAGAAGATGCAATTGCACAGATTAAGAAAAAGACTATGCTTTGCGGTTCAGAGGAAAAACAGACAGAAAAAAATAAATATACAGGGCGTATCCTTGCGGTTGGAATCAGTTATAACAAAGAAACAAAAGAGCATGATTGTAAAGTGGAAGAAATATAAAAGTGAAAGAAAAAAACATGAACAGCTTGCAGCGCAAATTATTCAAATTACAGGATTTAAAATACAGAAATTTTCACAGTAAACTAATGCCGGGGATTGATAAGGAGACGATCATCGGGATCCGCACACCGGTACTGCGGAAATTTGCGAAAGAATTTGCAAAAACGGAAGCAGCAGAAGCTTTTTTGAAGGAACTTCCACATCAGTATTATGAGGAAAATAACCTTCATATGCTTTTGATTTCAGATATCAAAGATTATGAGCGCTGTCTGGCAGAAGTGAAACGTTTTCTTCCATATATTAATAACTGGGCGACCTGCGATATTCCAAGACCAAAGTGTTTCGCAAAAAGCAAAGCTGAACTTCTTCCTGTGATAAAAGAATGGATTGCATCCGGGAACACTTATACGATTCGCTATGGAATCGGAACACTGATGAGCTTTTATCTGGATGAGGATTTCAAACCGGAGTATATAGAAATTGCCGCAGAAGTAGAATCGGAAGAATACTATGTCAATATGATGATTGCATGGTATCTTGCAACGGCACTGGCAAAACAGTGGGATGCAACGATCCCATATCTGGAAGAACGAAAGTTATCACCGTGGGTGCATAGAAAGACGATTCAGAAAGCGGTGGAGAGCTATCGCATCACAGATGAGCAGAAAGTTTATCTGAAAACACTGCGTGAAAACTGCTAAGACTAGTACATCGTTCTGTAAATAACTGAGCTAATAACTTGTATGAATTTCCATCTGCGTTATTGATTCAGTTAATTTTTGAACGCTGTACTGGAACTGATAA
>ENA-OQKX01000207-OQKX01000207.1-human-gut-metagenome-genome-assembly--contig:-NODE-207-length-12678-cov-4.345470_pt1 | contig 12678 bp, 16 predicted proteins | sample MGYA00242654_ERZ504810 | MGnify/ENA primary metagenome ERZ504810 (study PRJEB26092, sample SAMD00036378) | human gut metagenome | host: Homo sapiens | study: EMG produced TPA metagenomics assembly of... | reverse complement strand
GGAAGAACGACAAGTAGTGATGACGTACAAAACTTTTTATACGCCAAAGAAAGAGGCATTGAAGTTCATTTGTTTGTGCGAAAAAACAAAGATGATAAAACAAGTAAAGAATTCTATTATTTAGGTAACATGCAAGCAGAAATTGATAAGACAAAACAGTTTATGATGCCAAACACACAAAAAACAGCCGTCGAAATCTTATGGCAATTAGATACACCCGTAAGAGAAGACATTTATCGATATATTGTAGAGGAGTGATTTTTTGAAAACAATACACGTAGTGGCCGCTATTATTAAAGATGGTAATAAAATATTTGCCACCCAAAGAGGCTATGGCGAATTCAAAGACGGATGGGAATTTCCAGGCGGAAAAGTAGAACCGAATGAAACAAGTAGACAAGCCATTGTTCGTGAGATCAAAGAAGAATTAGATACAACCATTCAAGTCGAAGAATACTTTGATACCGTCGAATATGACTATCCAAACTTCCACCTATCTATGGAATGTTTCATTTGTACGATCCTTGAAGGAAATTTAACTCTATTAGAACACGAATCTGCCAAATGGCTTACTAAAGAAACATTAGATTCAGTAGATTGGCTACCTGCAGATTTAGGATTAATCAAGAAATTAAAAGACATATTATAATCCCATACAACATTTTAAAATACCTAAAAACGAGTATTTCATCTTTATATAAAGAACAAATACTTGCTTTTCTTTTGCCAAGTTGTCAAATAATCAACAAATTCACAGGAATTAATAATGTTTTCACATTGAAGTTTTATAATTGAAATTGGCTACTGGATGTGGTTGGTGGTTACCTCTTGTTAAGGAGATTTGAAGCCTTGAATCTTGAGTTCCAGGTAAGTAGATCTTTCTATTTTTTTACAGGAGGAAAGCTTATGTATATATATCTACATATTGATGTTGCTTTTGTGTTATTTGCCCTGGTAGAAATACTAAAAGTAACATTGATTATTAAAGAAAAATGCAAAAAGCACTAATCACCAGTGACAATGGAAAAAGATTAGTGCTTCAGCATTAATTTTATTTCAGAGTAACCACTGCTTTTCCAGTAGTCGTTCTCTATATGTATTATACAAAGAAACCGAATGTATTTCCACAATAAAAATCAAAATCCCATACAACATTTGATTTATTTTAAAAACATATATTTTCACTTTATATAAAGATAATATTGACATTTTCATGTCATCCAACTGTCAAAAAAAGAATAATTCAAACGAACTATCCTTTCTTTGGTTGAATCCAATATACACTTTCTGCAACACGAACTTTCAAACCATCCATTATCATTTCTTTTTGTTGAAAGTTTGCCAAAACATTCAAGCGATTCCAGAAAGTTCTTTCGCAAGTGGATTTCCCATCAATAAAACATTCCATTTTGCGTCTCCCTCGACGTCTATCATAGAATATTCTGAATCCGCTTACAAGTCTTGACTTTTTTAATTTTTATGATTCTTTATTTTACAGAAATGACTGTATATCCTGCATTTGTCACGGCATCACTCAACATCTGATCTGTGACATTCTCTGTACAATTTAATGTAGCTGTTTTTTCATCTAAACTAACCACTACATCACTTACACCTTCCACTTTACTTAATGCATCCTTTACATGTGCCACACAATGCATGCACATCATGCCATCAACTGTTACTATTTTTTTCATTTTCTTTCCTCCTTATATTCAACGGGAATATAACCCGCATCTTTAACTGCTTGTTTTAAAGCCACCATATTTACTTGTTGCACATAATCAATATCGGCCTTACCCAAATTATAATCCACACGTAACCTCTTTTACATTGGGAACTTTCTTACAAAGCATCCTCAACCAACCATGCACAATGCCCACAAGACATACCATCAATATGCATTGTGAATGTTTTGACTTCTTCCATTTCAATTCTAGGTTTAAAATAACGAAGTCGTAAAGCGTTTGTGACAACACAAACACTACTCAAAGACATACATGCCGAACCAATCATTGGTGATAATCGAAGTCCAAATGCTGGATACAACAAACCTGCCGCAACTGGGATTCCTAAAATGTTATAGAAGAAAGCCCAAAATAGATTCATCTTAATATTTTTAATAACATCACTTGATAAATCAATTGCCGTTACAACATCTAATAATGAACTCTTCATCAAAATCACATCCGCACTATCTAAGGCAATATCGGTTCCAGCACCAATCGCAACTCCAATATCAGCACGCATTAAAGCAGGCGCATCATTAATTCCATCACCAACCATCATAACCTTCTTACCTTGTTCTTGAAGCTTACGAATCACACTCTCTTTATCTTGTGGTAACACATCACTGATGACTTCATCCACACTTAAAGATTTACCTATTGCTTCAGCCGTCTTTTTGTTGTCGCCCGTCAACATAACCACATGCATATTTTTTTGTTTAAACTGCTCTAATGCAACCTGACTTGTGCTACGCACTGTATCCGCCACACTAATTAAGCCAATCACATTTTGATCTTCCACAAAAATCAATGGTGTTTGACCTAAACTTGCATAAGCATCTAAATCATTTAATACTGTTTCGTTGAGTTCAATTTTATTTTCTTCAACCAATCTCTTATTTCCTGCCAAATACACATGTCCATTTAGCTTAGCCTGAATACCACGACCCGAAATATTTGTGAAGTTTTCAGGTTGTTCTAGATTCATATTTTTATCTTTCGCATATTCCACAATGGCCTGTCCTAAAGGATGTAAAGAACCACTCTCTAAGCTTGCCGCCATTGAAATAAAATCATTTTCGCTTATATTTGTATAAACCTTAATGCCTTGCACACTTGGCTTTCCTGAAGTAATTGTACCCGTCTTATCCAATACAATTGTATCAATCGAATGTAGCTGTTCTAATATGGCAGCCGACTTAATTAAGATACCATTCTCTGCAGCTTTACCTGTACCTACCATGATCGCAACTGGAGTTGCTAAACCTAAGGCACAAGGACAAGAAATAACCAATACACTAATCGCATTGGAAAGCGCAAATTGAATCGTTTGACCACTTATTAACCATACGACAAATGTAATCAATGCGATCAAAATCACAACTGGAACAAATACACCACTGACTTTATCTGCCAAACGAGCAATAGGTGCCTTTGAATTTCCTGCATCATCAACTAACTGAATAATCTTAGCCAAAGTTGTATCTTGTCCTACCTTTTCAGCCTCAAACTGAAAAGTACCATTCTCATTCATGGTAGCTGAAATAACAGAATCCCCTACATTCTTTTCTACCGGAAGACTCTCACCCGTAATCGCCGACTGATCCACATAACCTGTACCAGAAACAACTTTACCATCCACAGGAATTCTTTGTCCTGGACGAATCACAACTATATCATGAATTCGAATACTCTCACTTGAAACAACGACTTCTTTACCATCCCTTAAAATCGTCGCATTCTTTGGCGCCAAATCCACCAATTTATCTAGCGCATCACTCGTTTTTGCCTTGGATCTAGACTCCAAATACTTTCCAACACTGACCAAAGTCACAATTGTTGCAGCCGACTCAAAATACAAAGAGTGCATAGCCATATGAGCCATTTCTATATTCTGTACACCAAAATAATAAGCCATTTGATAAATGCCGACTAAGCCATACACAAAGCTTGCACCTGAACCCATCGCAACTAAAGAATCCATATTGGCCGACTTTTTCATTAAAGCTTTAAATCCCGTAATAAAGAAATGTCTTTGAATAAATAATATAAATAGACATAGAATCAACTGTGTTAAAGCTGAAATCATCATCCATTCCATACCCTCTAGAATTGGAAGACCTACCATAGGTCCCATCGCAATCACAAGTAATGGAATCAATAAAACTAAACTTAAAATCAATCTTTGTTTAGCACTTCTTTGATCCGATTCAACACGGTTCTGACGATTCTGCCATTCCTTTTTAACTTCACCCTTTTCACCATGCACACTAGCTCCATAGCCAATTTGTTTTACAGCTTCACAAATCACTTGTTCATTCACCTTATCTTGATCAAATTCAACCTTCATTGAATTCGATAATAAAGAAACATCACAATGACTCACACCATCTAATTTACTCACAACACGAGTTACATTAGCCTGACAAGCTGCACAAGTCATGCCTGTCACATCAAATTTTTCTTCCATTAAAACCACCTACTTTAACTTCTTTACTAAATCTATAACCTCACTCATAATTTCTGTATTTCCATTTTGAACGTCCTCAACGACGCACGTATTCAAATGTTCCTGCAAAACAATATATCCAAACGCCTGCAAAGCACTCTCTACAGCCGCTACCTGAACCAAGATATCGCCACAATACCGATTCTCCTTCAACATATTTTCAATTCCATTTAATTGTCCTACCATACGATGAAGACGATTCGTCAATTGTTTGATTTCTTTCTCATCTCTAGGCTGATGTTTATGATGACAACACTCACTCATTCATATCACCTCGGCATAATGATATACCCCCTACAGGTATATTTCAAGTGAAATGATTATGGCATAATAAAAGAAAGGAAACAAATCTATGAAATATAATTATTACGTGTACCTGCCAAGAATCGGAACCATTCTTGTCATGTTTTTAACGTGCAGTGCACTTTTCTTTAAAGAAATCTTTTTTAATGTCATATACCTCGTTTTTGTCGTGCTCTTTAGTCAAATTCTATTTATATATGAAAAAAGACTATTAAAAAACAATGAACCACAATACGAAAAAATTAGTTTTCGCGATTCATTGTTGATGTATCCCATTCTATTAAAAATTGAAATCTTCCTATTTACGATTGTCAGCTTATTTAGTATATTGATCCTTCTATGCATCAATAAAACCATTATGGCATTAATCACATCTGGAGTTATCACAATTATTATTTCACTCTATCTAAACATGCGAAGACACTAGCAAACGTCATTAAAGATGATTTCAGAACCTGAATAGTATTGTAATATTTTTAACAAAATGATCAAAAATGCTTATAATCCTCTAAAGTTACATTAAATCTATGCATTTTAGAGAATTATAAGCATTATTTTATCTATAATGCTCTAAAATAATAGCGAACCCTACCATTATTATGATAGTGATTCGTTTGTTTGACCTGCTTTTTCTGTCTGATTCAACATACGATATCCAACACCCACATGCGTCTGAATATATTTCGGATTTGAAGTATCCGGCTCAATCTTTTTACGCAAAGTAGCCATAAACACTCTTAGACTCGGCGTTTCTGTACCTTGAACGCTTCCCCATACTTACTTGCATGATATAATTATGTGTTAAAACCTTATCGGTATTTTTAGCTAAAACACACAATAATTTATATTCAATCGGCGTTAAATGGATTTCATGCCCATTCTCATATACACAACCCTGCGCATAATTGATTGTCAAATCTCCATTTTCATATACACTCTCATTTACACTTATGGTCTGACTATTATTTAATCTTCGAATCGTTACACGAAGTCTAGCCAACAATTCATCCACTGAAAATGGTTTTGTCAAATAGTCATCGGCCCCTAAATCTAAAGCTTGTACTTTATCTTGATCTTCACTTCTTGCCGAAACCACAATAATTGGAATATTTGACCAAGAACGAACCTTCTTTATAACTTCCAAACCATCCATATCCGGTAAGCCTAAGTCTAGAAGCATAATGTCAGGATTATAAGAAAGAACATTCATAATACCTTGTTTTGCTGTTTTTGCCAGACGAAACTGATAATTTTCCATCTCAAGTGTTGTCGTAATCAAATTTCCTACCGCAACATCATCTTCAATAACTAATATTTGTACTTTATTCATAAAGATTCACCTCCACTGCGTCCAATAAAAATTTAAAACAAGCACCATGAGGATTTACATTTTCTACCCAAATCTTACCACCATGCGCTAAAACAATCGACTTACACAAAGATAAACCTAAACCCATACCTCGTCTTGTATCTCCACTATGATTATTTTCCGTATAGAACATTTCAAACAGTTGATCTGGATGTAAAACACCATTTCCATCATCTTGAACTTCAATTAATATCTTATTCTCAATTCGTTTTGCGCTCAAAACAATTTTAGAATTCTCTGGCGTATATTTAATCGCATTATTCATTAAATTCACTAATACTTGAATAATCAAACGCGCATCCATATTGGCCATCAACAAATCATCCTCTAAATGCATAGAAATATTATGATTACGCTTATTACGTCCTAAATGATGAATTGCCTCTCTAAAAATATCCTCAATCATTTCTGGTTGTTGATTCAACTGCATCGTACCATTTTCAATTCTCGTTATAAACAATAAGTTTTCCACCAAATCATAAAGCCACATCGCATCATTATAAATATCCTGATACAATTCCTTCTTCTTTTCTAAAGAAAACGCATTCTCGTTTTCCAACAATAAACCTGCATTACCAGATATAGATGTTAATGGCGTTCTTAAATCATGCGAAATCATACGCAATAAATCGGCTCGCAACGCTTCTTGTTTAGCTTGCTGCTCAATCTTTAGATTTTCTAGACGAATCCTTTCCTTTTCTAAAGCCATACCACACTCATCCAATATCGCAAGCCACAAATTCTTTTCAAAAGAATCCATCTTATCTTTTAAAACAATTCCAACCACACCTAATACTTCATGCGTTCCATTTATAGGCAAATATAAACACATCGAATCCGAATGATAACTTGTTGTTTTACCAGCTTCATGTTTATTTTCATATACCCAAGCCACAATATTTGTCTCTATCGGACATTGTCCAAGTAAAATAGGCTCATCATTATGTGGATACAAAACTAAATCTGTATCCAACAATTTATGCAGCTGTTTTAACATGGACGCATAAATCGCATTCATATCATTCGCCTTTTGAAGCATCTGGCTCATCTCCAATAAGACTTGCGTACGATATACTTGTTTGGCATTCTCAAAAGACTGTTTCTTTAACCTTGTCATTAATGAACTTGAAGACATAGCCACCACAAACATTACAATATATGTCGTAATATAGCTTGGATCACTCAACAAAGAAAAATAGGGGTATGTAAAGAAAAAGTTAAAACATAATACTGAAAATAAAGATGCCAATAAACTATAGATATATCCACTTGTCCAAATAGATACAAATACAATCCCCAAGATATAAATCATAATGGGTGTCGTAATCAAGAATTGAAAGTGCATAAATCCCTTGCCAATTAGCGTGCAAAGAATAAGAATCAAAATCATCTTTAACAGATCTTTAAAGGAAAAGCGAAAAGAACTAAAGTCAAAATAAAACAAACGCCGATAGTCATGAGGATAATTCACAGAATATACATCAATGTCACGCAATCTAAATAAAGCCTGTGAGGCAAGACTCTTTTCTATAACTACGCAATCCACTTGTGAAACATCCACATATTCAACAATCTGTCGAATCTTATTGTGCCCATAAAGAATTGTAACTTTAGCTCCCTTACTCTCCGCAAACTTAATATTTTCACGCAAACAACTCTTTGATGCCGCACTCATACTTTCATCTTTTGGGGTCTGCACATAAACAGCACTTAACGTCGCATGATTGTTCTTCGCAATTTGAGCCCCTTTTTCAATCACTCTTGAATTATATTTTGAAGTCGATAAACATAATAATACACTAGCCATACGACAAGTATAACACAAGCCCACAAAACAAGCCCACAAAGAACCAAGTATCTTAACATTGTCTTAATATAGTGTTAGAATATTTTTATAAAATCTTAATGCAGACTAGTGTAGAATGTGTTGAGATATTAGGATAGGTGGTTTTATGTTTAAAAAACGTATGAATCGCATTACCCCAGGACAAATGATCATCCTCAGTTTTGCGACTATGATATTTATTGGTGCCTGTTTGCTTATGCTTCCATTTTCCACAAACGATGGAAGGGGCGCTCCCTTTTTAGATGCATTATTCACTTCAACCAGTGCTTCATGTGTAACCGGACTGATTGTGCATGACACAGCTCAATATTGGTCCCCATTTGGACAACTTGTCATTTTAACACTTATTCAAACTGGAGGTATGGGCGTTATTACTATGGCAATAATCCTATCTGTTCTAGGTGGTAAAAAAATTGGTTTTAAACAAAGATACTTTATGCAACAATCTATTTCCGCACCAAAACTAGGCGGTATTATTCGAAACACAAAATGGATTCTTAAAGCTACCTTATGTGTAGAAGCATTAGGAGCCATTTTATTAGGCATTCGCTTTCTGCCTCGCTTTGGCCTAGTCAAAGGCATATGGTATTCCATATTCCATTCTATTTCCGCCTTCTGTAATGCTGGATTTGACTTAATGGGCACCAAACAAGCCTATTCATCCCTAACTAGCTATTATGGCGACATACTTATATCCAACGTTATCGCAGCACTAATCGTACTTGGTGGCTTAGGTTTCTTTGTCTGGAAAGATGTTATTCAATACAAACGTCATTTGCACAAATATTCCTTACAATCTAAAGTCGTGCTATTTACGACAGCCGCTTTATTGATTATTAGCACGCTCTACTTTTACATCAATGACTTTAGCCATTGGAATATGAGCTTAGCCGATCAAATCAATGTTTCAATCTTCCAAGCCGTATCCCCAAGAACAGCCGGCTTTAATACGATTGATTTAAACAAAATGAATCAAAGCAGCATCCTCTTTATGACACTACTTATGTTGATAGGAGGAAGTCCACAAGGTACGGCCGGAGGTTTTAAAACTACAACACTTGCCGTATTGATACTAAGTATTCGTGCTGTATTCAATCATAAACAAAACCCACAATGTTTTGGAAGACGCATCTCCATAGACTCATTAAACAATGCCACAGCCTTATTTATGTTATTTATGGTATTATTCTTTACAGGCGCACTCCTTATTTCAGCCTTCGATCAACTACCCATTCTAGACGCCCTATTTGAAGCGGCCTCTGCCATTGGAACCGTTGGACTTACATTAGGAATCACACCCACACTATCAAGTGCATCCCACTGCATTTTAATTTTCTTGATGTTCTTTGGAAGAGTTGGAGGATTAACTTTACTGTTAGCTATTTCTAAACATCAAGTTGTCGCAAACGCAAATTTACCACAAGAAAATATCACAATTGGATAAAGGAGAAAATATGAAATCAGTATTAATTATTGGAATGGGACGTTTTGGACGTCACATGGCACAAAAACTATATGATTTAGGACATGACGTTTTAGCTATTGATAAAAGTGAAGCTAAAATCAACAAAGTATTATCTTATGTCACAAATGCACAAATTGGAGATTCCACCGACGAAAGTTTTGTTGACTCACTAGGCGTATCCAATTTTGACCTTTGCGTTGTAGCCATTGGAGATGACTTTCAAAGCTCACTAGAAACAACTGCCTTATTAAAAGATTATGGCGCTAAACTTGTTGTCGCAAGAGCCGTACGTGATGTACACGCTAAATTCTTATTGCGTAATGGAGCCGATGAAGTCGTATATCCTGAAAAACAAATTGGTAATTGGGCAGCCGTACGTTTCTCAAGTGAAAATATCTTTGACTATGTACAACTTACCCCAGAATATTCAATCTATGAAATTTCTGTGCCAAATTCATGGATAGGAAAAAGTATGTTAGAACTTGATATTCGAAGAAAGTACCACATCAATATTTTAGCCACTAAAATCAATGGAATTCTCGACCCACTACCTAGTGCGGAACACACTTTTGAAGAATCGGAAAACATTCTGATTCTTGCACAAAATTCAGACCTACAAAAATTCCTTCGCTTTTAATGAAATCTTAATATGTCGCCTCATTCTTTAACACCATTTAAACATTGAAAATTCTACAATAAAGGTGTAAGAAAGAGGCGATTATTTATGTTAGGAATTTTATCAATAGGATCCGTAATCTACATTTCTTTCTTAGTCCCACGACTTTTAAATCACATCTTAAATATCACTCACCATTAATGTATGCCACAAGCATACCAATTATCCCCATTTCTTAGTTTAAAATATACTTAAGAAAGGGGATTTTATCATTATGAAAACATGGAAACTAGTCAGTGGAATCATTTCCATTGTATTAAGTGTATTTGTCGTATTCCAAAGTATGATGGCAGGCCTTGCCAACGCACTAGAAGAAAGTGGACAATCCAGTGGCAGTGCAGGACTTGTTGTTAGTATATGCATGCTTTGTGGAGGAATTGTATCGATTGTATCTAGAAAGAACAACTCTAAAGGCACAAACATTGCATTTATTATTCTGTTTGGTTTAGCTACATTAATAGGCTTTGTACTTGCAGGTAACTATTCAGACCTATATATATGGTCTTTTTGGTGCTTGATCAATACAATACTCGCAATCATTTCATTAAGAAAAGGTATCAGAAACTAAAACTGATACCTTTTTAAAAACCTTTACTTATCAGTAAATGGATATTTTTACACATTTTTCTGTAATTTTAGGCACACGTTTCGCACATTTTTCCTGACTTTTTAGTATTGATTTAACACATTTTTCTGAAGCATCAAAAAAAGACAGCATTTAAGCTGCCTATCTTACCATATCACGAGTAATGTCTTTTAAGCTTTTAGCCCCACACATCTCCATTGTATCTACTAGTTCACTACCAAGTTTATCTACCAATACTTGAATACCTTCTTCTTTTGCTCCATAGATCGCATTCACGAATGGACGAGCTACAATGACGGCATCTGCACCTAATGCCAAAGCCTTAAAGATATCGACGCCATTACGAAGTCCACCATCCACAAAGATTTTCATGCTTCCATCGACCACCTTAACAATTTCTTCTAAAACTTCAGCTGTTGCAGGCGTCTGATCTTGAACACGACCACCATGATTCGAAACCACAATTGCACTAGCTCCTGCTTCTTTTGCCTTTAAAGCACCCTTCACACTCATAACACCTTTCACAATAAATGGTACAGGTGTTTTCGAAATAATAGCCTTTAATTGCTCTGTATTCATTCTTCCTGCAGGGGGCTGACACCCCTTTAAGAAAGGAAGTCCAGCTGCATCTACATCCATCGCTACCGCAAAGGCATTACTATCTAAGGCTAGATTTAATTTCTCTAAATACGTTTCTAAACTCCAAGGTTTAACGGTTGGAATTGCAAAACCATTATTTTCCTTAATAATACGCGTCGCATTGATCATAATATTAGGATCTTTTCCATCTCCTGTAAATGCACAAATACCTGCTTCAATACATCCTTTTACTAAAATATCATTATATCCATTATCATCATATGCATCCGAATAGTGCATTCCTACAGCTCCAACAGGACCTGCAAAAATTGGATATTTAAATGTTTTGCCAAACAATTCAAGCTCTGTACTTACAGGCTCATTATCTGTAATCGTATCCATATTTACACGAACATTTTTCCAAGCATCATAGTTACGCATCGCAACATCCCCAATCCCTTTAGCACCAGGACCTGGCATCGTATTTCGACATGCCCTTCCATCACACACAGGACAAGACTTACACAGCTTTGTCCCCATCACTTCACGACTTTTTTCCATCAATTCCTTATAATTCATAATCATTCCTCCAATACATTCGCTATAACTAAGCCTAGCATCCCAGCTAAAAGCTTTACAACCACAAACCAAGTCACACTATTTGGATTTACTCCGGCAATAAAACCAAGTTGCCCACCAAACACAAATGCTCCACTCAAAGAAAAGCGGCATTTAAAATCTTACCTTTTTATTCATTTTCGAAAAAAGCGGTAACATCGCAATACTTGTTCCAAAAGATAAGATAATTCCCATTACTGAATATTTATCAATATTTAGTATTTGACCTACTCTTTCAATCTGATTCGAAAACTTTCTTAATATAATTTCACAAAACACCAAAGATCCACAGACAATAATACTCATTTGAAATACAATGCGCAAAGCTTCGTTGATCAATGTTGCGTTTGTGAAGTTCATATTGAAAAAGAATGTCAAACAAACTAGGAAAAAGAAGATGTATCCTACGAATTGTACAAGCTTAGAAAATAATGTCAATACGACAATCAACGTTTGAAAAGAAATAAAGAATAATCCTATCAGAATTGCACAAATAAGAATGACGGGTAAAAACACAATCAAAAAATGATCAATATGCAATAAAAAGCCACAACCAATAAGAATAGGTAATAAACCTAAAATACCATAAACAACGCCTTTTAAATAGTGATTCAAATCATCTGTATCCAGCTCATTTAAAAAGATTGGCAATTGAAAACTAATTAAGCATCCTAAAGTGGACGTTAATAATACACCACAAAAGATAAGCAAACTTTCAGAATGTGTCATCGACTCTATAATAGAATAACCTCCAAGATCTGGCGCCAACAAACTTGAAATAATCATTTCTTAATTTTTGAAAAGAGTGGCATGACCATTTAAAAAGGCAATCGCAATACATAAAAGCCTCCTACGCTCATCATAAAACTCGCCCTATCGTTATAAATGCCTCGATCAAAAGATGGCCAGACCAAGTCGATTCTTAAACATCTTGTCAAATAAGCCTAAAGCGGCAAAGCATAATAAAACTAAAAATAATCGGAATTCATGCATTCATTCT
>ENA-OQKX01000206-OQKX01000206.1-human-gut-metagenome-genome-assembly--contig:-NODE-206-length-12726-cov-2.225177_pt1 | contig 12726 bp, 10 predicted proteins | sample MGYA00242654_ERZ504810 | MGnify/ENA primary metagenome ERZ504810 (study PRJEB26092, sample SAMD00036378) | human gut metagenome | host: Homo sapiens | study: EMG produced TPA metagenomics assembly of... | reverse complement strand
CGACACAACACACATAATCTCCGACAGTTCCAAGCACCATCTCACCACTTTGTGCCAATATCCAGCAGCAAAGTACGACTGGTCATTGTATGCATTTTTGCAGCGATCAGATCCGCCACAATATCTCCACCCACATATCCTGCCACCGCAGGGATCATGTATACATAATTACATCTGTTAATTCCGATTCTGCTTCCCTGCATCATGGTTCCAAATTTTGACAACGGCTCAAAAGGCACGACACCGATGCTTTCCGGGGACAATCCGCAAAACAGATGCTCCATCACAGTATTTCCTGCCACTGCCAGCAAATCCACTTTGCCGACCTGTTTTGCTTTTTGCATCAGTTCACCGATCATCTGATTGATCTGATTCATGATCGCAAACTGCATTTTCCGTAAACCGGAGCCTTTTGCCGCCTGAATACGCGAAATCACATCTGCCCCAAAACTGCGTTGTGCATTCGGTGCGCTGACCGTACCAAGCCGCACGCCGGTTTTTCCATCCAGCAAATGACAGACCACCGTCGTCGTTCCGATATCACAAGCTGCCACCAGGCGATTGGTCTGATCTGCCGGATAAAGGTAACAGTCACCCGTTTCCGCGATCACTGCTTTCTGCTCTGCTTCCAGTACGACCATCATGCCATCTTCACACATCGTCTGACAAGACAGCACGTTTTCTCCATTTACGTTCACCAGACATTTTTTGCAGGTTCCAATGCCTCCACAGGGCGCATGCACCTGTGTGATGCCAAGCTCCTGAAATGCTTCCAAAAGCGTTCGGTTTTCCCAGTTTCCTGCAAACGTTTCTGTCTTTCCATTTATTTCTATTGTTATCTTCATTTTGTCCCTAACCAGGCAAATATTTGTAACCATTCACAATCTATCAACGTTACTTACTCATATCTCAAACATTCATTGAACATCCAATTTTTGCTATTTTTAATATTTTAATATAGTTCTAATTTGCCTATTTTCTTATATTATATTACCCTGCGCTAACAGGTCAACACGTTTTTCTTCCCAGAAACAGAAAAAAAACTGGAAGTTTTCTCAAAAAAGAGTATACTGTTAAAAAGCGCTTTTTTGCGTCAAAAGCATTGTTTTGTATACAAAGGGCAGCAAATGCTTTTATTTTTAATATGGATAGGGAGGAAATGACCAGGAAATGGTCATACTGATACTATGAGATCATTAAATCTGACACTACTCACCGATTTATACGAAATAACGATGATGCAGGGATATTTCAAATCCCAGAATCAGGATGTAGTCGTTTTTGATGCTTTTTACCGCGAAAATCCATGCGGCGGCGGTTATGCCATTGCATGCGGACTGGAGCAGGTCATTGATTACATCAAAAATCTTCAGTTTTCCGCAGATGATATCCGTTATCTGCAGAGCCTGAATATGTTCGATGAGGACTTTTTAAAATACTTAAGCACGTTCCGTTTTTCCGGCAGCATTTATGCAATCCCGGAAGGAACTGTAATCTTCCCGCGTGAGCCGTTTATCAAAGTCGTGGCTCCAATCATGGAAGCTCAGCTGGTAGAAACCGCAATTTTAAATATCATGAACCATCAGAGTCTGATTGCTACCAAAGCAGCCCGCGTTTGCTATGCTGCAAAGGGTGATGCGATCATGGAATTTGGTCTGCGTCGTGCCCAGGGACCGGATGCAGGTATCTTTGGCGCACGTGCCGCAGTCATCGGTGGATGTGCCGGTACTTCCTGTGTTCTCACAGGCAAAATGTTTGATGTACCGGTACTTGGAACTCACGCACACAGCTGGATCATGAGCTTTCCAGATGAATATACCGCATTCAAAACCTATGCAAAACTTTATCCCAATGCCTGCACCTTACTGGTAGATACCTATGATGTCCTGAAATCCGGTGTTCCAAATGCAATTCGTGTATTTGAGGAAATGCGCGAAGAAGGTATTCCGCTTACCAAATACGGTATCCGTATCGACAGTGGTGATCTTGCCTACCTTTCCAAAGAAGCATATAAGATGCTTGCTGCTGCCGGATTTGACGATGCAGTTATTTCCGCTTCCAGCGATCTGGACGAATATCTCATTGAGAGCCTGAAGGCTCAGGATGCCAAGATTAATTCCTGGGGTGTCGGAACACGGCTGATCACCGCCAACGATAATCCTGCATTCGGCGGTGTATACAAACTTGCTGCTGTCAAAGATGCAGACAGTACCGAATTTACACCTAAGATCAAGCTTTCCGAAAACACAGAGAAAGTAACCAACCCTGGAAATAAAACCGTATATCGTCTCTATAATAAGAAAACCGGAAAAATCAGGGCAGATCTTATCTGCCTTGCTGATGAAAAGCTTGATGCAGACCAGAACATGGTTCTCTTTGATCCAATCGATACCTGGAAAAAAGCAAAAAGTTCTCGGCGGAACCTATGAAGTACGCGAACTTCTCGTTCCTGTTATCAAAGAAGGTAAACGAGTCTATGAATCTCCATCTGTTATGGAGCTTCGCGATTACTGCCAGAAAGAGCAGAATACTCTCTGGGATGAATCCAGACGTTTCGTAAATCCTCAGAAAGTATATGTAGACCTTTCTCAGAAACTCTGGGATCTGAAAAAAGACCTTCTGGAAGAAATAAGTGAGAAAGCTCTCGACTGAGCATAAACTCAGATTAAGAGTAACAAAACAGACAAGTCCCCGGCTCCAACCGCAAAAATCAACAGGCAGTTGAAGCCGGGGACTTACTTTTTGATTCAGTTAAAACATATGCTGACATCACAAATTTCGCTTTTAGTCCCAACTCTCATATTTGGTCCAAAAAGCCCTACACCGGATGTAACGATATTATGCATATTTCCTTTCTTCAGATAACCACAGGGATTTTCCCAGAAGAATCTGATCACAATATTTCCCGGAAATACCTGTCCGTCATGGGTATGTCCGCAGAGATCTACGTCCACACCTGTATCCGCCAGTTCCTGAAGTTCTCTCGGCTCATGATCGATAACCAACACTGGCAGTGACACATCCATACCCTCTGTGATTTCCTGCGGAGTCTTTCGTTTATCAATCCCCCGTCCCGGACGCTCATAATCCGGTCTTCCATACAGATAAAAAGAATCATCAATGAGCACATACTCATCTCTCAGAAGCGTAATCCCCGCTTTCTCCAGAAACTCATCCATCTCCGGGGTACTCTCTTTCTTTTCCTTACTGCCAAAGGTAAATCCCGCCAGAATCTTTTCCTGAATATCGTGGTTTCCGTAACATGCATACACACCATACTTTGAGCAGATCCCTCTCAATATCTCCGCCAGTTTTTCCGGATCATCCAGTGCCTCATATTCATTGTCAAAAATATCTCCTGCCACTACCACCAGATCCGGTTTCTGCTCATTGATCTTCTCTGTCATCTGCTCCATCTGCTTGCATCCAATATTATATCCCAGATGAAGATCTGCGACCAGAACCACATTTAACTCCTTTATACTTCCTGCCTTTTTATCAACAGAAATATTGTATTTCGTTGTATGTATATTTCCTGCATTGATCACTCCATAAATACTGACTGCTGAAATGATCACCGCACAGACAGCTCCCACAACAGCAGTTCCCATATTACTGAAAAGCAATTCTCTCCCCGGAAAGGCAAAATTTCTAAGAGGATATTTCAGTAACAATCTCAATCCATCCGCGATTCCCAGAGTCATAAGTGTATACATCAAAACACCAAGCCAGTAATTACTCAGAAGCTTCATAAATCTCCTGAATCCTGACGCAGGTGCCATAAATGCGATCAGTATACTAAACACTACAAATAAATATACAAGTCCAATCCCCCTGCACACCCACACATTCCGAAAAACCGTATGCAGTACCTGAAACCAGTGCAGGCTGCGAAGCAGGATATACACGCATACCAACAGATAAAACGGTGCCAGATATATTGCAGCCATATAATATGTCTCCTTTCCAACTCTCATTGCCATAACAATTTTATTACTATAACAATTCCAGAAAATCATAACTGCTTCTTATTATACAAAAAAGAATCCTCAGCCGCTAGTGTGCCGACAAGTTGATTCTTGAAACAATCTTGCAGGATAAATTTTTTTATTTCAAGGCGGAGGAAGGAGGCGTAGCGGTGGCTACGGCGACCGACGACAACGCGGAAATAAGAAATTTAGACGCAAGATTGTTCGAGAAATCAACTTGTCGGTACACTACCCTAAGCTGCTGAAGATTCTATTAATTTTACTGTTCCATCTGTCTTCCCAGAAATCCGCTTGCTGTTCTGATGAGCATCTTCTCTGATTCACCCATCACATCCCTTTCATTCTTTCCCAGTAAAAGCACAGATCCTATTGTATCTCCTGCACTGATAATAGGCTGCATGATCTGGGAATACAAAGGTTCTCTCTGTTCCTGAGTCACAGGTATCCTGCTTCTGTCATTTCCGTTGGCAAACACAGAGCTTCTCTCCGTAATTGCATCTTCCAGAGCTTTGCTGATAGGTTTTCCCATATATTCCCTGCTTCCCTGTCCCGCAGCAGCCACCACCTGATCGTGATCTGTGATACACGCTACCATCCCGCTTGACTGTGCCAACGCCTCTGCATATTCCTTTGCAAAAACATTCAGTTCTCCGATAGGGGAATACTTTTTCAGAATAATCTCCCCCTCCCGGTCAGTAAAAATCTCCAGTGGTGTCCCCTCTTTTATCCGCAGCGTTTTTCTGATCTCCTTAGGAATGACCACACGCCCCAGATCATCTATGCGCCGAACAATTCCTGTCGCTTTCATGCACTTTTCTTCCTCCTGTTTTTCCTTTTATCGAAGTTTACTGTCTTTGTACCCTTCGGTTTCCATATCATGTGTTGTATGGTTATTATGTGGAAAAACAGGGAGAATATACATTTCTGTATTTACAAAAAATGCCATTTAACTGCAATCAAGCGGTTATTTCCCGGAAAGTAATTCCATCAGTTCCTCTTTTGTGAAGCTGCCTCCGTTAAGCCCTTCGCCCTCCAGGATCTGATCTGCCAGTTCACGTTTCTTTTCCTGCAGTTTCAAAATATTTTCTTCAATCGTATCCTTCACGATCAGCTTGTATACATTCACTACATTCTTCTGACCAATTCTGTGTGCTCTGTCCGTTGCCTGATTCTGCACTGCCAAATTCCACCATGGATCAAAATGGATTACAATATCTGCTGCCGTCAGATTCAGACCGGTTCCTCCTGCCTTCAGAGAAATACAGAATACCTGTGTGTCATCTGTGTTAAAGTTCTCTACCATCTGTGCACGCTTCTCCTTACTTGTAGAACCAGTCAGCATATAGTAACTAATCTTCTCCTCTTCAAGGCGCTTCGCAAGATGGTCAAGCATTGTCGTAAACTGCGAAAACAACAGAATCTTATGTCCGCTCTCCACTGCATTACTGATCATATTCAGGCACATATCCACTTTTGCAGAATCAGCTTTATAATCTGCAAAAATAAGAGACGGATCACAACAGATTTGGCGCAATTTTGTCAGCTCTGCCAGAATTGTAATCTTTGAGGTCTTAAATTCTTCTTCGGACTGCTTATCCAGCATCAGCATCATCCGTTTCACATGTGCATCATAAAGCTTCTGCTGCTCTCCTGTTAGCTGTACAAACATATTCTCTTCCAGCTTATCCGGCAGATCTGTAAGCACTTCCTTCTTCAATCTTCGGAGTACAAACGGCCGGAGCATTTTCTGCAGACGTTTCATTGCATCTTCATCTGAATTCTGAACTGCCGGAATTTCAACTTCTTCCCTGAACTTCTTATAACTGTAAAGGAAACCGGGCATCAGATAATCAAATATACTCCACAATTCACTCAGGCGGTTTTCCACCGGAGTTCCTGTAAGAGCCAGCCTGAAGTCTGCCTGAACCTCTTTTACTGCTTTCGCAGCCTGAGTGTTTGCATTCTTGATATACTGAGCTTCATCAATAATCTCACATCTGAACTTATATCCTTCATATTCGCTGATATCCCTTTTCAGCAAATCATAGGAAGTCAGAAGAATATCCTCAGAATCTGCTTCTGCCAGGATCTGTCTTCTCTCTGCTGCAGTCCCGGTCACCATCTTTGCTGTAAGCTCCGGTGCAAAACGTTGAATTTCACTGCTCCAGTTATACACCAATGATGCAGGGGCTATAATTAATGTATTTCTTTGCAGCTTTCCAGTTTGTCCATCTGCCTTCTTTCCATCAGCTTTCTGCGCCTCTGCTGCCTTGCACGCCTGTTCCACTATCTCAATTTCACTCTGCATATTTAACATTGCAGTTTCTTTTACTGCTATATTTTCAACAACAGTATTCCTTCTTTCCAGAAATTCTGACAGTAGAAATGCAATCACCTGCAACGTTTTTCCAAGTCCCATATCATCTGCAAGTATTCCGCCGAATCCATTATAATTCAATGTCTTAATCCACAGAAATCCCCGTTTCTGATACTCCCGCAGAACTTTATCCAGGCTCTCCGGCACCTCAAAATCATTATCCTCAATGGTCTTCATATTTCTTACCAGCGACTTAAAAGATTTATCCTTTACTGCCGAAACAACCGGATTCTCTTTCAACTGTGCATCCAAATACAACGCACGGTACTTCTGTACTTCAATCTTATCCTGCTTCATCTGCTTATCCGTCAGCTGAAGCCCTGCCCTGAGTTCTTCCACTGTATCCAGACCCGAGTCTGCTGCATTTACAAAAGCTCCGTTTTTCAGACGATAGAACTTTTTCTTCTTATTATATCTGGAAAGAATGTCAATCAGTTCTTCCTTTGAAATATCTCCTGCTGTCATACTCAGCTCCAGCAGATTTCCACTCAGGGAAACACCTACTGTAACCTTTGGCGAATTCCGGACTTCAATCCGTCTCAGCGCATCAGAAATAAATACTTCTCCCACTGCCTGCAGTGCCTGAATTCCTTCTGTCAGAAATTCATATTCCATCTCTTCATCATCCGCAATTACCGCACACTGTTCAAATGGATTAAAAGCATTCGAATATTTATGGATCACATTTCTGACAACTGTTTCTCTATTCATATCCCTTGCTGCAATATCGTCCGTTGTATATAAAGAAAATTCCCTGTCTCCATACTTAACAGTCGCCTTACATGTAACCATATTTTCCTGCGGTGCATCCAGATAAAATCGAAACTCCGGTTTAACCATTCCATAATTTTCCGGATGAAATTCAACCATTCTGCATTTAAAAAACTTCTGGATCACCGGTAAAAGTTCCTGACAGAATGCCGGTACATCTTTATTTTCTATAAACGCTTTCTCACCGGAGATCAAAGACAAACTGTCCAGAAAATCCTTAACAGGTAAAAGCTCTTCTACATTCTCAATATAAATCTTTTTATCATAAAAGCAAATTTTATACTGTTCCGTATTTGCCGCACACGTAAATTTGCTTACCTTCAGTTCAATTCCCTGCTTTGCACCTGTTATGGTCATTTTTCTCGGAAGATGTTCTCTGGTTATTTCCCAGGTTGTGTTTCTGGTTCCTATAGATTCTCCCTGCAATGTCTTTCCTTCCATCAAAAGCAAAAATTCTGCCAGTTCATTTCCTGACAGCTCCAGATGCCTTACCTTTTCCAGAGTTCCCATATAGTATCCATAATAGGAAGAGGATCTGTGAAATTGCCTGTTGTTGTCTGCCCATTTACAGATAAATTTCGCAAGCGGTCTGGATTCCTCGGCAAAGGATTCTATTGTATGGACAAACTGAAGATTTTTCCCATATTTATAATCATCCTGATTTGCTATATGAACATCAAAGGAAAATGCATCCTTCAGTACGTACATTTTATTAATTCCTATTTTAAATTCTACTGTAAATGTTCTTCCGTCAAAATTAAATATGGTTCCAGCCTTACTTTTCCATAAGTGCTTCCCTGAATCAGTGGAAGAGACTTCGCAACTGCCTGCTTCTGCAATAATGAAGCCAATTCCGGCGTGGTATGCATCTGCACTCCTTTTCTGATCGTATGGGTCAGACCACCTTTTACAATTTTTTCTACAGATTGTCCGTAATCATAACTATCCATATCATTTTCATAATCATTATATTGCAGAAGAACCGCTACACAATGTTTACAAAGTCCACCATATTCTGCATATGCCCGACATTCACAATAGCAGGTATCAACTTCATCATTCTCTGTATCGATTGATACATCTACTTCATAGATATTTCTTCCACTGCCGTTTTACAGATGCAACAAGTTTCATCAGACGCTACCCATAGTTTTTTACATCCATATCCAAAACGTTTTCCTGTTGCATAAAGTTCTAGCACCTTTACTGTATGATGAAGAATTTGCCATATATCTGATCTGAGTTTTTGAAATCATATTTCTATACCTTTCCTGATACAATTAAAAACTTTTGTATCATTTTCCCGGTTAAACCTGAGTTAAAAAAGAATCCCTTCACCAGGCAGTCTCAATCTCTGCTTAAAGTGAAGGGATTTCCTCATCCATCGTTATTTATTTTACACGATAACCTTCGCAACTACAAGACCATAAACTTTAAGTTTATCACTGCCATTGCCATAAATCCAGCTGATCTCGCCTTCCGGTACGGGAATGCTTACAGCTTCTGTTCCGAAATTCTGATAAATATAATATTTCTCATTTTCATTCTCTCTCACTGTAATCTCCAGTGCATCCGGGATTTTCTTCTTTGATTCCGCAGGAAACGCCGCTGTCTTTGAGCACTTTTTCAAGGAAGTCTCCATAGAATTCTTTATCAGCATCTGCTGCCACATACCATGCTTTACCCCTGCCGTATTCATTCACTGTCAGGCAGGAATAGCCTTCATAGAAATCACTTCCGTAGGTCATTAAAGTACGTGCTCCGCGAAGCTCCACAAGGTCGCACAGATATTTACATGTATAAGTCTTATCCAGTCCAAGTTCATTGCCAGCCACAGGAACAAAAGAATTTTCTTCCCAGTCATAAAGGCCGTCAATTTCTGTGCTTCTGATTCCCAGTACATCCATCAGTCCATGTGGTGTTCCTTCCAGATAACACCTGTCTGTATCATCTGCAATTCCGGACCAGTAACTTGTGATCAATGTACCGCCGTTTTCCACGAACGCACGAACCTTTTTGGCAAAACCTTCCTTGAACATATAAACCATTGGAAGAGCCAGTACTTTATATTTGTCCAGTTCACAGGTCATATCGATCACATCCACATTCACGCCCTGCTTCCGGAAACCTCTGTAGAATTTCAACATTGCTTCCAGATAATGAAGCCCTTTATTTCTGGGTCCCTGGCTGTCCTCCATTGCCCACTGGCTGTCCCAGTCGTAAAGCATGGCAACCGAGCTGTTCACAGTTGTTCCTGCCAGTTCTCTTATTTCTTTCAAAGTTTCTCCAACTCTGGAAACTTCTTTAAACACTCTTGTATCATTTCCACCGTAATGATCGATCACTGCTCCGTGGAACTTCTCAGAAGCACCTCTGCTCTGGCGAATCTGGAAATAGAGAGCACCTTCTCCGCCATGTGCAATTGCCTGCATGGACTGTGCAAAAAGCATTCCCGGTTTCTTTAACTTGCTCACACTCTGCCAGTTTGTAGAAGTCGGGCAGGATTCCATCTGGAAGAACGGCTTTCCTTTCAGAGAACGCATCAGATCATGGCACATACCATTGTCATAAGCTGTATCGATCACTGCTTCTTTATGCCATGTCGGATAAGTATCCCAGGAAACCACATCAATCTCTTTTGCAATCTTAAAATAATCTAAACCGCCAAAATAATGCATCAGATTAGCAGTAGTCGGAAGTGTGCTTCCTCCCTCTCTCAATGCTGCAATCTCATGATGAATGAAATCCGCTGTCTGATGAGTAACAAATCGTTTCCAGTCCAGATTCAGTGCATGAAGCTGTGTCTCACCAATCTTAGACGGACTCTCGATCTGGTCAAAGCTGTTATAAGTATGGCTCCAGAAAGTGGTGCACCACTTATCATTCAGATTTTCAATAGTCTGATATTTCTCTTTCAGCCAGTTACGAAATGCTTCCTGGCACAGCGGACAATGACATTCTCCGCCATACTCATTGGAAATATGCCACAGGATCACACCCGGATGTGTGGCAACCTCCTGTGCCAGCTTTTTGTTAATAATATGTACCTTCTCTCTGTAAACAGGAGAAGTATAACAATGATTATGTCTGAATCCAAATAACGCTCTGTGGCGTGTTTCATCTACACGAAGTACCTCCGGATACTTGTCTGCCATCCATTTGGGTCTTGCACCTGACGGTGTAGCCAGGATTGTAGAAATACCTCTTTTATAAAGTTTATCAATGATCTCCTGCAGCCATCCAAAATGAAATACACCTTCTTCCGGCTCCAGTGTGGACCAGGAAAAAATCCCAAGGCTTACTACATTACAGCCAGACTCCTCCAGCATATCAATATCTTTTTCCAGAATATCCGGTCTCTTTAACCACTGTTCCGGGTTGTAATCACCGCCATGGAGCAGCTTATCTGTTCTAAAGTCCATACTTGTTCTCCTCTTAATTCTCTATTCTCAGTCGTTTTCTTTTTCACTATCATATTTAATACTCTATCCAATTTCAAAACACTCTCTTCTCGCTGCTCATTACTTTTCTCAGTTAAAGCAGACGGGATTTGATTTCATTCTTCTTACAGAATATAGTTTGCAATTACTCCAAGTTTGTTTGCGCAACCGATTGTTCATATTTTTAGTATATTCCTTTATATTAATAAAGTCAATTAGCCATTATTATCTAATTTCGAATCTCTTTTTTGTCATATCACACAATTCATGACTGCTTTTTTCATTTTTCTACTGTGTTGACTCACGCAGCATCACCTGATAATTCAGTGTCAACGTATCCTCCAAAGGCTTCTCCCCGAGGATGTTCAGTAATTTCGCACATGCCATCTTTCCCAGTCTTACCGTATCAAAGCGTATACTGGTAATCGGTGGATTATTATATTCCAGATTCTTACTGTCATACATACTGGCTATTTTTATTTCTGCAGGAACCGATATTTTCTTTCCCTCAGACTGCTCAGACACATGCTGCAGATCACATCATCCATACAGACAATACCATCCGCGCCTTCTTCAAGCAGTCTCTTCACAGCATCAGATACTGCTGCCTGATTATCCGTATCCATGAAGATCAGATTTTCGTTAACAGAAACTCCCATTTCCTCATGTGCTTCCAGAAAACCCTGATATCTGCTTCCGGTAACATTATAGGACTGATTTCCACCCAGAAGTGCCAGATTCCGAAAACCTTTCATCAACATAATACTTGTCAGTTCTTTTCCGGCTTCCTGGTTCTTGTTATCTACAAACGGAACTTCCGGATCTGAAGACGGGCCGATCAATATATATGGTTCCTTACAGTTCTTCAGATATTTCTGTACCTTGGAACTTACCACTGCTCTGCTTACAATGATCCCGTCGACTTTTCGATTTGCCTCCAGTCTCTGTATCTGCGATACATCTGCTCCATCAATCATAGAAATAATAATATCATACTCATAGGAGGAAGCCATCTCACAGATTCCATTCATACAGTCTTTAAAAAAAAGAAACTCTGTGGCAACATAATCCTTCGGCATCAGCAGTGCAATATTATAAGTTTTACGCTGTGCCAACCCCTTTGCCACAACATTGGGTCTGTAATCATGTTCTTTTATAAATGCCCGTACTCTGTCTCTTGTAGCCTGACTGATTCTTCCCTTTCCTGAAATAGCACGTGATACCGTAGTCTTACTTACCCCAAGCTCCCGGGCGATATCTTCTATTGTATATATCTTCTTTTCTTCTGTTTCCATAAAATACCCCACTTTTTGCGCAACCACTTGATTATATTCTATAAAATAACAAAATACTCAAGCACTTACAAGTAACTTTTAAAGAAGATATACCGGCAGTTCCTCATTAATATGAACAGAACCTTTTGCTGTTTTTTTCTTTTCTTCTGTAACAGATATTGTTTCCGGTTTCTCTGCCTCTTTTGTGGATACAACGGGCTTCTTTACGGTTTTCCCAGCACCTGCATTTGCTGCACGCCGAATACTCTCCCTGCCTACTGACATAATTCCATGACCTCCTTTGCCAATCTCGTATATTCCCTGGCACTTCTGCTTGATTTTTTATATTCCACAACCGGAATACTGTTATCCTGTGACCATTCTACAGAGCTGTCCACTCTGATGATCTGCTCAAATACATGAATATCCTCAAGTTCATGCAGTGTTTCCATTGTCTGTTTATAATAACTCTTTCTTGTATCTACCTTTGTCACTGCAATTCCGGCAACTTCCAGTTCCGGAGTAATCTGCTTTACTTCATTAAGAAATTCAAACATATTCGCAAGTCCGAACATTCCCCATGGACTTGCCTCAACAGGAATAATTACCCGGTCTGATGCACAAAGGATATTCATCACCCAACCACCCAGCGTAGGAGGTGCATCAATCAGAATATAGTCATAATTTCCTGCATCCTTTATCTTCTGAATGCATTTTCGCAGGATAAATTCTCTCTGCCATTTTGTAAAAAGTTCATATTCTATAGAACTCATCAATGTAGACGATGGTATCAGATCCAGATTTTCGTAGGGAGTATGTACCACATAACCGCTGAGCTCTTCCTGTTTTCCGATTGCGCAATACAGATTCTTCTC
>ENA-OQKX01000205-OQKX01000205.1-human-gut-metagenome-genome-assembly--contig:-NODE-205-length-12740-cov-3.167763_pt1 | contig 12740 bp, 23 predicted proteins | sample MGYA00242654_ERZ504810 | MGnify/ENA primary metagenome ERZ504810 (study PRJEB26092, sample SAMD00036378) | human gut metagenome | host: Homo sapiens | study: EMG produced TPA metagenomics assembly of... | reverse complement strand
AATAGGCCGTAACGAAGCAACGCGAAATTTTCCCCGTGCTTTATGGAAGGATGTCTTCCGAAATTTGAAAGGAGATTATTATTTATGAACTATCGAGTAAAGACGAACTTTGACCGGGCTATGTGAATGCAATGGACAAGGTCCGCGTGTTTATCGAAAGCAACCAGAAAGTGATGTTTGTGAATACAGACGAATACAAGGATGCAAAAAATGCACGCGCGGCTTATGTAAATGCAATTACATTGATCCGAGCAGGAGGAATTGTGAGAGCAACTCGAAGCAGAAATGACCTGTTTCTGATTCGCAACGACATCTAAGGCGTAGAGAGCTTACGAGAAATCGTAGGCTCTTTTATTTTTTTCATCACGCAGAAGACCGTTTTATCCACTACATTATTAAAAGGAGATTTTCAAAATGCTGTACATCTACTACGCCGTGTTATTCGTTGCCATCGTTCTGGGGCTGCTCTTTGGGATGGCACTCTACCGCTGGTTCCATTACCGTGATATTTACGAAGTGGGTGAGCTGTTGATCGGCGAAGAGGACTCCCCGGACTGGCCCTACCTGAGCCTGAGCTTGGACGAGGAGGTGAAGAATTTTGAAGGCGACAAGTACATCATGCTGCGGGTGCACAAACTGGACCTGACGCGAGAAAAACATGGTGCTTAATGGAGGAAACTCTAATTACTTTGTAAAGGAGAAAAATCAAAATGGAAAACTACGAAAACAAGGAATTGCTGAAGGAAGCGGCAAAGCAATCGCTGGAGAGTCTCAAGGACTTGAAACCGGGTACGGACGAGTACACGAATACGGCGAAGATGGCATTGCAGCTGTACGACATGCAGCTCAAGAGCGACGAGCAGGAGAGCAACCAGAACCTGAAAGAAGATGAGGAACGGCGGAAGGGCCAGGAGGTCATCAACGATCAGGAGAAGGCTGCGAAGGCACGGCGCATTGAGTGGGCAAAGTTTGGCATCAGCTGCCTGACGTTTCTTGGAACGATTGGTACGACGGTATACTGGTCGATCTGCGAGGCTGGCGGTGTAGCGCCGCTTTCCAGAGCAATGAACGATGGTCTCCATGAGATCAAGAGAGGCTTTACGGACAGAAAGTAAAGGAGGAACCGAGAGGGTTCGTGGCGAAAGCTGCGGGCTCTCTTTATTTTTTATGAGATATCACGACATACCGCCAAAAGAGTGGACGAGCTACTACGGGAGCGTTTATCGATGCAATCACCCGGTGTACCGTGTCTGCACGCTCTACCGGGAACAGGGGAAAGGCCTGTGTGTGATCCAGCAGCGGTACAACGAGGAAACCAAGGCTACTTACTGGAGCACCATTGACCCCTGGCTGACCGACAAGATCTATTTGCATGAAGGGTTCCGGCAATATTTTGATAGTCACGCCAAGAAGAAAAACGCAAAGGGCGAGTATCCGACTGTGACCGTACGGCAGATCATGTGGGCACTGCGCATGAAACCACTGAAAAAAGAACGCTGGGAGACCGTGTTTGACCGGAGTTTGATCTAGGCGCGAAAAATTCTCCGTGCTTTATGGGACAAAGGCCCAAGAAAAGGAGAATGTAATATGAACGAATCTATTTTTAAGAAAATTTGGAATTATTCGATTACGGTTGGGCAGATGATCATGACAGCAATTGCAATGGCGATTGTAACCGTTATTGTATGGCTGTTGTGTCGGGCATTCCGGCCGTCGAAAGACTGATATTTGACGATAGACCGGTTGAACACAACTTGAGTTGGGCCATCCCGGAGAAGGGCTTATGTGAAAGCATGGGCTCTTTCTTTTCGGCGCGAAAAATACAGCTTCTATTATGGAGGTAAGAGGGCTTACATTGAAAGGAGAAATTACTATGATGAAAGCTATTAAGAACTTTATGAACAAACCTATTACTTATGGGGCTTATTTCAAATACTGCGCCGCATGTGCAAGCATTAGCTTGGCATTGTGCGGATGGGCGTATTATCAGATGAGCAAACTGAACAATTGGGTTGATACAAAAGACGAAGAGAGCAATCTGGAAGAGGACGAAATCTGAAAGATCACGCCCTCTTATCTTTTCATCAAACCGCGAAAAATTCATGTTCCTTTATGGAAGAGATAGCTCAAATGGTAGAGCGCCACTTTATTGTGGAGGTGTGGACTCGATCTCCACTCTCTTTTTTCATTTTTATTTTTGGAGGTTGAACATTATGGAGGACATTATGCTGATCCGGTCAGGTTTTATGCGCTGCATCATCTCGCAGGTCATCAATAAGATGCTGAAAAAGCAGTTGCCCGGCACAGAGGTACAGCTGGGTGAGGTGCAGGCGAACTGGAGCGAAAAAGAGCAGAAGTTGAAGATTCATCTTGTAGTGGATGCAGAGATGACCAAGCCGCAGCTGATGGATATTCTCAAGAAAGCTGATGTGATCTGACGCGAAAATTTCTCGATGCTTTATGAGATGGTTAGTCTCAGAATTATATTTTGGAGGTACGAAACTATGATCGTTTTGAACATCAAATGCAAAAATCCTGAGGAAATGGCTAAATTTCGTGATCGCATGTGCGAGGCACTGGTTGGCTCACCTGCATTCAAAAATAATGAAAATTGCAGTGTGCGACTTTACCGACCTTGATAAGGCGTTTTCGATATTTATCGGCAATTCCAACGACCATGATGTGGAATATGATTTAATAGATACGAACTTTATGGAACGTTAATACGAGCTAATCATTAAAGCTAGAGCCGTGGAGAAATCTGCGGCTCTTTCTTTTTCAAAATGGAGGTTGAACATTATGAGTGCTGTAAAGAAATCTGTATGGATGCGCCTTGGTGTGCGTATGGAATTAACCGAGGAGGAACTGCGGCTTATACAAGAAAGTAACGACGGAACAGTTATTATGATGAACAAGCTTAAAAATGGTGAATTCACCATAAATGGTGACAGCTACATCCCCGAGGAAGAAGGCGATGATAACTGTTGGCCGATTCCGGAAGAGATAAACTTCTGCTTTTGAAATTTGGAGGTCGGACAATGAAACTGACGAAAACATGCGCGAAATTCTTACGCAAGCACGGCGGAACCATTCTGGCGGTGGCGGCATCTGTAGGCGTGGTAGCAACGGCCATTGAAACCGGGCGGGCAAGTACAAAAGCGCAGAAGATTATCGAAAAGAACACGATTGCAATTGACTGCGAAAACTACGGCAAGTCCTGCTATACCACAAAACAGAAAGTTTTGGATTGCTGGAAAGCATACGTTCCAGCTGCGATTCTTGGCGGCGGTACCATTGCCTGCATCCTGGGCTCCAATGCGCTGAACAAAAGCAGCTCGCGAGCCTGACCGCGGCATATATGGCGCTGGGAAAGCGTATCAGACCTACGGCAGAAGGTGATTGAGAACATCGGGCTGGAAAAAGAAGCAGAAATTCAGGAGCAGATCAGCGAAGAAAAGTTGCCTGAAGTTCGTGACAAGATGGCAGAGGAAAAACTGCTCTGCTACGAGCCTATCTCAAAAAGATATTTCCATGCAACGGAAACGGAGCTGATGGATGCCTTCTACAACGTGAACCGGAACTTTGCGTTGAATGGAGAAGTCTCGCTGAATGACTTCTACTCCTTTCTGCCCGGACTGGACTTTATACCGGAAGGAGATATGCTGGGCTGGTGCGCGGAGTATCTGAGCAACGAGTGGGAATATTACTGGATCGACTTCAACTATGCCCGGCAGACAACGGATGATGGACTGGAAGTGTACTATGTGACAGCGTTCCAGGAGCCGATCAAAGAGTATCTGGATTACGACCCGACCAGACGGGAACCATTTTGAATTTTGAAAAGGAGACTGATATTTTATGAAGAAAATCAACTGGTGGAAAGTTGCATCCGTGGCAATGATGGCGGCAAGCGCGATCCTGAGCTTTGGGCACGACCTGATCGAGGAGCAGCGCAGCGAAGAGGAAATGCAGGACATGGTTCGGGAGGAAGTTCAGCGCCAGCTTGCAGAAAACAACCGGTAAACGCGAAAATTTCGGTCTCCCTTATGGAAGAGATATCCAAACTGACAAACAAAGGAGATTGATATTTATGTACGACCATGATTATTATGCAACTCTGGATCAGGCAATGGTGAAGCTGCTGAAGTACACTGCACTGAACAGCCTGCGGACGCTGATCGCGATCGCACTGTATCTGTTCATGCAGCTGGTTCGGCTGTGCGAATACATTGAAGCCTGTTTCCGGATGGAGCGTGACAGTCAGAAGGAAACAGAAATTCGCTTCGAGAATTTGAAGCAGCACGGACATATCTGAAAGGCGAGAGCTTACGAGAAATCGTAGGCTCTTTCTTTTTTATAATTTTTTTGGAGGTACGAACATGAACCTGAAAACATTTGCAAAGGCAGTGCGCAGGAGCGCAGGCAAAAACGCATCCAAGATCCTGGGTGGTCTGGCGATCACGGGAAGCATCACGGCGGTCTATTTCGCTGTGACGGCCACTCCCAAGGCCATGATCCTGCTGGACGAAAAAAAGCAGGAGCTGGGAGTGGAAAAGCTGGACGTGAAGACCATTGTCAAGACGGCAGGCCCGGTGTATGTGCCTACTGCGCTGAGCATGGTGCTTTCGGCGGGCTGCGTCATTGGCGCAGTCCATGTGGACGAGCGGCGGAATGCTGCACTGGCCGCGGCGTGCACCCTTTCTGAGAGCGCGCTCAAGACCTATCAAGACAAGGTGCTGGAGGCCATCGGCCCCGAGAAGGAACAGGAGATCCGGGAGACCATTGCACTGGAAAAGATGGCCAAGTGCCCCGAACCGGCAACCATCCAGCCTGCCAAGAACCTTGTCGCGACCGATGTTTCCTACGACCAGCGGGTGAAGTGCTGGGAAAGCCTGACCAACACCTACTTCTGGACGACCAAGGCCATGATCGAAAAGGCCGTCAATGGGGTCAACAAACAGCTGCTCAGTGACTTCCGGGTGAGCGAGAATGATCTGTTCGACTATCTGGGCATCGACCACTGTGTCAACGGTGACCTGCTGGGCTGGGACACGGATTCGGGGCTTAACGTTGATATTTTCTATGCGTCCCGGCTGGACGAGGACGGAATGCCCTGCCTGACGCTGGAGTACCACACGCCTCCGAAGTGGCTGGGCGGCTATTGATATTTGACCAGGCGCGAAAAATTCAGCTTCCTTTATGGAGGTAATACTCCGACATTATAAACTTATATTTAAGAAAGAGGCAACAAAAATGGACGAAATGACGAACATGAACGAAACTACTATGGAGAACGAGACTTCTGTTGAGGTCGTTCCGGAGGAGAATGTTCAGATGATCGATAACGAGGAAACTTCGAGCAACGGCTCGGGCATTGGTCTCGCTGTTGGTGCTGTGGGTCTGGTTGCAGCCGTGGGATACGGACTGTACCGGAAGCACAAGGCCAAGAAGCAGAACAAGGACGAGGAGAAGCCGAAGACCAAGAAGAAGATCGTCTGGCAGAAGCCCTGGAAGATCGAAGAGGCCGATTCTGCACAGGTGGACGTTCCTGACGAGGACGTTGAGGAAACTTCTGAAGAGAAGTAATGTTAGGTAAGGCGAGAGCCGTGGAGAAATCTGCGGCTCTTACTTTTTGTTTTTGAAAGGATGACAACATGGCACAAGTAAACATGCCGAAGAGCAGCATCGGACAGCAGCCTGCCGCAGAACCCCAGAAGAAGTTCCAGAAGGTCGTCAAGGGAAAAGTGACCCTCAAGGAGCAGAACGATATCCAGAAGATCGCCAACGAGTTCCTGGCCGAGGACCTCAAGACCGTGAAGAACCGCATCGTGGTGGACTATCTGCTGCCCATGCTGAAGAACGGTCTGTGGAGCATTTTCAACTCGGCGGTCAGCATTGCGCTGTTTGGCGAGGACCGTTCCCGCGGCTCTTCGAGCAACTACTCCGGCTCCCGCACCCAGCGGAACAGCTACGACACCTACTATCAGGGCGGCTCCGGCAACCGGCAGGGAAATCCGAACCGGGCCGTAGGACGCAGCTTGCAGAACCTGGACTTTGAGTTCCGCGGGGATGCAGACGACACGCTTTCCCAGATGTATGATGCGATTCGCCAGTACGATCAGGTTTCCGTGGGTGACCTGTGGGATCTGATGGGCGTTTCCAACGAGAGCACCGATTACAATTACGGCTGGTACAACCTTGACGGGGCGTTCATCAAGGGCATCCCGGGCGGATATCGCCTGATGCTGCCTCGCCCTGTACCACTGCGCTGAACAATAAGAAAGGATTGATATTTATGAAGTTCCTGAAAAAGATCGACAAAACCGAAATCATGGAAAAGATGACCCGTACTGCATCCAAGTGCGGCTACAAGCTGAAGAAGGCAAGCCCCACCATTATGATCGTTGGCGCTGCCATTGGTGGTGTGACCGCTACTGTGCTGGCTTGCAAGGCGACCATCAAGGCACACGAGGTATTCGTGACCGAGCACAATGCTCAGGTCGAGAGCATCCACACGACCAAGCAGCAGATCGAGAGCGGTGAGATCCAGCTGATCGAGGGCGAGACCTACACCGAGAATGATTACAAGAGCGATATTACGACCACCTACGTCAAGACCGGCCTGAAGCTGGCAAAGGTGTATGCACCTGCGGTCACCCTGGGTGCGGTATCTCTGGGCTGCATGTTCGGTTCCCACCATATCATGTCCAAGCGCAATGCGAGCCTGACCGCGGCTTATATTGCTCTGGACAAGGCCTTTGAGGAATACAAGAGCCGTGTATCCGACCGCTTTGGCAGCCGTGTTCAGGAGGAGCTGGAGCACAACATCAAGGCTGTGGAGCTCGAGAGCAAGAGCACCAACGAGCAGGGCGTGGAGGAGACCATCAAGGAATACAAGGACATCGCCATGCAGCACACCAGCCCCCTATACCTGCATCTTTGATGAGACTGTGGACACCTGGCAGCCCGACAATATGCTGAACCGCAACTACCTGTTCCTGATGGAGCAGGCGGCAAACAAGCGTCTGCGCACCCAGGGTCACCTGTTCCTGAACGACGTTCTGGCATCTCTGGGCACCCACGGAGGTGTGACCCTGAAGACACCGGAAGGCCAGATCGTTGGCTGGATCTATGATCCGAACGACCCGACCCGACAGAACCACGTGGATTTTGGCGTGACCAACTATGTCAAGGGCGACGAGGCACTGAACAGCTTTATCAACGGCGGGGAGCGCTCGGTGATGCTGCGGTTCAACTGTGACGGGCCCATCATCGACAAGATCTGAGACTGATATTTTGGAGGAATACGCTATGACCAGATTCGCTAAGAGACTGTCTTACCTGTTTGCTGCCATGGCCGGAGTCTGTTTCGTCTCTGGTCTGGCGGTTCTTTCTGAGTGAGGTGGAACGATGGAAACTTTGGAAAGCACTTTCCTGTTTCTGGACTATCTGACCGATACCAAACGCAAGCGCCACATGGTGGGAGGCATTCTGATGAGTGTCTCCCTTTTCTTTGGCGGACTGGCGTTTACCATGATGACGATCAAAGGAGACATCGACAATGAACAAGACCGTGCGTGATATTCTGCTCTTTGCAGCAGGCTTTGGGGCAGGTGCCCTTGTGATGCACACCGTTTTCGAGAAGAAATACGAGACCTATTACGGCGAACGGTACGAGGCCGAGCGTGAGAATCTGCGGCAGAAGGAAGCCGATATGGACAAGACCATCGAAGAAAGGGCGACCCAGAAGAGCTTTGAACAGCTGGCCGGGAAGTACCGTACCGAATCTGACCCGGAAGATGTGATGGCGCATGAGGGCATCGAAGTCATTGAGCCGGATCAGTTTGGTGAGCTGGACGACTACGAGACTTCCTTCCTGACCTACTACGCAGACGGAAAGCTGGCGTTCGATACGGAGGATCAGCCCGTGGACGAAGATGATATTCCGAAGATCATCGGCAACGAGGCGCTGAACCGCATGGGCGAGTTTGCACTGAGCGCTGTTCATGTCCGCAACCACAACTACCACAAGGACTACGAGATTCTCCGGGTTCGGGAGAACTGGCCCGGAAACCACGACGATGAGGAGGATGAATGAACTTTATGAGGGAGACGGAGCAGTATTATGACTGGCTCTACAAGATCGTCTGCGGCGAATGGGAACCCCGGAACCTCAGCTTTCACCGCTTGCTGATGTATCTTTTTAACCGGGATTATATTCCGGCGTGCGAAATGGATGTCTGCCGGGCAACGGACGGCATCAACCTGCGGTACCGCTTTGCATCGGAGAATAATATTCCGTACGGAAAGATCGATGCGGTATTTCAGGGCGTACCCTGCTCTATGCTGGAAATGATGGTGGCGCTGGCGATTCGCATCGAGGAGCACATCATGGAAGACCGCAGCATGGGCAACCGCGTGGGGCAGTGGTTCTGGAGCATGGTCGTCAGCCTGGGTCTGGCTGCCATGGACGACACCCGTTTCAGTGAAGAACGCGCGGAGCCGATCCTGGCCCGGTTTATGGACCGGGGCTATCAGCCGAACGGCGCTGGCGGGCTCTTTACGCTGACCCGTCCGACCATCGACATGCGTACCATTGATATTTGGTACCAGTTGATGAGCTGGTTGAATGAGAATGAGTTTTGATGACATATGAATCGAAAATTTGCATCCCTATGGAAGGATTTGTTGAGAAGATACTCGACGATTCCCATGTGATGCTGCGAATCACGGCGTGTCGAGACGAGAATAACATTGGTCGGCTGATCCTGGCTGACCCGAATTACTGGAGGAAAATTGACAATGGAACTGACTGATATTTTGATCGACCTGAGCAACAGCAAGGCTGCACTGGAGGTGGCCAACCACACCATCCGCCGCATGAAGGGCAAGTGCATCCGGAAAAACATTCTCATCGCTGGCCTGCTGTGGTTCGGCTTTGTCTCCTGCAAGATGGTGAACGAAGCAGAAAAACAGCGCAAGGAAGCTGATGAGCGTGCCCGCGAGGCAGAGGCAACGCTGGCCCAGATGACCCTCCAGCAAGAGAAAACCGTATAAAAACCTCGGAGAAAGGAGGAAGTCAGTTACAAATGATTGATTTCCTGATGATTGCAACGCGGACGGGAAAACGCGGGACAATCGAAATTTATCCCAAATTCATCATCAAGAAGTCGAAAGACCTGATGATCCGGGGTTCTGATTTTTACGCGGTCTGGATGGAAGAGCGGGGGCTTTGGAGCACGGACGAACAGGATGCGCTCCAGATGATCGACCGCGCGCTGGATATTTACGCGGAGGAGCACAAGCAGGTCTTCAATGACAGCTACCGTGTTCTGCACATGTGGGACGCGGAGAGCGGGATGATCGACAACTGGCACAAATACTGTCAGCGTCAGATGCGGGACAACTACCACACCCTTGACGATACATTGATATTTGCGAACACCCCGGTCAAGAAGGAAAGCTATGCGTCGAAGCGGCTGCCGTATCTTCTGGAGGAGGGGAACATCAGCGCCTACGACGAGCTGATGACGACCTTATATTCTCCCGAGGAGCGAAAGAAGATCGAATGGGCGGTTGGCGCGATCGTGAACGGCGACTCCCGCAAGATCCAGAAGTTCCTCGTGCTCTATGGTCCACCCGGCAGCGGTAAATCGACCGTGCTGAACATCGTCCAGAAACTTTTCGACGGGTACTGGTCGGTGTTTGACTCCAAGGTGCTGGGGTCATCGTCCAATGCGTTTGCGCTGGAGGCGTTCAAATCGAACCCACTGATCGCGATCCAGCACGACGGTGACCTTTCCCGCATCGAGGACAACACCCGGCTGAACTCGCTGGTATCCCACGAGACCATGCTGGTGAACGAGAAGTTCCGCAGCCAGTATTCCAGCCAGTTCAAGTGTTTCATGTTTCTGGGCACCAACAAGCCTGTTAAGATCACGGATGCAAAATCGGGCCTGATCCGACGACTGATTGATGTGGAACCTACCGGCGAAAAGATCCCTGCAAAAAAGTACCGTGACCTTGTAGCGAAGGTGGACTTTGAGCTGGGTGGCATCGCATGGCACTGCAAGGAGGTATACGAGCAGAACAAACATCTCTATGATGATTATATTCCGACCCGTATGCTGGGCGCATCGAACGACTTTTACAATTTCATGCTGGATTCCTTTTATATTTTACAGAAGGAGGACGGTGTGTCTCTGAAGCGGGCCTGGGCGATGTACAACACCTACAACGACGAGGCAAAGGTGGCGTACCCATACTCGCGCCGTGCATTCCGGGAAGAGCTGATGAACTACTTCGAGGAGTACAAGGAACGCGCGGAGACCGTGAATGGTGAGCGGGTGCGGAGCTACACAGCGGCTTCAAAGCGGAGAAATTCAAAGAGTTCCTTGACGAACCTGTGAAGGCAGAAGAACCCACTGCCGAGCCGGAAACGTCATGGATCGAGTTCAAGGAGCAGCATTCTCTCTTCAATGATATTTGCAAGGACTGCCCTGCACAGTATGCGACAGACGATGGCATTCCGATGCGAAAATGGGAGAATGTCAAGTCAAAATTGGCCGAACTGGATACTTCGAGACTGCACTACGTGAAAGTTCCGGAGAATCACATTGTCATCGACTTTGATATTCCCGGGCCGGATGGAGAAAAGAGCTTCGAGCACAACCTGGAAGCTGCCTCCAAATGGCCCCAGACCTATGCGGAGCTGAGCAAATCTGGTGCGGGCATCCACCTGCATTATATTTACGCCGGCGATGCAACGAAGCTGAGCAGGATCTACGACGAGAACATCGAGGTCAAGGTGTTCACGGGGAAGTCCTCTCTGCGGAGAAAACTGTCGAAATGCAATGATATTCCGGTTGCGACCATCAGCAGCGGCCTGCCACTGAAGGGAGAAACGAAAATGGTTGATACAAAGCAGATCCAGGATGAGCGGCACCTGCGTATCCTCATCAAGAAAGCCCTTGCCAAGGAGATCAGCCCCTATACGAAGCCCAGCATTGACTTTATTGCGCACATCATGGACGAAGCCTACGAGGGCAATGTCGTTTACAACGTGGACGACATGCGGAATGCGATCCTGGGCTTTGCCGCCAGCAGCACGAACCAGGCGGACACCTGCCTGAAGATCGTGGCGAAGATGCACTTCAAATCGAAGGATGATATTCAGCGGGAGGCCCCTGCGGGGGAGGAAACGCCATTGATATTTTTCGACGTGGAGGTGTTCCCGAATCTGCTGCTCGTAAACTGGAAGTTCGCCAAGCAGGAGCCTGTGCACCGCATGGTGAATCCTACGCCGGAGGAGATCGAGAGCCTGACAAAGTATCGGCTGGTCGGCTTCAACAACCGCAAGTACGACAACCATATCCTTTGGGCCCGCATGATCGGGATGTCGGTGGAGCAGATCTATGCGCTGTCCAACCGGATCATCAACGAGCACACGGGCTTCTTTGGTGAGGCGTACAACTTGTCCTACACGGATATTTTCGACTTCTCGTCGAAAAAGCAGAGCCTGAAGAAGTTCGAGATCGAGCTGGGCATTCACCATCAGGAGCTGGGACTTCCTTGGGATCAGCCGGTGCCGAAAAGCCTGTGGGACAAGGTGGCCGAGTATTGCGACAACGACGTGATCGCGACCGAGACCCTGTTCTACTCGAAAAAGCGTCAGGCAGACTTTGTGGCGCGAGAGATCCTGGCAGACCTTGCCGGCATGACGGTGAACGATACGACAAACTCGCTGACAACACGCATTATTTTCGGCAAGGAAAAGCACCCCCGGCTGGTCTACACCGACCTTGCTACGGGAAAATCCGATGCGATCGTGGAAGTCGAGCCTGATATTTTGACGGACTGCAACATCATCAATGCCTTTCCCGGTTACGAATGGGCTAAGGGCGAGGACGGCAAGTACCACAACATGTTCCGGGGCACAGACCTGGGCATGGGCGGTTATGTCTACGCTGAGCCCGGGATGTACACGAACGTAGCTCTGCTGGACGTTGCGTCGCTGCATCCGCATTCGGCTGTTGCCATGAACTACTTTGGCGAGTACACCAAGCATTTCAACGACCTGATGGATGTACGAATCTACGTCAAGCACGGCGAGTACGAGAAGGCAAAGGGGCTCTTTGGTGGCAAACTGGCAAAGTACCTCGATGATCCGCAGCAGGCAAAGGCTCTGGCGCAGGCGCTGAAGATCGCCATCAACTCGGTTTACGGGTTGACCAGTGCAAGCTTCGACAACCCGTTCCGCAACCTCAAGAACGCCAACAACATTGTGGCGCTTCGAGGGGCTTTATTTATGCGCACTTTGCAGGATGAAGTGCAGCAGCGCGGCTTTAAGGTCGCGCATATCAAAACGGATTCGATCAAGATCCCCGATGCGACCCCGGAAATCATTGCGTACTGCATGGATTTTGCGAAGAAGTACGGCTACACGTTCGAGCATGAGGCGACCTATGAGCGGATGTGTCTGGTGAACAATGCCGTTTATATTGCAAAGTACATGACTGCGGACCAGTGCGAGGCGCTTTACGGTTATATCCCGGGCGACTGCAAGGACGAAGGCGGCGAATGGACGGCGACGGGCACCCAGTTCCAGGTGCCGTATGTGTTCAAGACCCTGTTCTCCAAGGAGAAGATCGAGTTCACTGACCTCTGCGAGACAAAGACCGTTTCCAAGGGCGCTATCTATCTCGACAAGAACGAGGACCTGCCTGAAGGCGAACACAATT
>ENA-OQKX01000204-OQKX01000204.1-human-gut-metagenome-genome-assembly--contig:-NODE-204-length-12748-cov-3.734490_pt1 | contig 12748 bp, 12 predicted proteins | sample MGYA00242654_ERZ504810 | MGnify/ENA primary metagenome ERZ504810 (study PRJEB26092, sample SAMD00036378) | human gut metagenome | host: Homo sapiens | study: EMG produced TPA metagenomics assembly of... | reverse complement strand
AATTGAAGTAGAATAAAGAACAGATAAAAGCCCTGCGTTTTCGGAATTTCCGAAAGCGCAGGGCTTTTTTACATGGCAGATACTTAATCGACCAGTTTATCCAGTTCTTTGATGTATTCGGTTTCACTTGAGAACTGATGATTTGCTTTTTTGGCATACAGACCGACAGCTGTCTGGGATTTCTTGATTGCCTGCATGGTTCCGGCACCGGCGACACATCCGCCCGGACAGGCCATGCCTTCGAGCAGATAGCCCGGATATTTGCCTAATGTGGCAAGCTTTAAAAGCTGACGGCATTCCTTTAATCCTTCGGCATTTGCCACCTTGATCTCCTGTTCCGGGTGATCCCGTTTGATGACATCTACGACAGCCTGTGCAACGCCACCGGCAACGGCAAAGTTTCTTCCGTCTGTGGAAGCGTCACTTACACCATCCGGATCTTCTTCCATGTTTTCCAGATCCACATGTTTTGCATCAAAAATACCGGCCATTTCTTCAAAGGTGAGCACGAAATCTACTTCGCTGCGGACGCTGCGGCGCATTGCTTCGAGTTTCTTGGCCGCACATGGTCCAATAAAGACAACCTTCGCATTTGGGTTATGCTTTTTGATAAGACGTGCAGTTAATGTCATCGGAGTCAGTGCCATGGAAATACAGTTGGCGTGATCCGGGAATAATTTCTTTGCCATGACAGACCATGCCGGACAGCAGGAAGTTGCCATGAATGGAAGTTCATCTGGCACTTCTTTTAAGAAATCTTCTGCTTCCTGCTTTGCGCACAGATCCGCACCGATTGCTACCTCAAAAACGTCTGCAAACCCGAGTTCTTTCATGGCAGCACGCAGCTTGCCAGGGGTAACCTTTGGTCCGAACTGACCGACAAATGCAGGAGCGACAGCTGCATAAACCTTTTCACCGGACTGGATGGCACGGATTGTCTGGAAAATCTGGGATTTGTCAGCAATGGCACCGAACGGGCAGTTTACTAGACACTGACCGCAGGAAACACACTTGTCATAATCGATATTGGCTTTGCCGTTTTCATCTGAAGTAATGGCATCCATACCGCACGCTTTGGCACATGGACGTTCCTGAATGATAATGGCGTTATAGGAGCAGACACTTGCACAGCGGCCGCACTTGATACATTTCTCCTGGTCAATGATAGATCTGCCGGTGGTACGGTCTAAGGATACGGCATCCTTTGGACAGACCTCCATACAAGGGTGTGCCAGACATCCCTGACAGCCGTCCGTTACATGCACACGTTTTGTGGGACAGGCATTGCAGGCAAATTTAATGACATTAATGAGAGGCGGAGTATAGTAAGTTTCTGCCTGGTCAGCAGCTTCAATGCCATCGGATACCGGGGCATGCTCTGCTGCACTGCGGTTTGGCAGGCCCATTGCCAGACGCAGGCGTTCGCCTACAATTGCACGCTCCAAAAATACATCGTTTCTGAAATTTCCGGTTTCTCCCGGAATAATCTTATATGGAAGTTCTTCCATACGTTCCTTTACAGGCCATTCGGTATGATAAGCCATACGGGCTACTTCTGTAAAAATTTTGTGACGGATTTCCTGAATTCGGGTTTCGACGCCTCTCATGATAATTCCTCCTTGTGTTTGTAATGGATAATTGTAAAATAAAATTTTCTGCATTTCTATAAGATAATACCAAGAAACTCACAGAAAAACCTGTTTTGTCATATTCCGGGGATATTGTAGCAAATAATACACATACTCTCAATAAGTATGCTGTTCTTTTTGTAGAACAAATTGTATTTTTGTGCTTACTACATGATAGTTTATACGATAATGAAACGATAGAAAGGACAGGGCATGGTTCAGACAGAGGCAATCCGGCGATTTCTCCTGCATTTTAGAGGCTGTTGGAATTTTTTCAATTTTCAGCAAGCCTCGTACATGGATGTACGAGGCAGGTGGTCACTGAGCCCGGAAGGCGAATGACCACCGGTTGCGTCCGCCTGATAGCAATTAAAACAAAAATTCCTACAGCCTCTTAATTGCAAGGAGCATGAGCCGGATTGCCATTGGTGTCCCCCTCCCCTGTCCTTTCGAGCCATAGCCGCCTTGTTCAATAACATGACATTATGCACAAAATCCCAGTTCTGTTTTTGTGAATGATTTTGACGGAAAATGATTGACGATGACAGAAAACCCCACTATAATGAAAATCATCAAATGAACGATTTTGAAAGATTGTGAACGAAAAAGAAACAAAAGGAGTGAGGCATATGCTTGCAGAAGAACGATTTTCAAGGATACTGTCCATAATAGAAGCGGAGGGCAGTGCCACAATACAGGAACTTATGACTGCACTTGACGCTTCAGAATCAACCGTCCGCCGGGATTTAATCACAATGGATGAGAATGGTCTTCTGACCAAAGTGCATGGCGGTGCAATCGCCAAACGGCCGAGTGTGAGTACACATGATGAGGACGTCAGAAACCGTAAGACGATGAATGCGGAACAAAAGAATGCAATTGCAAAGTATGCAGCATCCCTCATCCGCCCGGATGATTTTGTTTATCTGGATGCCGGAACATCCACCGAGGCGATGATCCCTTTTATTAAGGAGACACAGGCGGTGTTTGTGACAAATGCCATCAGCCATGCAAAGCTTCTGGCGGAAAAGGGCTGCCGTGTTTATCTGCTGGGAGGCGAATTTAAATCCCAGACGGAGGCGATTGTCGGGGAGGAAGCCATGGAGATGCTTTCCAAGTATAACTTTACCAAAGGATTCTGGGGAACGAACGGAATCAGCGTCAGCAAAGGATATTCCACCCCGGAGATCAAGGAAGCCATGGTAAAGAAATATTCCATGAAGAATTGCAAACGCTGCTATATTCTGGCAGATGCCAGCAAGTTTGACCAGCTTTCCAGTGTGAAATTTGCTGATTTTGATCAGGCAACCATCTTAACAACGGAGCTGTACAAGCCGGCACTTAAAAAATATAAAAATATTGTGGAGGTGAAAGAATGATCTATACCGTAACATTTAATCCATCCATTGATTACATTGTAAATGTGGACAACTTTATGACCGGTGTGGTCAACCGTACCAGTAAGGAAATTATTTTTCCGGGTGGGAAAGGAATCAATGTTTCCATGGTACTGAAAAATCTCGGGGAAGAAAGCACGGCACTTGGATTTATGGCAGGATTTACCGGAGATGCCATCACACGGCTTCTTCAGGAGAAAGGTGTTACCGCAGATTTTATTCACGTTACCGAAGGATTGTCCCGTATCAACGTAAAACTCCGGGCACAGACCGAGACGGAAATCAACGGACAGGGACCAAAGATTGCATCAGAAGATATCCGGAAGCTTTACGGAAAACTGGATGCATTGCAGGATGGCGATACACTGGTACTTGCCGGAAGCATCCCGGACACAATGCCGGAATCCATGTATATGGATATTATGGAGCATCTTCAGAATAAAAAACTGAACATTGTGGTAGATGCGACCAGAGATCTGCTGATGAATGTACTCGCGTATCATCCGTTTTTGATCAAACCGAACAATCATGAGCTGGGAGAGATTTTCCACACGATCATCAATGACAAAGATGACGTTGTGAAATATGCGAAACGCATGCAGGAAAAGGGTGCAAGAAATGTTCTTGTTTCCATGGCAGGTGACGGAGCCGTCCTTGTGACGGAAGACGGTCAGGAGTTCCGGGCAGATGCACCGAAAGGAAAGCTTGTCAATTCGGTAGGTGCCGGAGATTCCATGGTGGCTGGTTTTGTATATGGATATTTAAATGGTGGCAGCTATGCAGATGCGTTCCGCTACGGTGTATGTACCGGAAGTGCCAGTGCTTTTTCCGAAGAGCTGGCAACAAAAGAGGAAGTACTTGCATTGATGGATGCAAATAAAAAATTATTTTAAGGAGGTATACTATGAGAATCAGAGATTTGCTTGCAGCCGAGAGCATTGAACTGAACGGTTCTGCAGCCGGAAAACAGGATGTTTTAAACAAAATGGTTGATCTCATGGCAAAAAGCGGAAAAATCCGCGATGTGGAAACTTACCGCAAGGGGGTTTTTGCAAGAGAAGAAGAAGGAACAACCGGAATTGGAGAGGGAATTGCGATCCCACACTGCAAGTCAGATGCTGTGAAAGCACCGGGACTGGCAGCTATGGTGGTAAAGGATGGTGTAGAGTTTGACGCGTTAGATGGAGCACCTGTCAATTTACTGTTTCTGATTGCAGCTCCAAACACCGAGGATAATGTACATCTGGAGGTGCTCAGCAAACTTTCCGTACTTCTGATGGACGAGAATTTTACCAACGGACTGAAAAATGCAAAGACCGTAGACGAATTCTTAAAAGTCATCGATGATGCGGAAAGCGCAAAAGATGAGGATGAAAAAGAAGACGAAACTGGGGCAAAATACAAGGTACTTGCCGTAACCGGATGCCCGACCGGAATCGCACATACTTATATGGCAGCGGAAAGCTTAGAGAAGCATGCAGCTGAGATGGGAATCACGATTAAGGTAGAGACCAGAGGTTCCGGCGGAGCCAAGCATGTGCTTACCGATGAAGAGATCGCAGGAGCGGCCGCAATCATCGTTGCAGCCGACACCAAAGTTCCGATGGACCGCTTCGATGGGAAGAAAGTCATCGAGTGCAAGGTTGCAGACGGCATCAACAAGGCAGAGCAGCTGTTAAACCGTGCGGTAGCCGGTGATGCACTTGTCTACCATGCGGCAGAGGGCAGCAGAAAAGAAGAAAAAGCAGAAGGTGGTTCTACCGCACACATGATCTATACGCACCTGATGAGCGGGGTATCCCACATGCTTCCGTTCGTTATCGGCGGTGGTATCATGACAGCGATTGCATTTCTGATCGATACCCTGCTTGGCTATGGTGCAACGGGTGGATCGGCATTCGGTTCCTGCACCCCGTTATCCGCATTCTTCAAATATGCCGGTGGTCTGGCGATGGGACTGATGGTTCCGGTACTGGCAGGTTACATTGCATATTCGATTGCTGACCGGCCGGGACTTGCGGTAGGTTTTACAGGCGGTTTGTTAGCTTCGAGTGGTAATGCACTTATCACCGGATATAACTGGGCAGATTCTACGACTGGTTTTCAGAAATTTATCGCAGATTTTGCATTCCAGGGAGCCAACGGTGGTAACACGGTTTCCGGTTTCCTCGGTGGAATCTTAGCCGGATTCCTTGCCGGATTTATTGTACTGTTCCTGAAAAAAGCGTTTTCAAAACTGCCGGCTTCCTTAGACGGAATCAAGCCGACACTGATTTATCCGTTACTTGGTATTTTAATCATCAGTATTCTGATGTGCTTTATCTTTAACCCGCTGATCGGACTGATCAATACCGGACTCAGCAATGGACTGACCGCAATCTCCGATGCAGGATATATTACCGTACTTGGTCTGATCCTGGGAGCTATGATGGCGATCGACATGGGTGGCCCAATCAACAAAGCCGCTTATGTATTTGGTACCGGCGTACTGGCAACTGCAAGCCAGATGCTTGAAAAACGGTGCACAGCCAGGCGACCCGGCTGTGCAGGCATGTTACATTGCCATGGCAGCGATCATGGTCGGTGGTATGGTTCCTCCGATCGGAATCGCGCTTGCCTGCCAGTTCTTCCCGAAGAAATTTACAAAGGAAGAACGTGGATCCAAGGTATCCAACTTCGTAATGGGTGCTTCCTTCATCACCGAGGGTGCCATCCATTTGCAGCAGCAGATCCGCTTCACGTAATTCCATGTACTCTTGTGGGTGCCGGAGTTGCAGGATTTTTATCCGCTACTGTTTAAGTGTACACTGATGGCTCCACACGGTGGAATCTTTGTATTTGCAACGGTAGGCCATCCACTGTTATACATCCTTGCATGGGCTGTCGGCTCTGTTATTACAGCCGTAATGCTTGGCGTAATCAAAAAGGATGCAGCATAATAAATCCATTTGACAGGAGATACACACAAAAAGCTTCCTTCGGAAACGGAGGAAGCAACAACAAAAAGAAAAGGAGAATGATCATGAAAGAATTTACGTATACCATCAAAGACGAGCAGGGAATCCACGCAAGACCGGCAGGAGAGCTGGTAAAAGCAGCCGCTGCATATCCATGTAAAGTTACCATCAGTAAGGATGGCAAGGAAGTAGACGCAAAGAGAATCCTCGGAGTTATGGGTCTTGGTGTTAAATGCGGACAGGAAATTGTATTAAAGACGGATGGAGATCAGGAAGAGGAAGCAATCGCAGCACTTGGCAAATTCTTAGAGGAGAAACTGTAAGAAACCGTTCCGGCAACCGTTTACGGAGAATGAATCAGCAAAAGGATGAGGTGACGCTATGACAATTCAGGGTAAAAGTGTATACAGCGGGGTGGCCATCGGCCGCCTTGCCATATACCGCAAATCAGAAAATCAGGTAAAGCGGGAGAAAATCACAGATACCGCAAAAGAGGTAAAACGGTTTGAAGATGCCAAAGATACCGCAAAACAGCAGCTTGCCGGGCTTTATGATAAGGCATTAAAAGAGGTCGGTGAAGTCAATGCAGCAATCTTTGAAGTACATCAGATGATGCTGAATGACCTTGATTATATCGAATCCATCACAAATATGATTGAAGGCCAGCAGGTGAATGCCGAATATGCCGTGGCAACGACCGGAGATACATTTTCCGAGATGTTTGCGGCAATGGATGATGATTATATGCGTGAGCGTGCAGCCGATGTCAGGGATGTGTCAAACCGCGTAGTTTCCATCCTGCAGGGCAACGGAGGAAATGGCCTGAATGCCGATGAGCCGGTGATTTTACTTGCCGATGATCTGGCACCAAGTGAGACCGTACAGCTTGATAAATCGAAGGTGCTTTCCTTTGTCACCCGTCACGGTTCCACCAATTCCCATACCGCGATTCTGGCCCGTACCATGAATATCCCGGCACTGATCGGTGTCGATTTTCCGGAAGATGTCGATGGAAAAATGGGTATCGTCGATGGATACGAAGGCAGGATCATCATTGATCCACCGGTCTCCGTTATGGAAGCTTACCAGAAGAAGAAAGCAGAGGATGAAGAGAAAAAGCGTCTGCTGCAGGAACTCAAGGGCAAGGAGAATATCACAAAGGACGGAACAAAGATCAACCTGTATGCAAATATCGGAAGCGTTGGGGATGTGGCATCGGTACTGGCAAATGATGCCGGCGGCATCGGACTGTTCCGAAGCGAATTCCTTTATCTGGAGAGCAGGGATTATCCAACCGAGGAAGAACAGTTTGCAGCATACCGCAAGGTAGCCGAGGCAATGGCAGGAAAGAAAGTCATCATCCGTACACTCGATATCGGTGCGGACAAGCAGGTGGATTATTTCGGACTCGACAAAGAAGATAATCCGGCAATGGGTTACCGTGCGATCCGTATTTGCCTTGACCGCCGCGAGGTATTCAAGACACAGCTTCGTGCACTGTATCGGGCAAGCTATTACGGAACCATCGCCATCATGTTCCCGATGATCATTTCTGTCACAGAGGTACAGACCATAAAGAAGATCATCGAGGAAGTGAAAAAAGAACTGGATGAGGAAAAGATTCCGTACAAGGATGTCGAGCTTGGTATTATGATCGAGACTCCGGCAGCTGTCATGATGTCCGAAGAACTGGCACAGGAAGTGGATTTCTTCTCTGTCGGAACGAATGATCTGACACAGTATACACTGGCGATCGACCGGCAGAATCCAAAGCTTGACAACATTTATGATTCCCATCATCCGGCAATCCTTAAGATGCTTAAGATGATTGTGGACAACGGTCATAAGGGTGGCTGCTGGGTTGGTATCTGTGGCGAGCTTGGGGCAGACACGACACTGACCGAGACATTTCTTAGTATGGGATATGATGAGCTTTCTGTCAGCCCGTCCATGATTTTAAAGGTTCGGCAGGAGATCCGTTCACTGGATCTGAAAGCTTAAAAGAGTGGCTGACTTAACAGCCGATACAAGGGAGTATTTTATATAGTAAACGGAAAAACCGGTGCATCGTCTGGGATGCACCGGCTTTTTTCTGTCTGGAACACTATTGGAATTTCGCATGTTTTTCTGTATAATTGAGGAAGAAAGTACGCAAGATAATATGCAAGATAATTCATACACGGGTAATGTCTTTATGGAACGGAGAGCATCTGCCGAAACATGTGAAAGACAATGATTTGAATAATGCGTTAGAGGCCTGCAGACTGCTCACGACAAAACCGGATTCCAAAAATCATGGACTGGGGCTTCGGAATATTGAAGTATGCGCGGAAAAATATTATGGAAAAACGGAAGTTACCGTTCGGGAGGATGAGTTTGAACTGGCGGTTATGCTTCAGGAACGAATAGAATAATTGACACCATATACGACACCATGTATAATATAAGCAGGAGGGTATAACAATGTCAAAATGGGATAAACTGATAACACGTATATGCAATTTATCAAAAGACCTCCGGTTTGATGAGTTACGGAAAGTATTGGAAAGCTGCGGGTACGAAATGAATGCACCAAGAAGTGGAAGCAGTCATTACACGTTCAGAAAGCAGGGATGTGCGCCTATCACAATACCAAAACATGAACCGATCAAAAAAGTATATGTAGAAATGGTAAGGCAGATTGTAGAAAGCGAGGCGGAGAATGATGAAGACGCTGAATGATTATATGGCAATGTCCTATCGTATGGAAATTATAGAAGATAAGGATGAGGGGGGATTTGTGGTTTCTTATCCGGATCTGCCAGGGTGTATTACCTGTGGAGAAACTGTAGAAAGTGCAGTAGAAAATGCGTTAGATGCAAAAAAGGCATGGCTTGAAGCTGCATTAGAAGATGGTGTAGAGATTCATGAGCCAGATAGTCTGGAGGATTATTCCGGGCAATTCAAATTGAGAATTCCACGAAGTCTGCACAGATCGTTGGCAGAACATTCCCAGAGAGAAGGAATCAGCATGAATCAGTATTGTGTATATCTTCTTTCCAAAAATGATGCGGTGTTTTCAAAATAAGATGATGCAGCAAAAATGTAAATGAAATGGGATGCTTTTCAGTTGCGTGAATTGATGAATATAGATTGCAGATAAGAAACAGAAATCAGCAAATCAGCGGGTACAATATGCCCGCTGATTTTTTCGTTACATGAAAAGGGCGATTCGTTACATTTGATTGGAATAAAAAAAGAAAAACGGGCGATATAAACATTAGTAAAAATACGGTAAACAATATCGACACGGCAAGTATGTTCAACTGTGAACTCGGGGAAATGGTCAGGCAGCTGGTGAGCAGCCGGCTCCGGCAAAAACAAACGGAGCTGCTAAGAGTGCGGCCTATCAGGCGTTTATGTCTACCATTTCGCCGGATAACCAGAAGCTGTCGCAGCAGTATTCCGGGAACTGGAAAGATCTGCGTTTCAATCTGAGGCTATCCGGGTCTGACAGGAAAATGCTCAATAGCATATGGGATCATTATGCGAACCAGAAGAGAGTGTGGTTGCGCGGGCTGTAGGACGCAGATGGAGGATAAATTATGACAATGTTTCGTGGGAGGTGGAGTTGGTGGGACATATGGAAGAAACGTGGTGGGAAAAGTCCCACGAGGGAACGCCAGCGGGACATAGAGAAGAAAAGTGGCGGGAAAAGTCCTGTTATATAAATAAAAGGGGACATAAAGAGAAACTTTTAGCATATATGTCCTCGCAAATGAGACGGCTGGGACGTGGAGAAGATTTTTTTGTGTATATGTCCCCGAGAACGAAAACACAGGGACATAGAGAGAAACTTTTGGCATATATGTCCCCGAAAACGAAAACACAGGGACATAGAGAAGACTTTTTGTGTATATGTCCCCGCGGGCGAAACAGCAGGGACATAGAGAAGACTTTTTGTGTATATGTCCCCGCGAACAAAAAAGCCAGGACATACCAGGTAACTTTTGATGCATATACCTCTATATTCCTGAAAAACAGGGAAAAAGCAAAACAGAGTGAGACTTTTCTATAAATGAAAGCTATGAAAATATGCTATGAGAACAGGCTATGAGAATAAGCTATGAGAACAAAGCCCCAAAGGCATAGACTTCCTCTTTTGCATTTGCTATAATAGAAAATGCGAAAGAGAAAAATCATGAAATCAGGAAAACATACATTATTAAGGAAATTCAGCACATTTGCAGTGGTGGTCAGTCACTCACTCGGCTGGCACACTGGAAGCATCCGCACAGCCGACAGAAGCTGCAACAAACTATCAGGTAGGATTATAAATTGGGTGAAAGAACGACTTATTTTACAGTATACCGTAAACTGAGGAAGTTATAAAAATGGGGCAGGAAATATTTTCAATTTTATTAGTTGATGATGAAAAGAATGAGAGAAAAGGAATTGAAAAATTAATTCAGAAAAATGGATATCCACTCGAGATATTTCAGGCAGAAAATGGAATAGAAGCATTAAAAATATTTAAAAACAGGAAAATAGATATTTTATTAACGGATATTAAAATGCCTTTTATGGATGGAATAAAGTTAATGAAAGAAATACATAAGGAAGGGTGGAGTCCGGTCTGTATTATTTACAGTGCATATGGGGAATTCGAATATGCACAGAATGCAATTGTATTGGGAGTAATCCAGTATTTATTGAAACCTGTCAGACTGAATGAATTTAAAAGCCTGTTTGAAAAAGTATTGGTTATATGCAGAACAAAAAAGAACAGGAAGAACAAAATCAGGCTTTTAAAATGCAGCTGGAGACTGTGGAAAACATCCAGTTGGGAAGAGAAATTTTAAGGGTGCTGGACACAAAGGATGAAACAATATCTGAATTACTGGAAAATGTATTTATCGGTGGAAAAGTGCCGGTAATTCTATCAAGTTATTCATATTTATTCACAAAATATTGGAAAAATTACAGGAAAGAGATAAAGCAAATTGTATCAGATGAGGCAATTATAATTAACAGAGATGATACGCAGACATTGATTCTGGTGTCTGCAGAAGTGATGGCTACACAATCAAAAGCAAAAAAAGTCTGTGAAGACATCATCAAAATGTCAAAAAACAAATATTCCTCGGAGCTTTTTATTGTAGCAGGAAATGTTTGCAACGATATAAAAGAATTAAGAAATCAGTATAATCAAATGAAAGATCAGCTGGATTACCAGTTTTTTGTATCCGGAAGTACATATTTTTTAAGTGATCAGACGGGGTTTGTACGCAGAGAGAGTGATATGCTTTCTATTTATTTTAAAAAAATTCTTACATGTGCAAAACTTCATGATTTTGAGGAAATGAAACAGGAATATGAAAAGGCATTTTCTTATGTGGAAAATAACGTAGGATTCAGTTCGATTTATGTAAAATATAATTTTTCAGAAGTGATCAAAGAGACCTGTGAGCTTTTAGGACACGGAAAAAGGATCATGCAGGTCATGGAAGATATTTATGGGGCAAATTCCATAGATCAGGTCAGAAATGCGGTACATTCACTGATTGATAAAATAGCCGTGCTGGAAATTCAGGATAAAGATGAAAACAGGATTGTACAGCTGACCAGACAGTATATACAGGAAAATTATCGGGAGATTACTTTAAGTGTATCTGTGATAGCAGATGAACTGAATATTTCTGCGGCATATCTGAGTACACTGTTCAAAAAAGAAACCGGTCAGACTCTGATTAAATATATTTCCTGGTACCGGATTGAAAAGGCGAAAGAATTGTTGAAAACAACAACTATGAAAGTGGGTGATATTGCTGAAAAAGTCGGATACGTCAATGCATCTTATTTTATATCATTGTTCAGAAATAATGTAGGATGCAGTCCGGCAAAATATCGGGAAAATGAGTATGAAGAATAAAAATGAAAAATGCAGTTCTTTTTTGAAACAGTTGAGGGTTGCATTTATTGTAATTATTTTAATCCCGGTTCTCGGACTGGGTGGAATTATTTTGTATTCGTCACATCAGTATATAAAGCAGCAAAGAAAAACAGAAGTAGAAAATACAATCATGCAGAATATAACTGCACTAAATGGATGGATAACGCAATGCGACAGTACATTAAGATATCTTGCGGGAAATTATGCTGTACAGAATTTTTTACAAATGGATGCAGATGATTATCTTGCAGTAAATCAGGAATTAAAAAGCATGAGTCCTGTTTTATACAATGCGCTTCTTACAAATCAGTATTGTAAAGATATTAAAATATATACAGATAAGCAGTATCATATATCCACAAACTGGGTGGAAAATTCCCAAAAATGTATCAGGAAAACATGGTATCAGAAAATAATGAGTCATGCAGACACTGTATGGTGGAATGAAGATGGCACTTTATTTATGGGGAAAAAAATAGTTTCCGCGTATCCGCAGGGAACATTGGGAATTATTGTGGTAGAGTTAAAGGAAGAGTCTTTGGAAAACAATTTCCTCATTTTTAAAAATATTCCTGTTTATATTGAAATCAGTGAGGATGACAGTTTTATTTATCAGTATGGAAATGAAAAAATCAGAAATAATATGGAAGCAGATAAAAAAATTGCTGTAAACAGCTGGCAGATTCAATATTTTACTGATCCGGATTATTACATTCAAAACGATGGGAAACAGCTTGGAATACCTATGATGGTTACAATCATTATACTTTTGGTTGCATGGGCAGGAATCCAGCTTGTATCAAAATTCCTTCTGAAAGATCTTGAAGTTTTAGT
>ENA-OQKX01000201-OQKX01000201.1-human-gut-metagenome-genome-assembly--contig:-NODE-201-length-12896-cov-3.530739_pt1 | contig 12896 bp, 14 predicted proteins | sample MGYA00242654_ERZ504810 | MGnify/ENA primary metagenome ERZ504810 (study PRJEB26092, sample SAMD00036378) | human gut metagenome | host: Homo sapiens | study: EMG produced TPA metagenomics assembly of... | reverse complement strand
TTTTTTAGTGTTTTAGGATGAATGAAAAAATAAAATGAAATTTGCGCAAAAATGTAGGGTTCTATATAGCAATGAAAAAATAATACTAAAAAATACGAAAAATATTAAAAAATTACACAAAACAACCGATTGACGCAAATAAAAAAAGAATAATGCTTGGAATTGTGAAAAGTGTAGCAAAAAAGAAAAGCGAAAATATATCAAAATTATACATTGACACTGTGGGACTCTCTTGTTATACTAGAACCATAGAACAACCGATTGCGCAAAAGCGCAGTCCAGAAATAAAATACATCTAGCGGAGGGAGAACGAGATGGACAAATTTATTGTAAACATCATCCATCGCCCGGAGATGGTTCCAGAGTATTCTGCAACCGTGACCGGACAGGGAAAGGAAGAGGATATCGGAGATAAGGCTTTACTTACAGAGTCTCTCGATATTTTCAAGACACAGCAGAGACTGGCACATGAGAATGGCCTGAAAGTTACCATTCAGATGACATATGCTTCTTTGTTTAACGATGAAGCGGTTGAGATCGCAAAACATGATCATGAAGTCTATGGAGACGAAATCGCACTTTCCCTTTTGGGACTGCCTTGCGAAGAGTTCCGTGAGAAATATAAGACAAAAGATTTCTGTATCTGGATGTTTTCCATGGAAGACAAGAAGGCAATCGTTAATGATGTGTTCGAGAAATTCCATGATCGTTTCGGCTTTTACCCGGAGTCAACCGGTTCCTACTATATGGACGCAGAGCTGATCAATTATGTGAAGGAAGCTTACCCGTCTGTGAAGTGTGCGGTAGCTACCTGCTGGGAGGAAGGCCCGAAAGCATATCATACCTGTAACAACTCCTGGTATACACTTTTCGATGGCGGCCATGGGCACCATGGATTCCATCCAAGCAGAATACACATGCGCCGGCAGCAAATCAGGCAGAGGACAGTGGAATCGTAGCTATCCCACACCTTTCCCGTGACCTGATTGCATGTTATGACGGAAACGGATCAAACTTCGGTACACATCCACAGAACGTGCTTCGCGGTATGATTTATGATACAAAGACCTGGGAGTATCCGTATCTGTATAACCTGATCGATCAGTATCGTGATCTGGAAAAATACAACAATGGATATGCTTACAACATGATGTTCGTCGGACCAGGCTGGATGAACAAGATGGGCCGCTGGGAGGCTCCATATGATCTGCTGTTAAAGTCATACAGTGACGGATGTAAGTATTACGGAGATTTGAAGAAAGAGGGCAAGCTGGTAGATATGACCATGTCCGAGTTCGCAGATCACTACAGAAAGAAGAAAGGTATTACCGACGAGAAACGTTATACAGAGCCGGAATGTGCCCTTTGGAGAGATATTTTATACGGATCTGACAAGCAGCTGTTCTGGTACTGCGATCCGTTTATGAGAGCCTGTGTTAATATGGATCAGGGTGGTGCGATTGTTGACCTTCGTCCATATGTTGCAAAATTAAACTGGCCGGTTGGTATCGGAACACCTCATGTACAGGATGCTTCTTATCCATTCCTGATTCAGGAGAAGTACCGTGCCGGATACTTTACACATTACGCAGGAGAAGGAACCGTCAGAAGTGCAAAGCTCTGCTACAAGGGTGAGGAAGTAGATCTGTGCCTCTGCCCGACACATGCACATTTCTCACAGGAAGGCAATACCAGAATCCTGACACTGGACCCGGTAACCATCGAGTTTAACGGACTGACAGTAAAATTACAGACAAAGGAATATTTTGAGGAAGGTTCTTCTAAGATCAAGATCGAAAGAAATATTCTCGAGATGAGTGATCCTGATGCAGAGGTTACCATTGATGAGTACATGGTAGCATGCTACGGAACCACAGAGTATCCGGAAGATATGACATCTGTCGTATTAAAATGCGAAGGTGCAGATGAAAAGACCATTCACTATGCATACAAGTGCCGCAGTGAAGTCCTGGCAGGAGCAACCGCAGTCAGCGCTGTAGTGCCTCCAATCGACACCAAAGTTTCCCTGACTGCTTCTTCTACAGACGCAGAAGGATACATTGAGGAAGGATATGCATTCTCACCAATGTTTAAACTTGGATATAAGAAGACTATTACAGACAAGGAGGTATTTGCAACATGGCTCAACTTGGAAAAGGCAAATTAAATTACAGATGTCCGTCCTGCTTTATGAGAGACCTCGACATCGATATGTTTTACAATAAAGATACAAAGATTTACAGTTGTATCCGCTGCCAGTACAGAGGTACGGAGGAAGACGTTTTAGCGAAAAATGAGATGGTTCGATTCCGTTATGGGGCAATGCATAAGAGATTCGACAAGTTTGATTTCGACTAAAAAGAACGTGCGGCAGCTGCCGCACGTTTTTAATATCAGGGTATAACTTTCAGGGAGTATAATATGCCTATGGGACGAAAACAAAAAGAAACCGTGGAACTGCGTCTTTATGAAATTCCACAGGGAGAACCGGTACTTGCTTTGTTGGGAGAGGAGTGGAATCGGGTATACGGACATGACAATTTTTATCTGCATTTCCATAACCTTATGGAGATTGGAATTTGCAGAAAAGGGGAAGGGGAGCTTATTATAAATGAACACACGTATACCTACCGGACGAATTCTGTTACCCTGATTCCACCGAATATTCCGCATACAACGATCAGTAATGGAATGACCAGAAATTCCTGGGAATTTTTATATGTGGATGTCAACCATGTCATGGAGGAACTGTATGGCGACCGGATTGCACAAAAAAATGAGGCTATTGAACTGGTACGCAGATCGGCACATTTGCTGCATGGGAGCGAGTGTCCGGAGATTGCAGAGATCGTCAATGCCATCATCCGGGAAGAAAAAAAGCAGAGTCCGTATTATCGTCAGGTGATCACAAGTTATCTGCATGTGCTGGTGTATGAGATGTTTCGTCTGAATGAAGTACAGACACAGACGAGACTTGAGGCGGCAGGAAGCGGAACAATGCGGCAGATCGCAGATGCACTCACGTTTGTCAATGACCATTATCAGGAAGAGGTAAAAGTGTGCACCCTTGCGCAGGTCTGTGGGATGAGTGAGACATCTTTCCGGAAAGTGTTTGAAGAATATGTGCATATGCTGCCGATGGATTATGTGAATCTGGTGCGTGTACAATACGCGTGTGAACAGATGAAGCATGGCAATGATTCGATGGATGAGGTTGCCAGAAAGGCAGGATTTTCCACAACTTCCACCTTTAACCGGAATTTTAAAAAATTTTTTAATACGTCGCCATACCAGTGGAAGATCAATCCACAGCGGTATGAGCGGAAATTACAGAACTTTCATATTAACGCATTAAAGGGATGGTAAACGTTTTCGAAGAAAAGGAGAAAAGATGAGCAGATTTATTAAAGGAATGGACCTTTCCACATTGCTTGAGTTAGAGCGCTGTGGGGCAAAATATTATGACCATGGAAAAGAGCGGGATATTTTAGACATCATGAGAGATTATGATGTGGACACAATCCGTCTGCGTCTGTGGAATGACCCGTATTCCGAAACCGGTGAACCGTACGGTGCCGGATGCAATGATCTGGCAGAGACAATTGCCATCGGAAAGAAAGTATCCGATGCGGGATTCGGCATATTATTAAATTTTCATTACAGTGATTTCTGGGCAGATCCGGGAAAACAGATTAAGCCAAAGGCATGGAAAGATTTTGACGCGGACCAGCTGGAACAGGCAGTTTATGAGTTTACCGGGGATTCTCTGCGCAAAGTACTGGAAGCTGGTGTCAATGTGACAATGATCCAGGTGGGCAACGAAGTGACCAACGGACTGCTCTGGCCGGAGGGATTAAAGCCGAATTATGACAATATTGCAAGATTTATCAGTTCCGGTATCCGGGCATGCCGTGCTGTTAAGCCGGAGATCCCGCTGATGATTCATCTCGACAACGGTGGAAACAATGAGATGTACCGCGACTGGTTCGATCATTATATGGAGCGTGGGGAAGATTTTGATTATATCGGACTTTCCTATTACCCGTTCTGGCATGGCACCCTGCAGATGCTTGAAGACAACATGAACGATATGGCAGCCCGTTACGGGAAGGAACTGATCGTGGCAGAGGTTTCTATGGGATATACCATGGAAGATTACAAGCAGTATGAGAAACTAAAGGACAGTGAGCGAAAGGGATATGCGACAAAGCCGGAACTTGTGGCAAAGATCGAGTATCCGATGACGGTACAGGGACAGGTAGATTTTACGAAGGACTTCTTAAACCGCGTGGCACATGTGCGTGACAACAAAGGTCTGGGATTTTTCTGGTGGGAGCCTGCATGGATTCCGGTACACGGAAGCGGCTGGGCAACGCCGGCATCCTTAAAGTATATGAATGATCCGGGACCATGTGGCAATGAGTGGGCAAATCAGGCATTGTTTGACTACGATGGAAATGTCCTTCCGGCACTGGAAGTGATTCGTGATTTTAGAAAATAAGATATGTAAAATTGTTGCATGAAGGAATGGGAATGTTGCAAGTTGCGCAAAGCATATTGCAAAGAATTCCCCTTCATGTATAATGGAATTATCAAGAAAACGAACCGTTGCACCAAGCAGCGGATAAACATGTAGAAAGGGAGAGAACAATGATTCAGAATGATGTATTAGCAAAGTTTAAAGAAATCTTTGGCGATGAGGGGGACATCAGAGTATATTTTGCACCGGGACGTGTAAATCTGATCGGTGAGCATACCGATTACAACGGCGGACATGTATTTCCATGTGCACTTACCATTGGAACCTACATGGCAGCGAGAAAGAGAACTGATCGGAAACTGCGTTTTTATTCCATGAACTTCGATGAACTGGGAGTAATCGAAAGTTCGCTGGATGCATTTACTCCGGACCCGGATGGATTGTGGACCAACTATCCGATGGGGGTTATGTGGGCATTTGAAGGACGTGGCATGAAGTTAGAAACCGGTCTGGATATTGCGTTATTTGGAAATATTCCAAACGGTTCCGGACTTTCTTCTTCCGCATCCTTAGAAGTGGTTACCGGATATATGTTAAAGGATCTGTATGGTTTTGATGTGACCAATCAGGATCTGGCTCTGATCGGACAGTATTCCGAGAACAACTACAATGGCTGCAACTGTGGAATTATGGATCAGTTTGCATCTGCCATGGGGAAAAAGGACAATGCAATTTTCCTTGATACTTCGGATCTTTCTTTTGAATATGCACCAATCGTACTTGACGGGGCAAAAATTGTCGTCACCAACAGTATGGTAAAACACAGCCTGGTTACTTCCGCATACAATGACCGCAGAAATGAGAGTGCACAGGCACTGAAGGATCTGCAGACCGTTGTGGATATCAAAACGCTTGGAGATCTGACGGATGAGCAGTTTGAGCAGTACAAGGGAGCCATTAAGGATGAAGTTGCCAGAAAGAGAGGCAAACATGCGGTTTACGAGAATCAGCGTACAATCGCAGCAGTCAGGGCTTTAAAGGAAAACGATATTGAAACATTCGGAAAACTTATGAATGCTTCCCATGTTTCCCTGCGTGACGATTATGAGACCTCCTGTCCGGAAGTGGATGTACTTGTGGATGAAGCATGGAAGATTCCTGGTGTGATCGGTTCCCGTATCACCGGAGGCGGATTCGGTGGATGCACGGTCAGTATCGTAAAGGATGCATCCGTGGACGAATTCAAGGAGAAGCTGACAAAGGCATATGAGGAAAAAGTCGGAAAGACACCGGAATTTTATGTGGTTTCCATCGGAGATGGCCCAAGCCGTCTGATTTAAGAACGTATTACATAGGGTAAATGTGTGCGGAGCTGATTGGAACCGCATTTGCCGACAGGCTTTATAAAAAGGAGTACGAGATGATTCAGGAGAACATTTTAGAGTTAGTAAAATATGGTCTGAGCACCGGACTGGTAGATCCGGAGGACAAAGTATATACCATTAACCGCCTGCTGGAGCTTTTTCAGGTAGACGAAATCGAGGATGCGGTATTTGAAAAGGTGGAAAATCTTCCGGCATGGACACAGGAAGAGGCAGAAGGAAAACTTGAGGGAATCCTTGCAGAAATGATGGATTATGCATATGAGAATGGTCTCATGGCAGAAAACAGTATTGTATACAAAGATTTGTTTGATACAAAAATTATGGGATGTCTGGTACCGGAACCAAGCAGTGTCCGCAAGACGTTCCGTGATCTGTATGAGCATACCTCACCGCTTGCCGCAACGGATTATTTTTACAAATTAAGCTGTGACAGCAATTATATCAGAAGACAGCGTATCAAAAAAGACCGCAAGTGGACAACCGACACCGAGTTTGGAACACTGGATATCACCATCAATCTGTCCAAACCGGAGAAAGATCCAAAAGCCATTGCGGCAGCAAAAAATGCAAAGCAGAGCGCGTATCCGAAGTGCCAGCTCTGTAAGGAAAATGAGGGATATGCAGGACGTGTCAACCATCCGGCACGCCAGAACCACCGCATCATTCCACTGACGATTAACAACAGTGACTGGTTTTTCCAGTATTCTCCATATGTATATTACAATGAGCACTGCATCGTGTTCAATTCCAAGCATACGCCAATGAAAATCGAGCGTGCAACGTTTGGAAAACTTCTGGATTTTGTGACACAGTTTCCACATTATTTTGTAGGTTCCAATGCAGACCTGCCGATTGTTGGAGGTTCCATCTTAAGTCATGATCATTTCCAGGGTGGACATTATACATTTGCCATGGCAAAAGCACCGATTGAAAAAGAACTTCAGTTTGAGGGATTTTCCGATGTGAAAGCAGGAATCGTGAAATGGCCGATGTCTGTCATCCGTATCAGCGGATCGGACAAGGAGCGTCTGATTGAACTGGCAGACAAGATTCTCTTAACCTGGAGAGGCTATACCGATGAGGATGCATTCATCTATGCCGAGACAGACGGAGAGCCACACAATACAATCACTCCGATTGCCCGCAGACGTGGGGATGATTTTGAACTGGATCTGGTGCTGCGTAACAATATTACGACCGAGGAACATCCTCTGGGAGTATATCATCCACATGCAAAACTGCATCATATCAAAAAAGAGAACATTGGTCTCATCGAGGTTATGGGACTTGCGGTACTGCCTGCCCGCCTGAAAGATGAGATGGCAGAGCTTGCCGATGCACTGGTAAATGGTACAGACTTACGTGCGACAGAAACACTTGCTTCCCATGCAGAATGGGCAGAAGGTTTCCTTCCGAAGTATGATAAGATCACAAAAGACAATGTGATGGATATTCTGCATGAGGAAATCGGTCTGGTCTTTAATGAAGTATTGCAGGATGCAGGTGTGTACAAGTGTACACCGGAAGGACGTAAGGCATTCGAACGTTTTATTGCAGCTGTTTAGTTGCGTTCTCTGGCAGATATAAGTTTTCTCAATGTGACGGAAGAAAGCGTATATTCTCTTTCTACAGAAAAATTTGCAAAGCAGCTCTGGCATTGATTTCAGGTTCTTTGTGTAAGGGTTTTCATTTTATGCAATTATCTTTATTCAGTGAGTGCCAGAGCAAGTTGCAAATTTGTTCTTCCGAAAGAAATATACGCCTTCTTCCTGTTGGTTGGAGAAAAGATAATTTGGAAAATGTGCTGGTATCTATACAAAGAAAATTTGCATAAAAGATACCGTTATGGTATCTATACACTTAAAATGTAACATTTAGATACCACAAAGTCTCTATGGAACAAAAATTGCTTCTTCAGGTACCATTTTTTTAAAAAATCGGTATCTGAAGAAGCAATTTTTCTCTTGCAGGTGACATTCCTTTATTTTAGGCATTGAAAATAGGAAATGTGTCACCTTAATCACTATTTTTTTATCAATAGATCCCGTCGTATCGAGAAAATTTATATTTATACTTGTTATTTATTGGCAAACCCTCCGCATAAGCTTCTTCCGACAGTGGAAGAATGCCGGAAGCAGGAAACAGTCTGCAAACAGCCATGCCAGAGGGCTGGCAAAACACGCAGCTGTAAATCCGAAGATCGGTACAAAGATCAGACCGATCAATGCGCGGGCAATCATCTCAAATACACCGGCAAATACAGCAAAGCCGGAAAAGCCCATTCCCTGGATAAGAAAACGAACAATATTGACCAGCGACAGAAGCATATAAAAGCAGGTGTTGGTGATCAGAAATTGTCTGGCCTGTGCGACAACCTGTGTGATATTGGCACTGTCCGAAGGATCTATAAACAGATAGATCAGTGGACGTGCAAGGAAAATGATGACAACAAGGATCGCTGCGGAGTAAACTGCGGCAAGAATGGTGGCAGATTTCATACCGCTTGCCAGACGATCGTATTTTCCGGCGCCAACGTTCTGTCCGCCGTAAGTTGCCATCGTAGAACCGAGTGCGTCAAACGGGCACATCATAAACATCGAGATACGGCTGCCGGCCGTCATGGCTGCCACGGCGCCTGAACCTAAGGTGTTGACAGCAGTCTGCAGAATGACGCTTCCGATGGCGGTAATGGAATACTGCAGACCCATAGGAAGTCCCATAATCAGAAGATTTCTTACATAGGAAGCATCCAGTACCCAGTCGGAGCGCTTCAGGTGCAGAATGTCAAATTTCCGGATGATCACGAAAAGACACAGCACACCGGAAACCGCCTGCGATAAAACGGTAGCAAATGCGGCACCAAAAACTCCCCAGTGCAGACAGATGATAAAGAACAGATCCAGTCCGATATTTAAGACAGCCGCAACGATCAGAAAAATGACCGGCGTGATGGAGTCCCCCAGAGAACGCAGGTAGGAGGAGAGTATATTATAAAGGATGATGGCTGGTATGCCGGCAAAAATAACAACAATATAATTGTAGGACAGGTCGATAATATCGGAAGGTGTCTGCATCAGCACCAGAATCTGCCGACAGAAAATGACGGTCAGTGCCGTGAGAACACCGCCGATGAGAACCGACAGAATGGCGGAATTACCGACATATTTGCGCACGCCGTCATAGTCGCGCGCACCGAACCGCTGGGCAACCGGCAGACCGAAACCGTTGCAGATTCCCTGACAGAATCCTATGATCAGAAAATTGATACTTCCGGTTGCCCCAACTGCAGCAAGTGCCGTCACGCCGAGATAGCGGCCGACGATGATGGTGTCCATGAGACTGTAAAATTGTTGAAACAGCATACCGAACAGAAGCGGTACGGCGAAACCGAGAATCAGTTTCATAGGGGAACCGCTGGTCAATTCTTTTGTTGTACTTCTTGCCATAATGATTTACTCCTTTTATATTTTAAACAAAACTGCAAATGCTAGGATATTTTATCACGATTGTGTAAAACTGCAAGAGGAAAAAATGCTGAAATTTCAGTTTTTTTTTGCGGTTTTTTTTTGCCGCGTCAATTCTTTACATTTGAGGAAGAATGCGGTAGAGTGGTAAGTGACTGTAATATTGTACATATAAAGGAGATTAAAGTTGAAAAACTGGGAAAAAAATATACGTAAGGTTGTTCCCTATACACCGGGAGAGCAGCCAAAGAAATCACAGATCATCAAGTTAAATACCAATGAAAATCCATATCCGCCGGCACCGGGGGTAAAGGAAGCACTGGCATATTTTCATACGAATGATCTGCGGCTGTATCCGGATCCGGTTGTGACAGATCTGGTGGATGGGATTGCACAATTCTATCAGGTAGATCCTTCACAGGTCTTTGTCGGTGTCGGATCGGATGATGTGCTTGCAATGCTGTTTATGACCTTCTTTAATTCAAAGAAGCCGATTCTGTTTCCGGATATTACCTATTCCTTTTATGACGTGTGGGCAGAAATGCTTCGCATTCCGTATACACAGATTCCGCTGGATGATGCATTCCGCCTGAATCCGGCAGATTATAAATGTGAAAATGGTGGAATTGTATTCCCAAATCCGAATGCGCCGACCGGGGAACTTCTTCCGGTATCTGCCATCGAGGAGATCATTCAGGCAAATCCGGATGTGATTGTGATCGTGGATGAGGCATATATTGACTTTGGAGGAGAGAGTGCCCTGCCTCTGATTGATAAATACGATAATGTAATTGTGGTACAGACATTTTCCAAGTCACGTTCTCTGGCGGGGTCGAGGATTGGCTTTGCCATCAGTAATCCGACACTGATTAAATATTTAAATGATGTGAAGTATTCCTTCAATTCATACACGATGGATCGTATCACCATTGCGTTGGGAACGGCATCTATCCGTGACCGGGCATATTTTGAGCAGACGACAGAGAAAATCATAAAGACAAGAGAGTGGACCAAAGAGCAGCTTCGGGCACTCGGGTTCGTATTTGGTGATTCCAAAAGCAACTTTATTTTTGCCATGCATCCGGATGTTTCCGGTGTGGAACTGTTTGAAGCACTGAAGAAAAACGATATTTATGTGCGGCATTTTGGCAAGCCGGCACGGATCAACGAATATCTGCGTATCACAATCGGTACGGATGAGCAGATGCATAAACTGATCGATTTTCTGAAAAAATATTTAAATAAATAAAGCGAGGATTTTTTATGTTGACAAAATACTTGTGGGTATTTTTTGTTTCCATGGTACCACTGGTGGAACTGCGCGGTTCCATTATTATTTCGCAGGGACTGCAGCTGCCGGTACTTTCTTCTTATATTGTGGCAATTATCGGAAATATGCTGCCGGTGCCGGTGATTTATCTGTTTGCACGGAAAGTTCTGGTATGGGGAGCGGATAAACCGGTGATTGGAAAGTTTTTTTCCTGGTGTCTGGAGAAGGGAGAAAAGGGTGGAAAGAAATTACAGGAAAAAGCAGGCCGGGGGCTGTTTATCGCACTGCTCCTGTTTGTAGGAATTCCGCTTCCGGGAACCGGTGCATGGACAGGAACACTGGCGGCTAGTATTCTGGACATGGATTTTAAATCAACAATTATCGCCGTCATGCTCGGGGTTCTGCTGGCAGGAATTATTATGATGGTGCTCAGTGTGGCAGGATTCGGCATGTTTTTGAAATAACCAAGGAAGTAATTAATCAATGAAAGACAAGAAAAAAACCAAGACGATTCCGCGTCAGGTGCGCTGGGATAAGCTTGATAATACAGCACATCTTTTCCCGTCCATTGCGGGGGAGAGTATGACAAACGTGTACCGGATCAGTGTGACCTTAAAAGAAGAGGTTCAGGTGGAATTTCTGCAGCAGGCGCTGGACATGATTCTGCCGAAATTCGATGGGTTTAATCTTCGGATGCGCACAGGCGTATTCTGGTATTATTTTGAAGAGAACGGAAAAAAGGCGCCGAAAGTCACGGAAGAGGCGATGTTTCCATGCCGGTTTATCCGGCAGAACAAAAACCGCAATTATCTGTTCCGTGTGACCTATTATAAGTCAAGAATCAATCTCGAAGTGTTTCATGTACTGACCGATGGCATGGGAGGCATTAATTTCCTCCGGGAGCTGACGTATCAGTATCTGCGTCTGGTGCATCCGGAACTGGCGGAAAAAGAAGGAAACAAACTGAGCGGAGATACCTCTCTCAGCAGGGAGGACAGCTTTGTCCGCAATTACCGCAGCAGCAAGCCAAGCGGATTTAATAAAGAAAAAGCATATCTGATCAAAGAAGATAAACTTCCGGCCGGAGAATTTGGTGTCATGCATGGGCGGATGCCGGTCTCACAGCTGAAAAAGGTAGCACATGGCTATCATGCATCTTTGAATGAATATTTTATTGCAGTCTTTGTATGGAGTGTGTATAAAGAACTGTTACACGGGATGTCGGGAGGAAAACCGATCCGAATCGCAGTGCCGGTCAATCTGCGGCCGTATTTTGATTCGGATACGACAAAAAACTTTTTTGTTATGGTATCTGCAGAATTCCGTCCACAGAAAGAGTCCTACACGTTTGAGGAAGTACTTGCATGCATACAAAGCAGCCTGCACTCCCAGATCAATAAGGAACATTTAGAGGATCTGTTTTACTTACAGTGTATCCTAATCAGAGGAACCTGCTTATGCTCCGGTGTCCGTTATTTTTGAAAAATATTGCCTATGCGTATCGTATATGAAAATATATACTTTGCACTTGGAATCAAGGCAGTCTGCCTGATCCTCGGAGCACTTGGAATTGCAAATATGTGGATGGCAATCTTTGCAGATGTCGGTGTCATGGTTATTGCCGTATTGAATGCAATCCGTGCATTATCGTAAAACACTTATAGAAAAGGCTGGTGGGCAGATGGCAAAAATAGAAGAAGGAATGGAAGTATGTGACTCATGTGAGGTACATGAGAATCTTCTGAAGATCGTAAATGAAAAGATGCCGGAAGAAACGGAATTATATGATCTTGCGGAGTTGTTCAAGGTATTCGGTGATTCGACTAGAATGCGTATCCTGTTCGTGTTATTTGAAGCAGAGGTGTGCGTGTGCGATCTTGCAGAGGCATTGAATATGACACAGTCTGCAATATCACATCAGCTTAGGATTCTGAAGCAGAACAAACTGGTCAAGAGCAGAAGAGAGGGAAAATCCGTGTTCTATTCACTGGCAGACGATCATGTGCGTACAATTGTGGATCAGGGAAGAGAACATATAGAAGAAGATTTATATTGAAAAGAGAAAACTGTATCAGACGATAAAAAGTCTGATACGGTTTTTTATATCTCCAATATACAAGAGAAACTTTTGGAATTGTAGATGAATTAGACTAAAGTATGAAAAACAGTCTATTACTTTTGAATTATCTAGAAATTAATAAAAAATATAATAAAATGCAATTTAATATTACAGTTTGTTATATTTGTAATTAAAAAAACATTAATATTTTTACTATTAGTACAATTATATAACCATC
>ENA-OQKX01000200-OQKX01000200.1-human-gut-metagenome-genome-assembly--contig:-NODE-200-length-12921-cov-3.009927_pt1 | contig 12921 bp, 14 predicted proteins | sample MGYA00242654_ERZ504810 | MGnify/ENA primary metagenome ERZ504810 (study PRJEB26092, sample SAMD00036378) | human gut metagenome | host: Homo sapiens | study: EMG produced TPA metagenomics assembly of... | reverse complement strand
CGCCATGATTTCTTCCTCCAGCGCATCGATTTCGCCCTGAATCTCTGTCAGCTTGGAATAGCTGGACTGATATTCCGGCCGCAGCAGTTCCTGTTTTAAAGCGTCCAGCTTCTCCTCTTTGACTGCCAGCTCTTCCTCGGCCTTCTTCACTTTTTTTTCAATTTTCGAGCGCTCCTTGCCCGGATTGTAATACGCTTTCTTACCACCGGTTTCCTGTGTGCCTTTGCTCTGCTGACCAGCACCGTTCTGGCTGATTGCACCGCCTAACGCTGCAGGATTTTTACGATAATCATCCCCGGATTCTGCCGCTTCACGATCCAGTTTTTCCTGTATATTCCTCGTAACCAAACTGATACAGATGTGTCGTGCCGTCCTCAAAAACAAGCAGACGGTTTGCTACTTTGCGCACAAAATACCGGTCATGCGATACGAAGATCAGCGTGCCGGAGAAATCTTTTAACATACTCTCAAGCGTTTCTTTTTCCCACAATATCCATATGGTTGGTTGGCTCATCCAGCACCAGCACATTCGGTCGACGCTTTAAGATCTTACACAGTGCCAGACGCACCTTCTCCCCACCGGAAAGCATATCAATATTTTTAAATACATCCTCCCCGGTAAACATAAAGGCTCCAAGCGCATTCCGCGCTTCTGTCTCGGTCAGATTCGGGAACTCACCCCAGAAATCATCCAGCACCGTCTTCCGGCTCGAATACATCGCCATCTGCTGGTCAAAATAACCAATCTGCACATTTGTTCCAAAATTGTACTCTCCGGCCAGCGGGGCAAGCTGTCCCACCAGCGTTTTTAAAAGGGTCGATTTTCCCAGACCATTTCCACCGAGGATTCCAAGCTTTTCCCCTTTTTTCAGATCAAAACTGACCGTAGAAAGCGGATGGTCATATCCAATCGCAAGATTTGTCACCAAAAGCACATCGTTTCCGGTTTCTTTGTCCGGCTGGAAATTTGCATGGAATGTCCGGGTATCAAAACGATCCGGAGCTTCGAGTTTTACCATATGTTCAATGGCTTTCTCCTTGGAATGCGCCATGGACACCTTGGTTGGTTTATTTTTAAACCGGTCAACAATGCGCTGCAATCGTGCAATTTCTTTCTGCTGCGCATTGTAATCTTTCATCATCTTATTGTAGTTTTCTTTTTCCGCTCCATGAAATTGGAGTATTGCCCGGATAACGGGTCGCTGTGCCGTACTCAATCTCGTACACCACGTCCACCACATTGTCCAGAAACATACGGTCATGTGATACCACGACCACAGCCTTCGGATAATTTTTCAGATACGTCTCCAGCCACTCGATCGTTGTGATATCCAGATGGTTCGTTGGCTCATCCAGAAGCAGAATATCCGGCTTGCTCAAAAGCAGCTTGATAAAGGCAATCTTTGTCTGCTGTCCACCGGAAAACTCGGACAGCGGTTTCTTTCGCTCTTCCTCAGAAAAGCCGAACTTACGGATGATTACATCATACTCTTTTTCAAAATAGTATCCGCCGTCTTCCTTGAATTTTTCTTCCATTGCGGTATAACGTGTCACGGCCTCTTCGGAATAATCAGTCTCAAGTGCCTGTGCCGCAGCTTCCAGTTCTTTTTTCCGGCGCTCCATCGGAGCAAAGACTTTACGCACTTCCTGCTCAAGCGTAACGGAAGGATCTTCAAACGCAATCTGTTTTAAGTAACCGATCTGCGGATTGCCTGCTTTTGCAATAAAAATATCCTCATCACTGTCTCTTTTGTCCAGCTCCACATCTCCGTGGATGAGCTTTAAAAGTGTCGTCTTTCCGCAGCCGTTTCGCCCAACAACTGCAATTTTTTCTGTATTCCTGATTTCAAAATTGATGTCATGCAGAATCTCCTCATCGGCAAAAGAGACTGCTCCATGGCAGATCTGATATAACATGTTTTCTCCTTTTATTTAAATGCATCCGGCTGGGAAGCAAGATAGCTGACAAACTGCTCTGCCGTACGTCCGGAAATGCCTCCATGACTCAATTCCCACTTGTTGGCCTCTGCACGGAGTTCCTCATCCGGTAAGGTAACCCCTGCACGTCTTGCCAGATGCAAAACAATATCAAAGTATTCTTTCTGTGTCGGCTTCGAGTAATTAATGGTCACACCAAAGCGGTTCACCAGAGAAAGTTTCTCTTCAACCGTATCGGAATGGTGACGATCATTGGAATTATCCTGATCGTTTCGGTCATTCCAGCTCTCTTTGATCAGATGCCGCCGGTTGGAAGTTGCATAAATCAGAATATTTTCCGGTTTGGTTTCCACACCGCCCTCGATAACGGCTTTTAAGAACTTATACTCAATCTCAAATTCCTCGAAAGAAAGATCATCCATATAGATGATAAAACGATAGTTTCGGTTTTTGATCTCTGCAATGATCTCGGAAAGATACTTAAACTGATGCTTGTAGATTTCAATCATACGCAGGCCGTCTTTGTAATACTGGTTGACAATCGCCTTGATACTGGTAGATTTACCGGTACCACTGTCACCAAACAGCAATACATTGTTTGCTTTCTTTCCCTGTACAAACGCTTCCGTATTGTCTACCAGCTTCTTTTTCTGAATCTCATATCCGACCAGATCGTCCAGCATAACGGTATCCATATGTTGATTGCACGAAATGTAAAGCTTCCCTGCGGTGTATCATCAATCCGGAATGCTTTGTTGAGACCAAACATTCCAACACCGTAGTCTTTATAAAAACCAGTCACTGCATCAAAGAATTCTTTTTCATCCTTTGCCGCCTCCAGTTTTTTGCTTAAAGAGCGGACTTTTTCGCTGACATTTTTGTTGTACATCAGATCCTTTTTATGGATGGCCTTATAATTGGAAATCTGGCTGAAACAGTTGATTCCCAGATCTTTTTCGATTGGTTCGAAATCATAGTCAAACAAATCTTTAAAAATACGGAAATCATTTTCCACCAGTTCATTGACACTTCCATCGCTGGCTCCCACCTTTTCACAGGTCATGCTGAAAGGATTTTCACTCATCATAAGGAAAAATGTCAGATAATTATGCCACAGATTATCATCAAATCCATAATCTGTTGCCACTTTTAAAATCCGTTTTACCTGCGTATTGATATCGCGGACAAGTCCGGTTTTATTATATTCACCGGTCTCATATTTCCCGAATACTTCTCCCATCTGTGCAAGGATTGAATCCTCGTCCAAATCTCCATACATCAGTAACTGTGATATTTCCTGATACATTGTATCTCGCCTCTTTCTTTTCTCTTCCTATTTATTTTACCTATATTACACGAAAAAAGGGACTTTGTAAACCAAAGTCCCCTGTATGCAGCTAAAAAGCTACTGTGATCGTTGTTCCTTTTCCCGGCTCACTTTCCAAATGAAGTACTGCATCATGCAGTTCCACAATATGCTTGACGATAGCAAGTCCCAGTCCCGTACCTCCGGTCTGTTTTGATCTGCTTTTATCAACACGGTAAAACCGCTCAAAAATACGTTCCTGCTGGTCTTTTGGAATCCCGATACCATTGTCTGCCACAGAAAGCATCGGCTGTCCTTTTTCATAGTACACACGCACGTGCACCTCACCACCTTCATTATTATAACGGATCGCATTCTGACACAGATTTTCCACAAGTTCCGAAATCATGCCCCTATCTGCCCGCAACATACAGGACACGCCTTCATAATACAGCGTTACATTCCGTTTCTGTGCATTCATCTGCAGATTTTTCACACAGGTACCGGCTACCTCATCCAGATCTACCTGTTCAAAACACAGCAGATTATCTTCACCGCTGTCCAGCTCGGAAAGCCGGATGATATCATTGATAAGAGAAAGCAGCCGTGTCGCATTCTGCTGGATTTCCTGTGCAAAACGGGTCTCCTGCTCCGGATCTACCATATGGTTTTCGATCAGCTCCGCATATCCGGAAATTGCAGTAAGCGGTGTCTTCAGCTCATGGGATACATTTGCCGTGAAATCCTGCCGTACTTTTGCGGCCATCAGGATGTTTTCGTGCTGTTTACGAATCGTATTTACAAATGGCACAAGCTCTTTGTATACAGGTTCTTCTATGGTATCTTCCATGTTTTCAGCAAGCCGTTCAATCGGATGCAGCAATTGTTTGGTTAAAAAATGTGCCAGAACAATACAAATGGAAACAATCAGTATCAGTATCAGTATCACAAATGGGGATGCTGCAAGGAACACACTGTAGACACTACGTGCCTGTGTTGCCACACGGATAACCGTTCCGTTTTCCAGCCGGAGCGCATAATAGTAATTGTCCATCTGCATGGTATCCGACCGCCGGACACTTTCTCCCTCCCCCTGAAACAACGCCTTCTTTACTTCCGGGCGGTTTTTGTGGTTTGGAAGCTGTGAAATATCCAGATCATTATCAAAAAGTACCGTACCATCCTTTGCAATCCAGGTAACACGCAGGTCTTCCCCGACTTCATAATATTCGGAAAGTGAAACATTTGTATTGTCTGAATCATCAAACAATCCTGTGTCGGAAAGCAGTCTTGCATTGATCTGCAGATCCTTGCGCACCTGTCCCTGAAACAGTTTATAATAAATACCGGTCATACAGATCATGGTTACAATCACTGCAATACCTGCAATCAGAATCAGCCGTAAATTGATTCGTTTCTTCATAACAGCTCCTTACTCTATCACATATCCCACATTTCGAACGGTACGAATTTTGCTTCCCGCTTCTCCAAGCTTCTGCCGCAGTGTCTTGATATGCATATCAACGGTACGGGATTCGCCCTCAAATTCTGTCCCCCATACATGACGCATGATGACCTCTCTGGACAATACAACACTCGGATTGGTCATCAGCAGACGAAGCAGTTCATACTCCTTAAACGTCAGCTCTACCGGTTTGTCGTCTACAAAAACCATATGGCGTTCGTGATCCAGTGTAATATTTTCAACCTGCAGGATCTTGACATCCTCCGTCTCCGTCCGCCGCAAAAGTGCTTTTACTCTCGTAATCAGCTCCATAATAGAAAATGGTTTCTTAATATAATCATCCGCACCTTCATCCAGTCCTTTGATCATATCCATTTCTGCTGTCTTTGCTGTCACCATAATAATTGGCAATTTCTTTGTAGCAGGATTTTTCCGCAGTTTACGCACAATATCATACCCGCTCTCGTCCGGAAGCATGACATCCAAAAGCACCAGATCCGGCATAATATCCTCCAGCTTTTTATAAAAAGTGGTTGCCTTTTCAAAGGCACAGACCATATAATTGCTGTTTTTCAATGCAATCGTCTCAATTTCCCTGATATTCTCATCATCTTCCACGATATAAATCAATGCCATAACTTTTCCCTCTGTCTATCTTTATATATACCTCTGCAACATCAAGCAGGACGGCCATGCCTGCACAAGACCGCCCTCTCACACGTATTCTATCTGTTTCTTATCATAGCATACGACACGTAAAATCCAAAGTATCGTTTATGTAAAATTTATGTAAAATCTCATCTGCTGTCAGAATTCTTTTATTTCTTTTTTATCATTCAGTGCAAAGATAACCCATTCTGCAATATTGGTCGCGTGGTCTCCGATTCGTTCAAAATATTTTGCAACCATCAGCATATCCGCCGCCTGCTCACCTTTTTCCGGATCATGCCGGATCAGTTCAATGATATCTGCCTTATTTTTATCAAACAGGTCATCTACAATATCATCATGCCTGATGACTTCCTGTGCCTTATTCATATCCTTTTCCACATATGCTTCGATGCTGCGGATCAACATAATTACGGTTTCACTCGCCATCTTTTTGATGTCATCCAGATTCAGCACATACGGTTCTTTTGAAAGCATGATTGTGATTTCCGAGATATCTGCTGCATGGTCTCCGATTCGTTCCATATCCGTTACCATCTTCATGGCTGCGGAAATCACACGCAGATCCCTTGCAACCGGTTGTTGCTGCATCAGCAGATTAAAACAGATGTTTTCAATTTTCTTCTGTTCATGATCCACATCCGAATCTGAATTCATGATTTTTTCTGCAAGCTGCGCATTCTGATCTATCAATGCTTCTATTGCTTTCTGGATGGAATCCTCAATCATGGTTCCCATATACATCATTTCCTGATTGAGCAGTCTAAGCTGCTCGTCGAACTTTGAGCGCATTAACCAAACCTCCCTGTAATATAATCTTCTGTCCGTTTATCTTTCGGATAAGAGAAAATCGTTTTCGTATCTCCAAATTCTACCATCTCTCCCACCAGGAAAAATGCCGTATCATCCGATACACGCACTGCCTGCTGCATATTATGAGTAACCACAACTACAGTGTATTTCTTTTTCAGATCTTCCATCAATTCCTCAATCTTTGATGTAGAAATCGGATCCAGTGCAGAAGTCGGCTCATCCATCAAAAGTACCTCCGGCTGTACCGCAAGTGCACGCGCAATACAGATACGCTGCTGCTGTCCACCGGAAAGCCCAAGGGCGGACTTCTTCAGGCGATCCTTGACTTCGTCAAAAATTGCTGCTCCCCGCAGACTCTCCTCTACGATGGCATCCAGTTTTAACTTGTCTTTGATTCCATGTACACGCGGACCGTATGCAATGTTATCATAAATACTCATCGGAAACGGGTTCGGCTGCTGAAACACCATGCCAATTCTTTTCCGAAGAACGGTTGTATCTACACCCTCTGCATAGATATCCTCATCATCCAGTTTCACTTCTCCTGTGATTCTCACGCCATCTACCAGATCATTCATCCGGTTTAATGTTTTTAAGAATGTTGATTTTCCACATCCGGACGGTCCGATAAAAGCGGTCACACAATTCTCACGAATATTCATGTTTACATCCTTGAGTGCATGGTTTTCACCGTAATACAGGTTCAGATCACGGACAGTAATTTTTGTTCGTTTTTCCATGTTTCTCTCCTCATCTGCAATGGTTTTCTCACACTGCAATTATCCATTTCTTAGGATTTATGAATATTATAAAGAGAGATTGTAAAATGCACTGGACTGGGAATGTAAAATTTTTGCAAAATCAATGTAATAGATGTAAGGTTTCTTGATACGCAATTTACAGGTTGATTTTTAAATATAAGATTTCTCTAAGTGACGTAAGAAGGGGGACATTTCTTCCTGTTGATTGGAGAAAATATAATTGAAAGACATACCGTTAAATCAATTAATGATAAGGCCCGGTATCTATAGATGAAAAATCAAAGCCTAAGGTGACGTTTTCCCGAAATTTTAATGCTAGGAATCTGGACATGTCACCTATATGGTAAAAATTGCTTCTCCGGATACCGCTTTTTTCATAAAAGTGGTACCTGAAGAAGCAATTTTTGATCTATAGAGACTTTCCGGTATCTAAATATTAAATTTTCGGTATATAGGTACCACAACGGTATCTTTTACATGAATTTTATCGGCATAGAGACCACGACGGTATCTTCCCGATGAATTTACCGGTCCATCTTTTCCACAAACATGAGCAGAAAACTGATCAGAAGCAGTCCGCTCGATACCCAGATCATATGATATCCAAACCGGATAGAGAGATTTCCTCCAATACCAGCCCCTAGTCCGAAAAATAAAATAATGCCAAAATAATACAGTGCCTTTTTTAATTTTTCTGTGTCATGGGTCTGCAGATAACCGGTAAATGCTTCTGTTCCGCTACGAAGATTTCCGATGCACATTGTGCTTGCATAAGAATATCCGCTTACTTTCCGGAACGTCTGTACCTGCATCGCACAGGCAAAGGAGACGAGTACGGTTGCCAGAAGATCCAAGTGCTTTGGCATGAATCCGACCGCAAACAAAATCACGATCTCCATTAAAAGCACACCCTGCCGCCAGTGCAGGCGCTTTGCATACTTAAACAGCATATGAATCCGCTCCGCAAAAAACACGCCTCCGGCAAATGCCAGAAGTGGAAACAGATAGCGCAGCACGTCAAGCCATTCTCCCATCATCAGGTGCGTGCTCATCAGTACGATGTTTCCAGTCTGTGCATTTGAGAATACTTCCTGCCTCGTAAAATAAGTGTATGCATCCTGAAAACCTCCGGACAATGCCAGAAAAACGCTTGTGACAAACGCTTCCGACATCTGAATATCCGCTTTTTTTATACTGGAACTTTCCAGTTTCATAATTTCACTCCCTCTCAGATATACAAACTGTGTATATTATAAGAAAGATTTATATAAAATGCAACTATTTCATTTCCCTTTGCTCCCTATGCGCACTTTTTTTCCTTCAAATGCAAACCCATAATGACGAATTTGTTTTTCTTCTATTCCCAATGCGAACAGCTCTGCATCGTACTTTTTTTCTTCAATCTGACGTAATGCTGCTTCTACAGTATCCTCAAGTGTTTTTTCTTCGCTGGAATCATGTACCTTAAATTCAAGGATCATTGCAATATCCGTCTTTTGATTCGGTATCAGCATAACATCATATCGTCCATAACCACTTTCACGGTTTGATTTAAGCTGATAACGATCCCGAAGTTCTACCAGCAGGCCCAGTACAAAACCATGATAAAAACGCTCCGGCTGCGCCGCTTCCGAAGGATGACTGCCTGTGTCAAAACTGCTGAAAGTTGCAAGTGCCACATCATTCATATATGCATTCATCTCTTTTAGATTTCCATGTAAGAATGCCTCTATAAACGCATTATAGTTGGCATTATAGTTATCAAACCACCCTGCAAACATATCGGAAAACATGCCAAATGTTTCCAGATTGGTAATGGTCAGATGATACCATATTTTTTTGAAGCATTCCCCGATATTCTACCTTCTCCACCTTCAGATATCCACTTGCAACCAAAAGACTCCAGATTGCTGATGGCGAATAATCAAGCTGATCAAAAACGATTTGCTCATCGAAAGAAACAACGATTTCCTTATGATTTAAGAGATCTTCCATTTTCTCTTTGATATCAGCAGATGCCGTCCGAATCAACCGGTTCACCAGTGTATTTCCACTTGTTGCCGCCCAATATGCCTGAAATCTTTTTTTATCCAGATAATTCGTGATGGACCATGGATTATATATATCTTTGCTTCCTCCGAATGCAAATCCATCATACCATTTTTTCACTTCATCTTTTGTTTCTTCCAGACCATACTCTGCCAAAGACGCAAAGACTTCCTCCTCCGTAAAACCAAAACTTAACCGATAATCATCAGAAGTTGTTGTCACCACATTCAAATTATTCAGATCTGAAAATATAGATTCCTTGGAAACTCTTGTGATTCCAGTCATAATTCCACGTTCCATGCAGGCATTCGTCTTAAATGTCGCATTCAGAAAACTTCTGATAAATCCTGTAAAACGCTCCCAGTATCCATGAATGTACGCTTCCTGCATCGGTGTATCGTATTCATCCAGAAGAACAATCACTTTTTTTCCATAGTACCGTTCCAGATAGCTGCAAAGCAGATTTATGGAAATGGAGCATTCTGCATCATCCATATCCATCGTCATTTTTTCATACTGCGTCAGCTCGTTTTTGCTTAAAACTCCACCTTTCACCAGATAACGGTTTTGTTCATATAACGCTGCAATCTGTGCTTTTATCTGGCGCTTCGTTTCCTCAATATTGTCTGCTTTAATGGACGCAAAGCTCAAAAAAATAACAGGATATGTTCCCTGTAACTTTTGATAGTTTTCATACTGCCAGATTGATAAATTTTCAAACAGATCTCCCCGGTTCGCATAGCGGTTCGAAAAAAAACAGTTTACCATGCTCATGTTTAAAGTTTTTCCAAAGCGGCGCGGTCTGGTGATTAATGTCACATCATCTCCGGATTCCCACCATTCCCGGATAAACTCTGTTTTATCCACAAAAAAATAGTGGTTTTCCATAATCGATGCAAAATCCTGTTTCCCGATCGCTACGGTTCTTGCCATGCTGCGTCCCCCCTTTACGTTCCTGCCATTTTCCTTCATTGTACTATAATCCTTTTATGTTCTCAACCGATAAAATGCGGATACCCTTTCGCTTTTTCTGTCACATAAGGAAAAAAGCGAGTAAAATCGTTCACTCGCTTTTCGAATTATTCTCATTATTTTTCCTTACGGTTCCAGGTTTTCCACTCATCATCCGATGTATAGGTCACGGAATCCAGACCATCGTCTGTAGCGATTTGCAGTAAAAGATTCCAGGTACTGTCTGCATTTTTTTCAATGGATATTCCATTCACATAATTACATTTCTTAAATGTGTCAATCTCATACGGTTTCCATGTCTTTCCTGCATCTTCTGTCATATACGCATATGCATCTGCTCCATGATTGCTTACCAGAATCATTCCTGTCGATGCGTCTTTAAAAGCCATATCCGTAGGATAATTCTGTATGGCAGCAGATAAATCTTTCACAACCGAGTAAGTATTTCCACCATCGTCTGTCGACCATAATACTTTGTTCATCATTCCGGCTCCCGGATCGGAACAATATAGAAGATATCCCTGCTTATCATTTGTAAAATTAAGATACACAGCATTCGGTCCACCATACGATTTATATTCCAGCGAGGCAAGCTTCGTTTGCTGTCCATCTGCCGTACAGCTCATCACAGAAATCTTTCCATCATTGGAAAAATAAGAAACAAATGCCTTTTTGCTGTCAAGCGCAGATAAATCTATGGTATCTGCATCATCATCAACATCCGAAATCTGACAGATTGTTTTTCCCCCATACACAATTGCATTGCCGGATACATTCCACCCATCAGACAATGTACTATTACGATCTGTCCCTCCATTATATTCTAAAACACCAATAACGCTCTGATCGTCGACTCTCTGCGTATACAAACAATCCTGACCCTGAAAAATGTATAAATACATATTTGTATTTTGACTGGCTGGCTTTATCACTGTATCGGTTTCCTGATCCAAATCATAGGCCAATACTCCAGCAGATCCATTTACAATCAATGTATGTTCCAGCATGCCATAAGAAAAAAAGTCATCTGTTTCTATCATGTAGATTTGCTTTGCCTTCCGATCATACACATAGATTTTGTTTATTATATTTTCCTCATGCCACACTACATACTGATCATTTATCTGCACATCAGAAACGCTGCGTATTCCTGTATCGATGTCTTTTCCGCCTACTCGTATTTGTATCTTCTCATCTGCATCAGTATATATTTTTACGGCTTTGTTACCATCTAATGTGACATGCTGAAATGGCGATGCCAAAGAAATATCATCATTCAGAATAGATATGTTTTTATCTGCATATTGATATAAACCATACTTTCCATTATTTTCACTCCTGTCATACCAATATACACTGCCATCTTTTTCTTTCAGAGTGACTGCATCCATTGTGCTTTGTGTATCTTTTGCAGAAAACAATAATTGTATGTCATTTTTGTTTTTGGACTGTTTTACAACTCTCCATGTTCCATCTTCACCTAAATAATCTTCCCATATAACAGCATCCCCATCAGATTGTATATCTGAAATTTCAACACAATTATCATATTGATACAGAAGTATATCTTTTTTTGTCTGCACATCGTACCTTCTTATTTGTGTTGCATAATCGTCCGAATACACAAATTCTTTTCCTACTGTCAACATCGATTCCTTATAAAATGTATATGATATTCCATAATAAATATATGGTGAACTATAACAGAAACAACTAATGTCTGCATTTTCTGGTAACGGTAATTTAAATTCTTTTATCGTACATCACTCCCGGCACGATTTGAAAATTCTTTTTATTTACCTGTAATGTTTCCTGTGTGTCATAACTTTCTATCTGTGTTTCTGTACTGTCCGACGCGCAGCCATTCAGCAGAAACACAATCATCAATAAAGTTGTCAGAAATATCTTTTTCATAGTCGCTCTCCTCATATATTCAACATAAAAAAGTTACTGTATCTTAAATTTGACAATATCAGAACAGTGCCATCACAACACTTTGATATTGATTCTGATACATGCTTATCTCTTTAATATATCAAATATCTTCCATTTCTACTACAACAGCATTATACGCTTCTTTTTATAGGAATATCTACTGTGAATTCCATGTTTTCTCTCTCCTAATTTTTATCTTTCAATTCTACATGTATCATTGTATTTGTAGCGTATCATAGTCATTTTCTTTTGTCAATCATTATTTTGTACTTCGTAATATTTACACTTTGCATATTTTATGATATGGTATTAATTATTCAGGGAGGACTTATTGCATGGCATATAAAAACACTCTAATTACAGGAATTACCGATTTTTTAGTATTAGCAATTTTAAAAAGCTAAAGGTGATTGCTATGCTTATGAGATAAGTAAATACATTACAAGCGAGTCAAACGAACTGCTCTCCATTTCCCCAAATACGATATATACGGTCATGTACAAATTGGAAAATGAGCAAATGATCAGTGAATATTCTGTTCTTGTTGGGAAAAAACGTACCCGTATCTATTATCATATAGAGTCTGATGGAGAAGCATATTTAAAGGAATTGCAACACGACTATGAAAATATGATTTCTGGTATGTCTGCAATTTTTGATTCTCTTGAGAAAGGAGACACGCATGAATAGCTTATGTAAACAATACATTTCTGAAGTGAAACTCTTACTTCCAGCTATTGGAAAATCAGAAAAAAATTATTTAGCTTCTCTGACAAGTAATCTGGAAGATTTCTGTGATGACACCTCACCTCAGACAATTGATGACTTATATCAAGAATTTGGCACACCTGTAGATACTGTAAATTCTTACATTTCAACACTTCCTACAGAGACATTAATAAAACGAATTCGCAAGAGTAAGTACTTACGATATTTCATTGTAAACACTAATTATTATAGTTTGCTATGTTATTAACTTTTGTTTTTTGACCTATTACTAAATTATCGTAAAG
>ENA-OQKX01000196-OQKX01000196.1-human-gut-metagenome-genome-assembly--contig:-NODE-196-length-13007-cov-1.940062_pt1 | contig 13007 bp, 14 predicted proteins | sample MGYA00242654_ERZ504810 | MGnify/ENA primary metagenome ERZ504810 (study PRJEB26092, sample SAMD00036378) | human gut metagenome | host: Homo sapiens | study: EMG produced TPA metagenomics assembly of... | reverse complement strand
GTACGGGTCTGCATCGGAACGCCACCGGGCGAGCCCGTCGAGACCGGCTCGCATGGAGTCGGGGTTGGCGTTGAATGAATCATCGATCAGCGTGAAAGACATCCCGCCGCGCCGGACCGTGGACACCGCCATGCGGTGCGGGCTGATGCGGGACTGACGCGACAGCGTCTCGGCGATCGACTGCAGCGGCACGCCCAGCAGGTGGGCGACGCTCGCCGCGGCGAGGGCGTTCATCACGTTGTGCGTGCCGCGAATCGCCAGTTGCACATGGGCGGTTCCGCCATCGGCCCGTTCCAAGGTGAACGAGGGGCGGTCGCCGTCGTCGGTCCGCACGTCGCTGGCGAACAGTGCGTCCGACTTCCCGGATGCGGCGTTGCCGGCGCTGGCTTCGGCGTCGTCGCCGGCCATGCCGAACCAGAATACGTGTCCTTGCGGCGCCAGGGGGGCCATCGCCGCCACATGGGCGTCGTCGACGTTGAGCACCGCCAGCCCATCGGGAACCAGCCCCTGGACGATCTCGCTTTTCGCCTGCGCGATGCGCTCGACGGAGCCGAATTCGCCGAGATGGGCGCATCCGACCTTGAGCACGACGGCGATGTCCGGAGGGGCGATCGTGGTCAGGCGCGTAATCTCTCCGACATGGCTCGCTCCCATCTCGGCGACGAAGAAGCGCGTGTCCCGGCCGACCTTCAACGCGGTCAGAGGAAGGCCGATCTCGTTGTTGAACGAGCCGACGGGCGCCACGGTGGGGCCGAGCGTGGACAGCAGGGCGGCCATGAGGTCCTTGGTGGTGGTCTTGCCCACCGAGCCGGTGATGCCGATCAGGGTGAACGGCGTTCCGGCCGCACGCCGCGCGGCGATGTTCGCCTTCGCGAGCAGGCCCAGCGCGTCGACCGTATCGGGAACGACTATCTGCGCCACCGGCGCGTCCACTTCATGTTGTACGAGCGCCACGACCGCGCCGGATCACCGGCGCGAGCGACGAAATCACTGACCGTCCACACGCTCGCCGGCGATCGCCACGAACACGGAGCCCTCACGGACCTGGCGCGAATCGCTGACCGCCGACGTGGCCAGTGCATCGGCTCCGTCTTCGACGCCGTCGCCCGTCTGCGGGACGATCAGCCTGCCTTGGACCGCCTCGGCCACCTGCCGAACGGTCATAGGCATCATCGTTGCCTCTGCGTTCATGCCTTGTTTTCCTCTCCATGAGCCAATTCGTGAGATACGCGCAGCGCACTGCGAATGTTGTTTCTGCGAATCCCCGCCGCCATAACCATGGCAATGGCGAGCGACAATTCACGGATACTGTCGCGGTCCGAGGCGAACGGGGCCTGCGCCGCGAGCAGGTCGGATTGCGCGTCGGCACGGGCGACGTGGGTCTGCTCGTCGACCTCGAAGCCGAAGCCCGCCCCAGCTGCCGCGCCTGTGCGAGGTCGTCCCGGGCGTCGCCAGCCGACCCGGCGGGCTCCTCCCCGCTCGCCCACTGCCCGGACGGAGATGCCGCTTCGCCGCCTTCGCCAGCACGCGAATCCTCGCCGGTGCCGCTCGGCGTCGGCTGGCGCAGGTCTCGCGCCGAGTCCAGGCCGATGACGTCGACGTTCACGCTGGTCAGCGCATCGGATTTGAGTGTACGGTCGTTGAGCGCGAACACCATCGCCGCCGCGCCGTCCTCCGCGCAGACCGACAGCGTCTGCTGCACGTCGAGTATCGACAGCGGGTAGGTCAGGTCGAGCTCGCGCTCCAGCGACGTCGAGCCGGATGATTTCACGACGCCGACAGGATTGCCCAGCATGTGCAGGAATTCGGAGAGCTGGGACACGCCTGCGTCGACGGCCTGCTCATCCGCACCGGTCACCGCGAACACCGCCATGGCATTGGACGGTCCGCCGGCCAGACCGCTGGCCAGATCGCCGAGTACGCGATCGTCGAAATCGCCGTAGAGCAACGGTATATCGGCATTGGCGATCTGCCCTTTGGACGCGCGTGGCAGCAACGCCGCATAGGCACCGGCCTGTGCGGCATGCAGTACATCGGGTTCCTGCTCATGCGTGCAGATGAACAGCGAGCCGGGAATCACGGTGTCCACGGCATCGCTGAGTGAGGTAATGGTGACATTGGTGGCGAAGGGTGGATCGACTTCAAAACCGTACCGTTCGACCAGCATTCCCAGGGTCACCCGCTGGGCGATGGATTCGCTCACTGCACTCATGGGCTATCGCCTTTCTCCCCTGATCCTTACCACGTGACTGGAATAGCATTTTTGCGTGGACTGGAGACAGGCACCTCGTATTTCTGCATAAGGAACTCACAAATCTGTGCGGAAACAGGGCCGGCCGTCAGCCCGCCGAACACACCATTCGGATCCTTCATCACCACGGTGACCGCATAGCGCGGGTTGTCCGCGGGAATCACCACGGAATAATCGGAGATAATGGACGAGAGCGTACCATCCGAGCCCTGCACCTCTGCGGTACCGGACTTGGCGGCCATGCGGTAACCATCGACCTTGACGAACTTGTTGTAGCCTTCCGCCACTGATTCCATCGCATTCATCATGTCCGATGCGACCTTTTCATCCACCACGCGGGTGGCTTCGCCCTTCTTGGTCTCAGTGGTCTTGCCATTGGCATCGGTGGTTGATTTGATGATCGACTGCTGCTGCTTGACACCCTTGTTCGCGATGGTGGCCACCACGTTGTTGAGCTGCAGGGCGTTGACGGCGTAGCCCTGACCAAACAGGATGGTGTTGCGCGTACGCAGATCCCACGCCGAAGGGTTGGTGAGCAGACCGCTCGATTCACCGGGCAGGTTCAGTCCGGTCGGTTGTCCGATGCCGAATTTGGTCAGGTACTCGTAGCGTTGCTCATCCGGATAGTTCTCCCCGGCCATAATCATGCCGACGTTCGATGAGTTCTGCAGAATGCCGGCGAGCGTCCAGCGCTCAGTGCCATGGTCGAATGAGTCCTTGTAGGTCTGGCCCTCCTGTGTGATGTGGTCCGGGACCGACAATTGATCGCTCATCTTATGCAGTCCCATCTGCAGATAGCCGGACATGGAGATGACCTTGCCCACCGAACCAGGCTCGAAGGTTTCGGACACGGCCCGAGACGGGCTCATCTTCGCCGCATCGGTACCAGCCTGTACTTCATCGCTATCGGCCAGTGCGAGAATCTCCCCGCTCTGGACATCCTGCACCACGGCGATCGCCCACGCTGCACCATACTTGGATTCGGCCTCCTTCAAGACCTTTTTGACATACCATTGCACATCACGGTCAATGGTCAGGGTGACATCGTCGCCATTTTTGGCCGCCACCGATTCGGTCATGGTGCCGGGAATCTCTTCGCCGCCATTACCACGCTGGTAGGTTTCATGGCCATCGGTTCCGGTAAGCGTCTTGTTCTCGACCTGCTCGATGCCGGCGACGCCATCGCCGTTGTCGTTCACGCCGCCAAGCAGCGCGCCCATGAGATCGCCATCCGCATACAGTCGTTCACTGCTCAGCTCACCCCAGACAATACCGCCCAGGTGCAACGACTCGATGCTGCGCTTGACCTGCGGAGTCACATCTTTCTTCAGAATCACATACTGCCCGGTACCGGACAGATCAGCGCCCAGTTCCATGGCGTTCATATCCAGGACTTTGGCCAGCAGTCGGCCCACGGCCGCCGCTCCGGTAGCGCCCACGGGTTTGCCGTCAATTTCGTGGCAGTAATCACGGGTGTTGTCATTGCAAGTAATCGGCTCGAACTCCTGTGCAGCCTCCGGATTGGCGACGATAGTATAACGCTCCACGCTTTGAGCGAGCACGGAGCCGTTGGCGTCGAGGATACGCCCACGCTTGGCGCTCAACGTCACGGTCAGGGTGCGGTTAGCCGTGGCCGCTTGTGCGGTTTGACGGCCGCCGATGAGCTGGGTGGAGGCCAGCTGAATCACGCATGCCGACGCCACCAACGCCAATGCGGCGCCGATGGCGATGCATTTGAACGCGAAGGTCTTGACCTTGGCGAACTCTACGATGCGACGAATGGTGTTCACTGGGTTCCGCCTTTGTTGGACTGGTATCCGCTTAAGTCGATGGACACTGATCCCTGCTGCGGGACCATGCCCATGTCGCTGGCCTTGTCGGGCAGGTTCGCGACCAATTGATCGAGTTTGGCCTGATCGTCTTCGATATCTTGGGTAAGTCTGTTGATGTTGGTTTCGATCTGTGCCGCCTCAAACGAGTTCTGCACCATCTGGGTACGCAGCATCAGCGCGCCGAACAAGGTGCCGACGAGGAAGATCACTGCGATGGCCACGTGCACCAGCGGTGCGCTTCTTGTTCTGGTCCATTCGATGACCCGTCCGACGACATTGCCCTGCTCGTTTCCACGCGGGTTGGAGACCACCCGCAGCTCAGGTCGGGAGGAGGACTGATGCTTGGTGTGCGGTCGGTTCGAGGCTGGAGCCGCGTTCGATCGAATGCTACGTGCAGTTGCCATATGCTGTTATCCCCTCCTTGTACGAATTCGTGCCGTGTTTTTGGCTCTGCCCGGAGACGCGGAGCCTTGTATCTTGACGTCATTCAGGCCCTGCGCGGTTTGCGTAAAGCGTTTCCTCCATCGTGACGGAATCTCACGGCTGACTTCCACCGCCCGCAACCGCACCGAAGCCGATCTCGGGTTGGCTGCGATCTCATGTTCGCCGGCCTTGATGGCACCTCGCGTGAGATCCGTGAAAAACGGTTGGGCATCCGGCGGTATGACAGGCAGACCAGCCGGAACATCCACTCGCAGCCCTTGTGCCATGAACGATTTGACGGTTTTGCTTCGAGCGAATGATAGGACTCCACCACCAGTCGTCCCCCGACATGCAGTCGGTTCGCGGCTTGCGGCAATGTGGAGGCGAGCTTGTCCAATTCGCCGTTGACTTCAATGCGCAACGCCTGGAAGACGCGTTTGGCGGGATTGCCCGCCGGGCGGTGGGCTTGCGGCACCACTTCATCGACCAGACGGTTGAGCTGTGCGGTGGTGGTAAACGGCTCCTTGTCTCGACGTGCCACGATGGCGCGGGCGATCTGACGCGAGAAACGCTCTTCACCGTATTCCTTGAATATGCGGACCAGTTCCGCCGCATCATAGGTGGCAAGAATCCGTTCGGCCGTCAACGGCTGGCTGACGTCCATGCGCATATCCAGCGGCGCATCATGCGAATAGGAGAAGCCACGATCGGTTTCGTCGATCTGCAGGCTGGATAATCCCAGATCCATGAATACGGCGTCCACGCGTTCGATGTCTTGGTCCGCCAACACCTGATCGAGCTGATCGAAGGCGGCATGCACCGGAATGAATCGATCGGCGAGCCCCTCCCGTTCCATACGTTCGGTGGCCAGCCCCAGCGCTTCACTGTCACGGTCAATGCCGATGAGCCGAGCCTGAGGCGCGGCCTTGAGGAAGGCGATGGAATGGCCGGCAAGGCCCAGGGTGCAATCCACTGCGATGGCGTTCTCATGTTCCAGGGCAGGTGCCATCAGGTTCACGCAATCGTCAAGCAATCCGGCAGATGAATATTCGCCACATCAACCATCAGAATTCCACCTCCGGCAACACATCGTCAGCAATATCGGAATATCCCTCTTCCTTCTCGGCGAGGTAGGACTCCCACGTGTCCTTATTCCACAGTTCGGCACGGGTGCCAACGCCGATCACCACGACGTCGGAACCCAGATTGGCGTAATCGCGCAGCATCTGCGGCACCAGCACGCGGCCCTGCTTGTCCGGCTGCTGATCGACGGCACCGGAAAGGAACACACGCAGGTATTCGCGGGCGGCTTTGTTTCCCACCGACACACGCTGAATCTGCGAGGCGATACGGCGAAATTCATCGAACGGCAGCAGGTACACGCACCGTTCCTGGCCTCGGGCCATGACCAGGCCCTGCCCCAGCTGGGAGCGGAATTTGGCCGGAAGCGCCATACGGCCCTTGGCATCGATCTTCGGCGTATATGTTCCGAGAAGCAATGGCGGCAGACCAGCCATGAGATCGGCCATAGTGGTGGAGCCTTGTGCGTTGGCATCAGCGTCGCGAATCGTCTGATCGGCAACCATGGCTCCACCTCCTTCATCGTTACGTGGGATACACTTCGGCCAACTGGCTCACCACTCTACCCCACGATTCCCCATTTCTCCCCACTCATGCACGATTTGCTCACCCTTTTAGGGCAATTACCGATGGATTGCGCGTGTCGGCCACGACTGTCGCACGAATGGACGCTCCGCACATTCAATCCACGTCGCGCACCCCACCGACCGAGCAGCATGGTGAATTCACGCTGAATTCACCTATTCCGGGTTGTCCGCATCACTGACGTAGGGGGTGTGCGGTAAATTTGAATGCCTTAAGTTTTTCTGCCCCACGGAAATGGAACGAAGAGAACAGCATGTCGAGTTACGCCTCCCAGCTGCATGAAGAGCAGCAGGCCGTCGATCGCGCCTATGGACGATTGGATGATCTGCGAGCCGAAATGTGGCAACGCCTGGACACCGTACGCGCCGCCGGCTCCCACGGATCCCCCACGCAACGCAGCGAACGAGACTCCTTTGCCACAATGTACGAAAACCGCCTCACGCAATTGCGCAGCGTTGAGGATCGGCTGGTGTTTGGCCGCCTCGATGCCAAGAACGGCGACCGTCATTACATCGGCCGCATCGGCCTGTCGAGCCCGGACCATGAGCCGATTCTGACCGACTGGCGTGCCGAAGCCGCACGTCCTTTCTATGAGGCGACCCCTTCCAATCACGGCGACATCGTGATGCGCAGGCATATCACCTTGAGTTTCCGCGAAGTCGTGGGCGTTGAGGATGAGGTGCTTGACGTGCATTCAGACCAGGTCGGCCAGGCGTCTTCCGCCGGCACATTGACCGGCGAGGGTGCGCTGCTGGCTTCGTTGAGCTCACGCCGCACCGGCAAGATGACCGATATCGTGGCCACCATTCAGGCCGAGCAGGACCGCATCATCCGCTCCGACATGAATCGCGCCGTGGTGGTGCAGGGCGGCCCCGGCACCGGCAAGACGGCCGTGGCGCTCCATCGCGCCGCCTACCTGCTGTACACGCACCGGCGCACGCTGGAACGTTCCGGCGTGCTGGTTGTTGGCCCCAGCTCGGCGTTCCTGCACTACATCGATCAGGTGCTACCCTCCTTGGGCGAGACCGGCGTGGTCTCACGCACCATCAGCGATCTGATTCCCGGCATCACCGCCACGGCGGTCGACTCCCCTTATGCAGCCAAGCTCAAGGGCGATCGACGCATGACCTCCGTAGTGGCCAATGCCATCGCCGCACGCGTGCGTGTTCCCGCTGCTCTGCCGACAGTAACCATTAGCGGCATTCAGGTACCAATGCTGGCCACTGATATCGAGCAGGCGCAGGCGGACGCGAAGCGCACCCGACAACCTCATAACAAGGCCCGCGAGACCTTTATCCGTTCGATGCTGACCAGCATGCAGAACCGTTATGCCGAACAGCTTGATTACACGCCGGATCAGGCGGAGCTGAACCGCGCGATGTCGTTGCTGCGTATGAACGAGCAGGTGCGCAAGACCCTGAACCTGTGCTGGCTGCCGATGACCGCCCCATGGCTCATCGATCAGCTGTTCGCCCATCCCGAACGTCTGAAGTCTCTGGCTGGTTGGCTGACCGACAACGACATCGCGGCACTTGCCCGCCCCAAGGGCTCCCCGCTGACCCGCTCCGATATTCCGCTGCTCGACGAAGCGATGGATATGCTGGGCCCCGATCCCAAGACGGTGGCCCGCCAGTCCGCCGCCGACGCACGTCGTGCCGCCGAAGAGCAGTATGCCAAAGACACGCTGGCCGCGACCGGTCTGGGTGGAGGCATCGTCTCCAGTCAGATGCTGCTCGACCAGATGAACGGGGACGACGCCGAGCTGACCGCGCAGCGGGCCGCGGCCGACCGTGAATGGACCTACGGGCACATCGTGGTCGACGAAGCGCAGGAACTGACCGCCATGGGACTGGCGTATGTTGATCCGCCGTTGCCCCTCCCGCTCGTTCACCATCGTGGGCGATGTGGCGCAGACCTCGGCGCTGGGGTGGCACCCGACGCTGGAGCAAATCGATGAACCGCCTGTTCGGCGAAAGCCACTGGGATCTGAACGAGTTGACCATCAACTACCGTAATCCGCAGGAAGTTTCCGAACTTGCCTCACGATTTGCCGAGAAGGAAGGCCTCTACATCTCCACGGTCAATGCGGTGCGCACCATCCCCGATTCGGTGTCCCGCAATGTGGTGCCCGACATGTCGTCCTTGCTGGAAACGACGGCCGAGCAGGCGGCGCAGCTTGCCGAACAATTCGTTTCGGCAGACGGCACCGGCCGCATCGCCGTCATCTGTCCGGATAATCTCATCGCCCCGGTGCGCGATGCCGTGCGCCGCAAACTGGCTGTCATTCTTGACCCGGCCGAATACGCAAGGCTCATCGAGCAGCCCGAATGGGATGAGCAAATCAGCGTCTGCGGCACTGAAACGGTCAAGGGTCTGGAGTTCGATGCCGTCGTGGTGGTCGAGCCCGGTCTCATCGAGGATGACGCGCCGAGCCGCCTGGTCGCCGCCTCGGACCTGTACGTGGCAATGACCAGGCCGACCCAGAAACTGGTTATAGTTCGGACAAAAGCGGACGAAAAGTCCCTGAACATCTAAGGTATGAAGCATGCCCAAAGCACTGTTATTGGAAAACATTCACCCCGATGCGGCCAAATCGCTGCGTGATCACGGTTTCGAAGTCGAGACCATGAAGGGAGCCCTGAGCGAGGACGAACTCATCGATGCGCTGGATGGCGTGGACTTGGTGGGCGTACGCTCCAAGACCAACGTCACAGCCCGCGTGCTGGATGCGCGTCCTACGCTAAGCGCCATCGGCTGCTTCTGCATCGGCACCAATCAGGTCGATCTGGCACATGCCGGCAAGCGTGGCATCGCCGTGTTCAACGCTCCCTACTCCAACACCCGTTCCGTGGTGGAATTGGTGATCTGCGACATCATCTGCTTGATGCGCCGCATTCCCGCACACACGCATCACATCAAGCATGGCCTGTGGGACAAGTCCGCTTCCGGCTCGCATGAAGTGCGAGGCAAGACCCTCGGCATCATCGGCTACGGCAACATCGGCTCCCAGCTGTCGGTACTGGCCGAGGCCCTCGGCATGCGCGTGGTGTTCTACGACATTGAGGAGAAACTGGCACTGGGCAATGCCCACCGTTGCGACACCCTCAACGAACTGCTGGAACAGTCCGATGCCGTGACCCTGCACGTGGATGGCCGCAAGTCGAACACCGGATTCTTCGGCGAAGACCAATTCGCCCACATGAAGCAGGACGCGATTTTCATTAACCTTTCGCGCGGTTTCGTCGCCGATCTGGGAGCTCTGAAGCAGCACCTCGATTCCGGCCATCTGTCTGGCGCGGCGGTCGACGTGTTCCCCGTTGAGCCGAAGAAGAGCGGAGATCCGTTCGAGACTTCACTGGCCAATGAAAGACAATATGATTCTGACTCCTCATATTGGCGGCTACCACCTTGGAAGACTCAGGAATCCAATCGGGACCATTTCGTCTCTCAGCGTCTTGAGGATTACTGGTTCAAGGGTTCTAACCTCCTTGTCCGTGAACCTACCGCAGATCAACCTCGGTGAGTGCAAGGGTGTGTGCCGTATCGCCCATCTGCACGACAATCTTCCTGGTGTGCTGGCTCATGTCAATCATGTGCTCGGCGAGGAGAACATCAACGTTCCTTCCAGTCGCTGGCAACCGAAGGCGAACGTTGGCTATGTGGTCACCGACGTGGCTCAGAAGCCCAGCGCCGCCACGCTTGAAGCACTGCGCAACATCGAAGGCACCATTCGCATGCGTGTCATCAGCTGACGCAGCTCATCCTCGATTGATATGAAAGAGACCCGTCGTCGACGGGTCTCTTTCATAAGTGCTGGGCTTCATGATTGGCTCGCACCATGGTTTGCGAATCACTCGCAGATCACGGTGCATGGCATTCGCATATTATTCACGCAAACCATCAATGGCGCTTTGGAAATCCTCCAGACCTGCAAAGTTCTGGTACACACTCGCGAATCGAAGGTACGCCACCACATCCAAGTCACGCAACGGTTTCAGGATGGCTTTGCCCACTTCATCTGAGGTGACTTCGGCAAGACCTCGGGAGCGAAGATCCTCTTCGACTTTCTGTCCCAGCAGCTTCAGATCCTCTTCTCTGACCGGCCGCCCCTGACAAGCTTTGCGTACGCCGGAAATCACTTTGTCTCTACTGAATGGCTCCACGCCACCCGAACGTTTAGTGACCAGCAGCATACTGGTTTCCACCGTGGTAAAACGCTTGCTGCATTTCGGGCATACGCGACGCCGACGGATGGAATGACCGTCATCGCTAATGCGCGTATCAATGACTTTGGTGTCGGGGTTCTGGCAAAAAGGACAATGCATGCTCCCCAGAATAACGTGTACGGGCGGAAAAACCATGCCGCTCGGGTTTCATTTACTCAACCGGAACAATAATGCGCTGCCCGGCCTGCAATGATCCGGACTCAAGATTGTTCAACGCAATCAGCTCATCCACCGTTTCCGATACATCATGACCAGCAGGCGTGATAGCCGAAGCATATGACCAGAGCGTATCCCCCGGCCGCACGATATAACTGGTCACCTGCGTGGCCCCCGTATCCGATTGGGCCCGCTGAACGGTAAGCGCGCCGAAACCACACCAGGCCAGCGCCAAGGCGACCATCACTGCGATAATCTTCCCACGCACATTCCGGCGGGACGTTCCAGCATGCTGCATAGCTACACGTGCGCTACGGGCCGGGGCCATCACCATTGAACCAGTCATCACGACCACCTCTCTCGAACAGATGTTCTATCGAACAACTGTTCTTATAATGGCACAAACGTTCGACACGGTCAAGTCAAAACTCGAACAGATGTTTGATTTCACACGAACAACACGTTATGCTGGTGACATAACGAAAGGAGCCCTGACGTGAGCACCATTCCCTTCTCCCCCAAGCAGAAGCCGGACGAGTCCACCCTGACCGACCGCCAGCGCAAAGTGTTGGACGCCATTCGCACGCATATCGACGAACAAGGCTTTGCTCCCTCTTTCCGGGAGATCGGAAATGCCGCCGGGCTCAAAAGTCCGTCTTCGGTCAAGCATCAGCTACAAGTTTTGGAAGACAAGGGCTTCATTCGCATGAACGCGAACAAGGGTCGCGCCATCGAGGTGATGGCAGGATCCGCCCCGAATGCCGAAAAGCCATCACAAGCCAGCGAAGAGGCAACCAGCGCCAGCAATGTGGCGGAGATATACCAATTCCCCGCCGAAGCCATTGCCGAATCACATGACGTACCGCTCGTTGGCCGTATTGCCGCCGGCGTGCCGATTACCGCCGAACAGCATGTGGACGACGTCATGCGTCTGCCTGAACGGCTGACCGGCTCCGGCACCCTGTTCATGCTGGAAGTCCACGGTGATTCCATGGTGGATGCCGCTATCTGCGATGGCGACTATGTGGTGGTGCGCGAACAGAATTCCGCCGTCAACGGAGATATCGTCGCCGCTCTGTTGGATGACGAGGCCACGGTGAAGACCTTCCGCAAGGAAAACGGCCATGTCTGGCTGATGCCGCACAACCCCGCATACTCGCCCATCGACGGCACACATGCCACGATTATGGGCAAGGTGGTCACCGTACTGCGCAAATTATAGCCTGTTCGCCACCAGCTGATCAGCGTGCGCTGAATCGCGCTGGTCGTGCTATAGTCGCACACTGCTTACGAAACCCCGGCCTCGCGCCGGGGTTTCGTCGTATTCAGACCATATCGCAAATGGTATTGAGAAGCGGTTTCAACTCGATAGAGCGAAGGAGTACATATGGCCCATACCCATACACCCGCACCATCCACATCCGTAAACCCTGCCGCGCACCAGCGCAGGCTGATTGCCACGTTGACCGTCACTGGTTCGGTCTTCCTCATCGAAGTGGTGTCGGCCGTCTTAACCGGCTCACTGGCCCTGCTGGTGGATGCCGGTCATATGCTCACCGACATGTCCGTGCTGGCGGCATCCACAATCACCGCCATACTGATGCGCCGCAAGCCCAGCAACACTCGTACTTGGGGGCTGGGGCCAGGCTTGAGGTGCTCACCGCTGCCGCAGGTGCCGTGGTGCTGCTCGTCGTTGGCATCTATGCGTTGATGGAGGCCGGCATGCGTCTGTTCGGCGGTTCCAAAGCGGAAATCGACGATATCGGCTTGCTGCTGTTCGTGGGCATTCTGGGTCTTGCCGCAAATATCATCTCGATTTTCATCCTTGCCTCGCAGCGCGAAGACAACATGGAATATGAAGGCCGCGTTCCTCGAGGTGATGAATGACGCACTTGGCTCGGTGGCCGTGGTGGCCTCTGCCCCTGGTAATGATCTCCACCCGGATGGAATGGCTTCGACGCCGTGGCCGGTGCCGTCATCGCACTGATGATGATTCCGCGCGCCATCAAGTTGCTGCACAACGCGGTCAAGGTGCTGCTGGAGGAAACACCGGATGGACTTGACCTCGATAAGGTACGCGAACATCTGGAAGACGTGCCGCATGTGCTTGCCGTGCATGACCTCCACGCCAGCACGGTGTCCACCGGCATGCCGATTCTGATGGCCCACGTGGTAGTTGACAAAGACCTCACCATGGAAGATGCCGCCACAATCCTCACCCAACTGCAGGATTGCCTGCGCGAGCACTTCCCGGTCTCGGTCCCCCACACCACCTTCCAGCTCGAGCCCGAGGGCTATAGCTCCCCCTCCTCCAACGAACTCCACGAATAAAAGATGCTCCCAACGGGAGCATTCAGCAGGGTATAAAAAATCGCTGTACGTGTGCGATTTTCGTGCCGCACAAGTTGAAGGCCTACAAAGGTAGGTCGAGTCTTGTGCGGTGCGAAAGGCGCT
>ENA-OQKX01000195-OQKX01000195.1-human-gut-metagenome-genome-assembly--contig:-NODE-195-length-13009-cov-3.319593_pt1 | contig 13009 bp, 16 predicted proteins | sample MGYA00242654_ERZ504810 | MGnify/ENA primary metagenome ERZ504810 (study PRJEB26092, sample SAMD00036378) | human gut metagenome | host: Homo sapiens | study: EMG produced TPA metagenomics assembly of... | reverse complement strand
CCTGTTCTTCCGAATACACATGGATCGTCTCACGCCCCCAGCCTCGTAAACAACTTCGTCTGCATGGTGGTGACCGGCATGATCATGACCACATCCACAGTCATGATGATGGTGGTCGTGGGTGAGGCCCGTCCTCTCCGTTGTCATGATGATGGTGGTCGTGGTGATGCTCGCACTCTCCGTGGTCATGATGGTGATGTTCGTGATGATGCTCGCACTCTCCGTGATCATGATGGTGATGTTCGTGATGATGCTCGCACTCTCCGTGGTCATGATGGTGATGTTCGTGATGATGCTCATCCTCTCCATGGTCATGATGATGCGCTCCGTGGTGATGACCGCACTCCGGGCAGACAACCTCCGCAAGGAGTTCCTCCTCCATTGATCTGACGGATTCCATCGTTTCCAAATTTTACTTCCCGCAAGTTGTTCCAAAGGTGTAGTAATAAACGGCGCCTTCGGATTCAATTCTCTTAAAATAGCAATACTTTCTTCGATCTTTTCCGGTTTTGCCTTATCTGTCCTGCTCAAAATAACCGCGCCCGCATATTCTATCTGATTACTGAAAAATTCACCGAAATTTTTTCTGTAAATTCTGCATTTCGTCACATCCACAACAGTCGTAAAACTATTTAACTTAGCGTCGATCTCACTTTGTACGTCTTGAACCGCCTTTATGACGTCTGATAATTTTCCGACCCCCGACGGTTCTATCAAAATACGATCCGGATGATAAGTATCCACAACTTCTCTCAAAGATTTGCCGAAATCTCCGACAAGAGAACAACAGATACAACCCGAATTCATTTCCCTGATCTCGATTCCTGATTCTTTTAAAAATCCGCCGTCAATCCCGATCTCTCCAAACTCATTTTCGATAAGAACAACCTGTTCTCCCGCAAACGCCTCCGAAAGCAGTTTTTTAATAAGCGTTGTTTTTCCAGCTCCTAAAAAGCCCGAAATAATATCAATCTTTGTCATTTCAAACAACCTCCCATATTATATTCAATCCATATCCAGCTCAATAGGACAATGATCCGATCCCATCACATCTGTCAAAATCTTCGCATCTTTCAGACGCTCTTTCAAACTTTCCGAAACACAGAAATAATCGATCCGCCATCCGGCGTTTTTCTCGCGGGCTTTAAAGCGGTAGGACCACCAGGAATAAATGCCCTCGGCATCCGGATAAAAATAGCGGAAGGTATCCGTAAAACCGGCGTTTAAAAGTTCGGTCATTTTTTCCCGTTCTTCATCGGAAAAACCGGCATTTTTGCGGTTGGTCTTTGGATTTTTCAGATCGATCTCCGTGTGTGCAACATTTAAATCGCCGCAGAGAATGACCGGCTTTTTGCTGTCGAGCTGAAGAAGATAAGCGCGGAAAGCATCTTCCCATTCCATGCGGTAGGGAAGCCGCGCCAGTTCGTTCTGGGAGTTTGGAGTGTAACAGGTGACAAGGTAGAAGCTGTCATATTCGAGGGTGATCACTCGACCTTCGGTATCGCAGATTGCGGTGCCGATGCCGCGTGTGACCTGAAGAGGTTCGTGTTTTGCAAAGATTGCCGTGCCGGAGTAGCCTTTTTTCTCGGCGTAATTCCAGTACTGGTGGTAGCCCGGCAGATCAAGTGCGATCTGTCCTTCCTGCAGCTTGGATTCCTGGATGCAGAAAAAATCGGCATCTGCGGCATGAAAATAATCGAGAAATCCTTTTTGTACACAGGCGCGCAGCCCGTTAACGTTCCATGAGATAAGTTTCATTTCTGATGTCCTCCTGAGTTGCTTTTATACAAATTATATACATATGGGAAAGAAAGTACAAGTCTTGTTACTGCTTGCAGGGGAACAATAACCAGGCTTCTGAAAAAAGTACTTGACGCATGGCCTGTGCTATGATAGTATAATACACGGTTCGTTGGTCAAGCGGTTAAGACGCCGCCCTCTCACGGCGGAAACACGGGTTCGATTCCCGTACGGACTGCTGAAGTTCTTACCTGATTGGGTAAGAACTTTTTGTTTTATGAAAGAAATACACAAAATCCCTTGAAATCAGGGAAAAAGAGTGATATGATAACAAAAGTAACATAGAAACTAAGGTTGAGAGAGGGCAGATGTCCTCTCTCAAATTTTTGTGAAAATGTGTTTTATGTCAAAGAAAAGAGGTGGTAATATGTCAAAGGCAAGTACTTATGAGGCAAAGACAGAACAACTGATTCTTCCGATTCTGGAGCGTATGCAGTTTGAACTGGTAGATGTAGAATATGTCAAGGAAGGCAGCACGTATTATCTGCGGGCGTATATTGACAAAGAGGGACGGCATTACAATCAACGATTGTGAAGCGGTGGCACGTGAGATGAATGAACTGCTCGACCGTGAAGATTTCATTCCGGATTCCTATACATTTGAGGTAAGTTCTCCGGGACTTGGAAGACCTTTAAAGAAAGAAAAAGATTATGTCCGCAATATGGGCAAAGAAATTGAGATCCGTACCTACCGTGCGATCGACCGCTGTAAGGAATTCACAGGAATTTTAAAAGCGTATGATGATACATCTGTGACGATTGCAGATGAGAACGACAAAGAGACCACCTTTTTAAAGACAGATATTGCACTGATCCGACAGGCAATTGATTTTTAGGACAATGACTTATAGAGCAGTTTATAGAAAAGTCCGTTTTGCGGAGGTAAACTGCGCAGGAGATATCGCTTATGCGATACCTCATATGTGGAAAACACGATAAATATATATGGAGGATAAAAATCATGAATAATGAGTTATTGGATGCGTTAACGATACTGGAGAAGGAGAAAAACATCAGTAAAGAAACGCTGCTTGAGGCAATTGAAAATTCCCTTTTAACTGCCTGCAAAAATCATTTTGGAAAGGCTGACAACGTAAAAGTTGTGATTGATCCGGACACCTGCGAATATCATTGTTATCAGGAAAAAACAGTGGTAGAGACTGTGGAAGATCCGATTGAGCAGATCTCTTTGCAGAATGCGCAGATGATCAATGGAAAATATACACTGGGCGATATTGTTCAGGTAGAAGTAAAATCCAAAGAATTTGGACGTATTGCAACACAGAATGCCAAGAATGTGATCTTACAGAAGATACCGTGAAGAAGAACGGAAAGTGATTTACGATGAGTATTTCAGCATGGAAAAAGAAGTAGTGACAGGTGTTGTCCAGCGTTATGTCGGACGCAATGTCAGTATTAATCTTGGAAAGGCAGATGCACTCCTGACCGAAAGTGAGCAGATCAAGGGGGAAACCTTCCAGCCAACCGAACGCATTAAGGTATATATTCTGGAAGTGAAGGCAACCTCAAAGGGACCGAAGATTCTTGTTTCCAGAACACATCCGGAGCTTGTCAAGAGACTTTTTGAGTCAGAGGTTTCCGAAGTGCGGGATGGTATCGTTGAAATTAAAGCAATCTCACGTGAGGCAGGAAGCCGTACAAAAATCGCGGTATGGTCGAACGATCCGGATGTAGATCCGGTTGGCGCATGTGTCGGAATGAACGGAGCACGTGTCAATGCGATCGTTAATGAGCTGCGCGGAGAAAAAATTGATATCATTACATGGGATGAGAATCCTGCAATTTTGATTCAGAATGCATTAAGTCCTGCAAAGGTTATTTCCGTTATTGCGGACGCTGACGAGAAAGCAGCAAAAGTTGTGGTTCCGGATTACCAGTTATCGCTTGCTATTGGTAAGGAAGGACAAAATGCCCGTCTGGCAGCCCGCCTGACTGGATTTAAGATTGATATCAAGAGTGAGACGCAGGCAAGAGAGTCCGGAGATTTCCTTGATTACGAAAATGATTATGAAGACGATGAGTATGATGATAATTATGAGTATGATGAGGAAGGATATTACAAAGATCCGGATGCCACAGAAGAAATTCCTACCGAAGCAGAAGCATCAACAGAAGAAGCGCCGGTAGAAGAAACATCAGCAGATGAGACTTCTTTTGAGGAGTAATTATGGCAAATAAAAAAATTCCATTGCGCAAGTGTGTCGCCTGTAATGAAATGAAAGGAAAAAAAAGAAATGATCCGGGTAATTAAGACACCGGAAAATGAGATTATGCTGGATGCCACCGGTCGTAAAAACGGCCGTGGAGCATACATCTGTGCAGATCCTGGGTGTCTTCGCCTGGCAAGAAAAAACAAGGGACTTGAGCGCTCCTTAAAGACTGCAATTCCACAGGAAGTGTATGAAAGTCTGGAAAAGGAGATGAGTACACTTGCATAATGATCCCGTATTATCCATGCTTGGAATAGCAGCAAAGTCTGGAAATGTTGTAAGCGGTGAGTTTTCTACAGAAAAAGCAGTAAAAACAGGTCATGCATATCTCGTGATTGTCTCTGCGGAGGCATCCGGGAACACAAAAAAGAGTTTTTGTAATATGACGGATTTTTACCATGTGCCATGCTATTGTTACGGAAGTAAGGAAGCACTTGGACGCTGCATCGGAAAAGAATTCCGTGCATCACTTGCCGTGACAGATGAAAATCTGGCGAAGGCCGTAGAAAAGAAGCTCAAAGAGCACACCGTATAAAAATATAAAACTGAATAACGGAGGTAAATTCATTTATGGCAAAAATGAGAGTTCATGAACTCGCAAAAGAGTTAAATATAAAATCACAGGATATTTTGGATAAATTAAAAAATACAAAGTTTGACGGAAAAAGTGCATCCAGCAATATGGAAGATGAAGCACAGGCACTGATTCGCGGAGCTTTTGCAAAAGAGACAAAATCGGCAGCAGATGCAAAAAAACCGGAAGCTGCAAAGACTGGTGCAGGAAAACCAGCGGATGGAAAGGAACGTCCAAAGAAGAAATCCAGCATCACAGCCGTATTTAATGCACAGTACAGCAAACAGTCCAGAAAGCCGGCAAACGGAAATAACAACAACCGTGGAAACGGAAATGGAAACGGTAATAACAGAAGACGGGAGGACAATAAGCGTCCGGCACAGCACAGCATCATTCGTCCGCGTCCGGTCGGGGAGCGTGCTATGCGTCCGATCAGTGAGCGTACGCCTTCGCCGACAGCGGATCTTGAAGTAAGTAAGCCGGCAAACAATAAACCGGCAGAAAACGCAAATACCCGCAACAGCCAGGAAAACCGCGGAAACAACAATCATTCCGGTGGCGAGAGAAACAACAGACCGCAGAATGACAGAAACAATGACAGAGGCGGGGAGAGAAATAATAACCGTCATCAGGGAGATAGAAACAATAACAATCGTCCGAACGGAGACAGAAACAACAGCCGTCCACAGAACGACAGAAACAATAACGGCAGAAAGAACCGTTTCAGTAAAGAGCCGGCAGCAGTTGCAGCACCGGAAGAAATCCGCGGAAAGGACTCCCGTGGAAATAATGACCGCCGCAATAACAACAATAATCATCGGAAAGATCATGATAAACTCGGCGGAAAGAAACAGGAAAATTATGTAAACCTTGAGAAGCACGGCGGCAGAAAGAAACCACAGCAGCAGCCGAAGCCGAAGGAAGATGAAAATGTAATCAAGACGATCACACTTCCGGAAAAGATGACAATCCGTGATCTGGCAGACAAGATGAAACTGCAGCCATCTGCCATTGTAAAGAAACTCTTTATGAAGGGTGAAATGGTAACGGTAAATCAGGAAGTAGATTTTGAGACAGCGGAAGAAATCGCACTGGAGTTTAACTTTATCTGCGAGCCGGAGGAGAAGATTGATGTCATCGCGGAACTCTTAAAAGAGGATGAAGAAGATCCGAAGAATCTGGTTCCACGTCCACCGGTTGTCTGTGTTATGGGTCATGTCGATCATGGTAAAACATCCCTGCTGGATGCGATCCGTTCCACACGTGTGACAGACCGCGAGGCCGGTGGTATTACCCAGCATATCGGTGCATCTGTGGTGTCCATCAATGGACAGAAGATCACATTTTTGGATACTCCTGGTCATGAGGCATTTACCGCAATGCGTATGCGTGGTGCAAATTCTACCGATATTGCAATCCTGGTTGTCGCTGCAGATGATGGTGTTATGCCACAGACCATCGAGGCAATCAACCATGCAAAGGCTGCCGGTGTAGAAATCATCGTTGCTGTCAACAAGATTGATAAGCCGAGTGCAAACATTGAAAAAGTAAAGCAGGAGCTTTCCGAATACGAACTGATTCCGGAAGACTGGGGTGGAAGTACGATTTTCTGTCCGGTTTCTGCACATACTAAGGAAGGTATCGACAATCTTCTGGAAATGATCCTTCTGACTGCAGAAGTGATGGAACTGAAAGCAAATCCAAACCGTAATGCAAGAGGTCTGGTCATTGAGGCACAGCTGGATAAGGGACGCGGTGCGGTAGCAACGGTTCTGGTTCAGAAAGGAACACTTCATGTCGGAGATTCCATTGCCTGTGGAAGCAGCTACGGTAAAGTCCGTGCCATGATCGACGACAAGGGACAGCGTGTGAAGAAGGCAACTCCTTCCACACCGGTAGAGATCCTCGGATTAAACAGTGTACCGGCAGCCGGAGAGACATTTGTTGTCTGCGATTCCGATAAGGAAGCAAAATCATTTGCAGATACTTATATTTCAGAGGAAAAGAACCGCCTGATCGAAGATACCAAGGCAAAGATGTCACTGGATGATCTGTTCTCCCAGATCCAGTCCGGAAATATGAAGGAACTTGATATTATTGTAAAAGCGGATGTACAGGGTTCTGTTGAGGCAGTGAAACAGTCACTTGTGAAACTGTCCAATGAAGAAGTGGTTGTAAAAGTGATCCATGGTGGTGTCGGCGCAATCAACGAATCTGATGTTATTCTTGCTTCCGCATCCAATGCGATCATCATCGGATTTAATGTACCGTCCGGACCCGATTGCAAAAGTTACCGCAGATAATGAGGGTGTAGATATCCGTCTGTACAAGGTTATTTACAATGCGATCGAGGATGTAGAGGCTGCCATGAAGGGTATGCTTGATCCTGTATTTGAGGAGAAAGTTATCGGTCATGCAGAAATCCGTCAGATCTTTAAGGCATCCGGTGTCGGTAATATTGCCGGTTCTTATGTACTTGACGGTGTGATGGAACGCGGATGTAAAGTTCGTATTTCCAGAGAAGGCGAGCAGATCTTCGAGGGAGATTTAGCATCCCTGAAGCGTTTCAAGGATGATGTCAAGGAAGTTAAGGCAGGATTTGAGTGTGGTCTTGTATTTGACGGCTTTAATGACATTCAGGAACTGGATCAGGTAGAAGCTTATAAGATGGTAGAAGTACCAAGGTAGGATAGAATATGAGAAAAAACAGTATTAAAAATATTCGGATCAATGAGGAAGTGATGCGTGAGCTTTCCAATATTATCCGCGGGGAAATCAAAGACCCGCGGATCAATCCGATGACCAGTGTAGTTGCAGTGGAGGTCGCTCCGGATCTGAAAACGGCAAAGGCCTATATCAGTGTGCTGGGGGATGAAAAATCACAGCAGGATACGATTGCAGGACTTCGCTCCGCAGAAGGATTTATTCGCAGAAGCCTGGCAAAGTCCGTAAATCTGCGCAACACACCGGAGATCAAATTTGTATTGGACCAGTCCATTGAATATGGAATCCATATGTCAAAAATGATTGATGAAGTGACCAAAGATATAAAGGAGAAACCGGATGAAGAAGCTTGATGAGATTCTTGCAGGGAAAAAATCGGTAGGTCTTGCCGGACATGTACGTCCGGATGGGGATTGTGTGGGCTCCACACTCGGAGTTTACAACTATATCCGGAAATATTATCCGGATGTGGATGTGCGATTGTATCTTGAGCCGATTCCCAATATCTTTAAATTCCTGAATTTTTCATCGGAAATCCGCAGTGACTATGAGGAATCCGTGGTGTTTGATTTGTTTATCGCCATGGACTGCGGGGATGAGAAACGTCTGGGGAATGCTGCACGTTATTTTCAGGAAGCAAAGCATACAGCCTGTATTGACCACCATGTCAGTAACCAGAGTTTTGCAGAGGAAAATTATATTTTCCCGGATGCAAGTTCCACTTGTGAGCTGATCTGTGAACTGTTAGATACGGAGAAGATCACAAAAGAAATCGCGGAATGTCTGTATACCGGAATGGTTACCGATACCGGAGTGTTTCAGTATTCCTGCACGTCTTCCTCCACGATGAATATGGCGGGCATGCTGATGGATAAAGGAATTGATTTCACAAAAATTGTGGATGAAGCTTTTAATCAGAAAACATACAACCAGAACCGTGCCATGGGACAGGCGCTGCTTTCCAGCAGACTTCGTCTGGGTGGCAGAGTAGTGACTTCTTTTCTGACGCTCGAAGAGATGCATGCACTCGAAGTTCTTCCAAAACATATGGAAGGAATCGTGGAGCAGATGCGCAATACCAAAGATGTGGAACTTGCAGTATTCCTTTATGAGAATGAGGATCATACGTTTAAAGTAAGTTTTCGTGTAAACGGTGCGTTTGATGCGGCATCGCTTGCGATGCATTTTGGCGGCGGCGGACATGTCAAGGCTGCCGGATGTACCGTGGAAGGACCGGCAGAAGAGGCAATTGAGCGTATTCTTGCCGAGGTTGAGAAGAGATTATAATATGATAAACGGAATTATAAATGTTTATAAAGAGCGGGGCTTTACTTCCTTTGACGTGGTAGCAAAGCTCCGCGGCATTTTACATGAGCGTAAAATTGGACATACCGGAACGCTCGATCCGGAAGCGACCGGAGTACTTCCCGTATGCATCGGAAATGCAACAAAGGTATGTGAACTTCTGACGGATAAGGATAAAGTGTATCGTACGGTGATGCATCTTGGCATTACAACCGATACACAGGATATGACCGGAACGGTGAAAGAAGATCGTTCCAGAGAGGCTGCATTGCTGAAAGAACAGACCGTGGAAGCGGCTATTTTGCAGTTCGTTGGAGATTATGAGCAGATTCCGCCAATGTACTCGGCACTCAAAGTCAACGGAAAGAAGTTATGTGATCTGGCCCGCGCCGGAATTGAGGTAGAACGGAAAGCCCGCACGGTTAAAATTTTTTCCATAGAAATTGAAAAAATCAATCTTCCTTATGTGACGATGCAGGTGCACTGTTCCAAGGGAACTTATATCCGTACGCTGTGTGCGGATATCGGAGAGGTGCTTGGCGTAGGCGCGTGTATGGAATCCCTGGTCCGGACAAGAGTGAGTGTTTTTCCTCTGGAAGAGGCACACACGTTGGCAGAAATTGAAAAGATAAGGGATGAAGGAACGCTGGAAGAACTGATTCTTCCGGTGGACCGCGTGTTTGAGGGAAAGACGAAACTGACGGTTGTACCGGAAGCGTTTCGTTTTCTTCAGAATGGAAACCGTTTAAACGATGGAAATTTTACGGATGTTCCGGAAAAAATTGCGGATGGTGAGCAGGTACTGGTTTATGATCCGATGGGACATTTTTACGCTGTATATCAGTATGAGAGAGAAACAAAGGACTATAAAGTCCGGAAAATGTTTGGTGCATAAATATGATTTGCTGGAATAAGATAGAAGATTTTCATATAGAAGAACCAACGGCATTGTCGCTGGGAAAATTTGACGGAGTACACCGTGGACACGAAGCACTGATTGAACACCTTCTGGAAAAGAAGAAAGAAGGGTTAAAGGCCGTTGTTTTTACGTTTGATATTCCACCGAAAAAACTTACGGAGAATAATAATTACCGTGTCCTTTCGACCAATAAAGAAAAGCAGGAAATTCTCAAAGAGCGTGGAATTGATTACCTGTTGGAATGTCCGTTTACCAAAGAAGTCATGTGCATGGAGCCGGAGGCTTTTGTTGCATGGATTGTAAAAAGTCTGCATGTAAAGAGCATGGTAGTCGGATCGGATTTCCGGTTTGGCCATAACCGGAAAGGGGATCATATTCTGCTGGAAAAATTGTCCGCGACATATGGCTATACCCTTAGGGTGGTAGACAAGATCCAGTATGAGGGACGGGACATCAGCAGTACGTTTGTGCGGGAACAGATCATAAAAGGCAATATGGAAAAGGCAAATGATCTGCTTGGGTATCCGTTTTTTGTAAAGAGTGAAGTGATTCATGGAAGGCAGCTTGGAAGAACGCTCGGAATCCCGACGATCAATATGGAACTTGTGGCCGAAAAACTTCTTCCGCCGAAAGGTGTATATGCAACTGCGGTAGAGATTGGTGGAAAATATTACACAGGTGTGACAAATGTCGGATGCAAACCGACCGTCAATCATTCCAATAAAGTAAATGTGGAGACGCATATACTGGATTTTTCCGGTGATCTGTACGGATATGAACTAAAGGTCAGCTTTTATTCTTTTATACGTCCGGAACAGAGATTCTCGTCTGTAGAGATGTTAAAAGAACAGATGGAAAGAGACATTGAAACGAGCCGCAGTCGTATGATGTCGATAAACGGCGATATGTAAATATATTACATAAATATTACAAAAATATGTTGACATTGTAATTATTTGTTGTTATACTCGTTTTGTTATGAGATTTCATGAGACATGAGGGAGGAATCTGTGAAATGAATCGTATGACAAAAAAGAGAGTTGGAATGGTACTTGCTTTTTCTCTGACACTGACCGGTGCGGCAGCCTATATCGGGATACAGCAGGGAAATACAGATAAAACAGAGGCGGCCGGATCGCTCACAGCCGGTGTTTCCGCATCTTTGAATGCAAGCGAAGTGGAGGCGCTGGATGTGACGGCAGGAGTAACCAGTCAGCTGTATGATAAAACAGATGTTGCGGTGGCTGCGAATGAAAAGCAGATGGTTGCACAGGGAATCGAAGATACGCAGACAAAAGAAGCGGTTTCGGAAAATACCACGGAGGATACCAGCATCTGTGGGTATAAAAATCTTGGAATTGCGCAGGTGCAGGGAAGCCTGAATGTGCGAAAAAAGGCATCCACAGACAGTAAAGTTGTTGGAAAAATGACGGATAAAGATGCCTGTGAGATTGTCTCGGTCAAGGGAGATTGGGCAAAGATCACCTCCGGCAAGGTGGAAGGTTATGTAAAGACAGAGTATCTTCTGACAGGAGATGCGGCAAAAAATGTAGCAAAGAAAGAAATTACAAAAGTTGTTACAGTAAATACCACAACCCTTCGTGTAAGAGAAAAGGCTTCTGAAGATTCTGCAATACTTTCTCTGGTTGGAGAGGGAGAGGATCTTGTTGTGGAAGATACAAAAGACGGCTGGTATAAAGTGGAAGTGGATGATCAGAAGGGATATATTTCCGGAGATTATGTAGAGGTAACAGAAAAACTTCCGACAGCATCGACGGTAAAAGAACTGGAATACGGAGAGGGATACACGGATTCCCGCGTTTCTTTAGTACAGTTTGCATTACAGTTTGTAGGAAACCGTTATGTCTGGGGTGGAACAAGCCTGACAAATGGAATTGATTGTTCCGGATTTACGATGCAGGTATATGCGAGATACGGAGTCGGCCTCCCGCATCATGCGGCAAGTCAACCGGCATACGGAAATCGAATCAGTGCATCTGAGGCAAAACCGGGAGATCTCTTTTTCTATGGAAGCGGAAGCAGCATCAGCCATGTGGGAATTTATATCGGAAACGGTCAGATTGTGCATGCCAGCAATGCACGTACCGGAATTAAAATTTCCAGTGCTTATTACCGGACACCAATCTGTGTCATATCGTATTTAAATTAAAAAACTGTTTACAACGATACGGATTTATGATACATTAGATTAGTATGGTTTAACCCATATTCGGTGAATGGACACTCCGACCTTTTGCTGAGTATCGGGTGCAAAAATATTTTAAGGAGGATCATAAAATGATCGCAAAAGAAAAGAAACAGGCAATTATCAATGAGTATGGAAGAACACCAAACGACACTGGTTCACCAGAAGTTCAGGTAGCTGTTCTTACTGCAAGAATTCAGGAGCTTACTGAGCACTTAAAGCAGAATCCAAAGGATCATCATTCCAGAAGAGGTATGCTTAAGATGATCGGTCAGAGACGTGGATTATTATCATACTTAAAGAGCATTGATATTGAAAGATATCGTTCTTTAATTGAGCGTTTAGGACTCAGAAAATAATTGTAAACAAAGAGCGGAGTTTTATATTCCGCTCTTCTTTTTGTTGTATGGCAGAACTTTTTTCCGGGACCACTGAAGAGGACAAAACGCTGTTTTGTATTGTTCAGTAGTTTCGGGGTTTTGACATACCGTATTAAATTTTGAAGGAGAGAATACATGTACAAAAGTTATTCAATGGAACTGGCAGGCAGAACACTGACCGTTGATATCGGAAGAGTATGTGCACAGGCAAATGGTGCCGCATTATTAAAATATGGAGAGACTACCGTATTATCTACGGCTACTGCTTCCGACAAGCCGAGAGATGGCGTTGATTTCTTCCCGCTGAGCGTGGAATTTGAAGAAAAAATGTACTCGGTTGGAAAAATTCCTGGCGGATTTAACAAGCGTGAAGGAAAAGCATCAGAGAACTCTATTCTTACCGCACGTGTCATTGACCGTCCGATGAGACCTCTGTTTCCAAAAGATTACCGCAATGATGTAACCTTAAATAATATGGTTATGTCTGTAGATCCGGAGTGTCGTCCGGAGCTGGTTGCCATGATCGGTGCAGCACTTTCTACTACCATTTCCGATATTCCGTTTGACGGTCCATGTGCCATGACCCAGATGGGAATGAAGAATGGTGAATTTATTGTAAACCCATCCCAGAAAGACTGGGACGAGGGAGATTTAAAGCTTACGGTTGCATCTACAGCAACAAAGGTCATCATGATTGAGGCCGGTGCCAATGAGATTCCGGAAGTCAAAGATGATTGAGGCTATTTATAAGTGCCATGATGTCAACCAGACAGTCATTGCATTTATCAATAAGATCCGGGAAGAGGTTGGCAAACCGAAGCATGCGTATACAAGCTGTAGCGATTTCCGGAAGAAATGTTTTGCAGTCTA
>ENA-OQKX01000193-OQKX01000193.1-human-gut-metagenome-genome-assembly--contig:-NODE-193-length-13031-cov-4.449163_pt1 | contig 13031 bp, 16 predicted proteins | sample MGYA00242654_ERZ504810 | MGnify/ENA primary metagenome ERZ504810 (study PRJEB26092, sample SAMD00036378) | human gut metagenome | host: Homo sapiens | study: EMG produced TPA metagenomics assembly of... | reverse complement strand
ATTCACCTCTAAACTAATGCCTTTTAAAGCTTCAATAACACCATAATGCACATGAAGATCTTTGATTTCTAACATTGCCATACTAGATCTCCTCTCCTAAATATGCCTTAACTACAAACTCATTTTGTTTGATTTCTTCAGGCGTACCATTCGCTATCATTTTACCATAGTTCAAAACATAAATACGCTCGCAAATCTTCATAACCAAAGACATATCATGTTCAATCAGGATTACAGTTAATTTATATTTCTCTCGAATATGATCAATCAATTCTGTTAACTCTTTTGTTTCTTGCGGATTCATACCAGCAGCCGGCTCATCCAAATATAAAATTTTGGGCTGAATTGCCAAAGCACGAGCAATCTCCAATCGACGTTGTTTACCATAAGGAAGATTTGTCGCCAATTCATTTCTTAAAGAATATAATCCAACTTCTTTTAATAATTCTTCTGCCTTTTCTTCGACCCACTTCTCTTCTTTATAATATGTAGGCAAACGCAAAATCGCAGCTAATGTTCCATAACGAATATTTTTATGCATCGCAACCTTAACATTTTCTAATACTGTCATCGATTTAAATAAACGAATATTCTGAAATGTACGCGCAACACCTAAGTTTGTGATTTTATAAGGCTTCAGTCCACCAATCTGAATACTCTTATCTTGATCCATCAACTCAATCAAACCACTACTTGGTTCATAGACCCCTGTCAACAAGTTGAATAATGTTGTTTTACCAGCACCATTTGGACCAATCAAACCAATAAGCTCTCCCTCATTGATTGTCATAGACACATTAGAAACTGCACAAAGACCACCGAAATTCTTTGTCAAATTTTTTACATTTAAAATTGTTTTCATGCAGATTTCTCCTTTCGCTTATCCAATAATTTCTTAAATGACAATTCTTTTGTGCCTAAAATTCCCGTTGGCTTAAAGATCATGATTCCAACCAATGCCAAACCATAAATAATCATTCGAATTTCTGAAAAGTTTGCCAAAACAACATTGATAATACCAATCGCAACCGCTGCCAAGACACTTGATGTCATAGAACCCATACCACCAAATACGACCATAACTAAGATATCGATGGATTTATTAAATGTAAATTGATCTGGCTTAATAACATAGAAGTTACAAGCAAACAATGCTCCAGCTAAAGAAGCTAATAACGCACCAATCACAAAGGCAATAACTTTATATTTCGTGGTATTGATACCCATTGCCTCACTAGCAATCTCATCTTCACGAATCGATAAACAAGCTCGTCCAGGAGCGGAATGTGTAAAGTTACAAACAACTAGAATGGAAATAATAGCACACACAAACAACAATGGAAATGTAGTTAATTTTGGAATTCCATTTAGTCCGGCTGCTCCATTTGTGATTTCCATATTCTGTACTAGGATACGAACAATTTCTGCAAATCCCAAAGTCGCAATCGCCAAATAATCCCCTTTTAAACGTAATGTTGGAATAGAAACAATCAAAGCTACAATGGTTGAAAGAACAAAACCAATCAATACGCCAATAACCAAACCTGTCATATTTGGCATCATTTTAACCATAATACCAGCACAATATGCTCCAATACACATAAATCCAGCATGTCCTAAAGAGAATTGACCACATACGCCAATAACTAAATTTAACGAAACAGCTAGAATAATGTTAATGAAGATATTATATAGAGTAATGGAATAATAAGATCCAATAATTCCAACTTTCATTAAAATTGTTAAAACTACAAAAGATACAACAGAAAGTACAAGCCAGGCAAAATTTGCCTTATTCAATAATTCTTTACGCATGACTTACACCTTCTCTCTCACGTTTTTACCTAATAAACCAGCTGGTTTTAAGATCAAAATCAAAATCAAAATAATGTAAACAATCGCATCCTTATACAAAGAACTACCATATGCGGTAACCATCGTTTCAGCAATTCCAATAAATAATCCACCAATCATGGCTCCTGGAATACTTCCAATGCCACCAAATACAGCGGCAATAAATGCTTTTAACCCTGGCGTCATACCCATTAATGGATTGATTGAGTTATAGTAAATACCAACTAGAACACCGGCAACACCTGCTAAAGCAGATCCTAATAAGAATGTAAAAGAAATTGTTTTATCTACATCGATTCCCATCAAACGTGCAGCATCTTCATCGACACTTACAGCACGCATGGCACGGCCCATTTTTGTCTTCTGAACAATAAATTGCAAAACAACCATTAAAATTACGGTAATGACAAAAATATAGACTTGTTGCATCGTAATCGTAACGGGGCCTAAATGAAAAGAAGCACTCGTTAATAATTTAGGATAGGTTCTTACTTCACTTCCCATAATATATTGTGTTGCATATTCCAACACATAACTTACACCAATAGCTGTAATCAATGCGGTAATTCGAGTCGCATGACGAAGTGGCTTATAGGCTATACGCTCGATTAAAACACCAACGACTCCACAAAAAACCATTGAAATCAATAGGGCAGGAATAAATCCCAATCCACAATATGTTGTTATTAGAAATGCACAATAAGCTCCTAACATATAGATATCTCCATGTGCAAAGTTGATCAATTTAATAATTCCATAAACCATAGTATATCCCAAGGCAATCAAGGCATAAATACTTCCTAAGGATAGACCATTGACTAGTTGTTGTAAAAAAGCAGTCATATTAACCTCCTTATTAAAAAAAGAGGGGGAATTGTCCCCCTGAACAAAGACTTATTTATTTGGATCTACTGAAACAGCTTCAGTTTGAACACCATCTACTAAATTAACAACCAATACAGATTTCTTAGGTGAATGTGTCTTATCAAATGTGAATGAACCAGTCAAACCTTCAAATTTAGCATCAGCGATAGCCTTTTGTAGATCTGCACCTGTTTTACCAGCTTTTTCTAAAGCTTGTAAACCTAAGTTAGTAGCATCATATGTTAATGCAGAGAACATATTTGGAGCTTCTCCATATTCTTTTGTATATGCATCTACAAATGCAGTTAAATCATCACTTGCGTTAACTGTAGTATAAGCTGTTGAATAGTAGCAGTTATTTAAATTTTCACTACCAGCAAGTTCAGCTAATTTTTCTGATTCAAATCCGTCAGCACCTAAAATTGTGCAATCCATACCAGCTTCACGAGCTTGTTTAATAATTAATCCAGCTTCTGAATAGTAACCAGCGATGAATAATACATCTGCTCCTTTATCTTTTACTTTCGTGATAATACCTGCAAAGTCAGTATCTTTCGCATTATAACTTTCAGTAGCTACAACTTCTCCACCCAAATCTTCAAATTTCTGTGTAAATACTTTAGTAAGACCTTTTCCATAATCACTAACTTCATTGATAATTACAGCTTTTCTCTTTCCTAAATTTTCGTATCCAAACTTAGCCATTGCCTTACCTTGATATGAGTCTTCAAAACAAATACGGAATGCATATTCATACGGAGAATCCCCATTCATTGTTGCATCGACCTGAGTAGCTGATGGTGAAATAACTGGAACCTGGTTTTGATCCGCTACTGGATATGTTGCGATAGAAGCACCAGAAGTTGCAGGACCTACCACAAAGGCTACACCATCTTCAGTCATCAATTTTGTAGCCGCACTAGTCGATTCACTCGCATCTCCTTTATTGTCCATTTTAACAGCTTTAATTTTATACTTTGAATCCTTATTTGCGTTATATTGTTTAATCGCAAGAGAAGCCCCTTTATACTCCGCTTGACCATAAGAAGCTACAGCACCCGATAATTCATAGTTCAAACCAATTTTGACTGTATCTCCCTCTTTTAATTCTGTACTAGCAGTTCCACTTCCCGAACTACATCCGACTAACATGCTTAATGCGACGGCACTAGAAGCAAACGTTTTTAATAATTTACCTTTCATAATCTATACCTCCCTCGAGTTGTACTGATATAATAACGCAAGCGAAAAACGTTTTCGAGTGCTTTTTACATTTTATTACATTTGATTTTACATTGTATTTTACATTTTACATCATTTTCAGGCATTTTCTTGGACAAAAAAAAATAGCCAAGGTTTATTAAACCTTAGCTATTCAATCACCTATTAATACATTCCTTGAGGCATTGCAGGTGCTGGTTCTTCTTTATCGATTTTTGCCACTCCAGCCTCTGTTGTTAAGAACAAGGCTGAAATACTAGAAGCATTCATCAATGCATTACGAGTTACCTTTGTAGGATCAATAATTCCAGACTCAATCATATTAACCCATTTACCATTTTTGGCATCGAATCCTACATTTTCTTCAGCTGCTTTTTGTCTTTCAACAATCTCTTCACTGTTATATCCAGCATTATCGGCAATCTGAGTAATTGGAGCTAATAATGCATCAAATACAACTTTAATACCCTTTTGAACATCCACTACATCCGATTTCACTTTATCTTTTAAAGCCACATAAGCCTTTACTAAACAAGCTCCACCACCAACTACAATACCTTCACTAACGGCAGCACGAGTTGAGTTCAATGCATCTTCAATACGAAGTTTCTTTTCTTTCAATTCACTTTCAGTTGCAGCACCCACTTTAATAATCGCAACACCATTTGATAATTTACCTAAACGCTCTGCCATACGTTTCTTATCATAATCACTTGTTGTGTTTTCCATTTGTGCTTCAATTTCAGATACACGAGCAGCCACTTCTTCTTTGCTTCCAGCTCCGCCGATCATTGTTGTATTATCTTTTGTGACAACAATCTTTTTAACTGTACCTAAATCCGATAACTGCATATCTTTCAATTCCATATTCAAATCTTTAGAATAGAATTTAGCACCTGTCATGATCGCAATATCTTGCAACATTTCTTTTGATTATCACCAAAACCAGGCGCTTTTGTAGCTACTACATTGAATGTTCCACGAAGTTTATTCAATGCCAAAGTAGAGACAACTTCATTTTCTAAATCTTCCGCAATAATCAACAATGCACGATTTGCCTGAACCAATTGTTCAAGTAATGGCAAGATTTCCTGAATATTTGTGATCTTTTGATCCGTTACCAAAACATAAGCATTTTCCATGGTTGCTTCCATCTTTTCACGATCACTTACCATATATGGAGAAACATAGCCCTTGTCATACTGCATACCTTCACTAATTTCAAGTTCTGTTTCAAAGCCTTTTGAATCATCTGTTGAAATGACACCATCACGACCTACTTTTTCCATCGCATCCGCAATGATCTTACCAATTTCTTCTGAGCCTGATGAAATTGTCGCAACATTGGCAATATCTTTACTGCTTTCTACTTTCTTAGAAACAGATAAGATATATTCACTTACTGCCTTAGCTGCCTTTTCAATACCTTCACGCATCAATACTGGATTAGCTCCACGATCGACTTGGCGTAAACCATTTTCAATCATACTTTGAGCTAAAATAGTAGCTGTTGTAGTTCCATCACCGGCTGTATCATTGGTCTTATTGGCAACTTCATATACCAATTTTGCTCCCATATTTTCAAACTTATCTTCCAATTCAATTTCTTTGGCAATACTTACACCATCATTTGTGATCAATGGTGAGCCATAATCTTTTTCAAGAACAACATTACGTCCCTTAGGACCTAAAGTAACACGAACCGCATTCGCCAATGTGTTGACACCTCTTAACATAGATTCGCGAGCATCTTTTGAAAAACGTACTTCTTTAGCCATAATTTATTACCTCCTACTATTTGCTTACCGCAATAATATCTTCATCTTTGATGACAATAAATTCTTCATCATCGATCTTCATTGTAGTTCCTGAATATTCTTTATATAAAACTTTGTCTCCACAAGCATATCCAGCATCTTTCACATCCGCTCCAATACTTGCGACAACTGCAAGCTTTGACTTTTCTTTCCACTTGTCAAAATGATTCCACTTGCCGTAGTTTTTTCTTCTTTTCTTTCTTTAATAAAACTATAATCATGTAAAGGTTGTAACATAATTCATCCTCCTTTTAGCACTTAACTATTATAACTGCTAAATACTATTATACTTCATTTTTTAGCACTTGATGCAATAAGTTTGCTAAAATTTGACAAAAGAAAATGGCGAGGATTACTCGCCATATACATGAATTCTATTAATAGCTCTTTCTAAAGATAATTGAGCTCTTTTTAGATTCGTGTTTGAATCTTCTTTTCTAAACGCTCTTTAGCACGTTCCATTGATTTTTTAGCACGCTCAAGATCGATATCTTTTTTACCCTCAATCGCATCAGCTAGAATCATGCCTTCATTTTTATTGAATTGTAAAAAGCCGCCAGAAATCGCATAGACTTCTTCTTCGTCATTTTCATTCTTTAAAACAAGTTTACAAGGAACCAAAGATGCAAAGATTGGCATATGATTCGGTAAAATTGTAGTTTCACCAATGACAGTCTTTGCATGAATACTCTTTACGTCTTGTTTTAAATATTCGCCTTTAGGTGTTACAACTTTAAAAGCAATCATGACTATTCACCAGCCATTTTTTCAGCTTTTTTTTGTGCTTCTTCAATTGTTCCAACAAACATGAATGCTTGTTCAGGAAGATCATCGAATTCACCAGCTAATAAACGTTCGAAACTACGAATTGTATCTTCCAAAGGTACATATTTTCCAGGAATACCTGAGAATACTTCGGCTACATTAAATGGTTGTGACAAGAAGTTACGAACACGACGTGCACGATTTACAACTTTCTTATCTTCTTCACTTAATTCATCCATACCTAAAATGGCGATGATATCTTGAAGATCTTTATATCTCTGTAGGATATTTTGAACGCCACGAGCCACTTTATAGTGTTTTTCACCAACCACAAGTGGATCCAAGATACGTGAACTTGATTCAAGTGGATCTACGGCAGGATAAATACCTAATGCCGCAATATCACGGTCCAATACTGTTTTTGCATCCAAGTGAGAGAATGTTGTTGCTGGAGCTGGGTCCGTTAAGTCATCCGCAGGTACATAAATAGCCTGTACAGAAGTGATAGAACCATCTTTTGTTGATGTGATTCTTTCTTGTAACTGTCCCATTTCTGTAGCTAATGTAGGTTGATATCCTACGGCACTAGGAACACGTCCTAATAAGGCACTTACTTCAGATCCTGCCTGTGTAAAACGGAAGATATTATCAATAAACAACAATACATCTTGGTGTTCTACATCACGGAAATATTCTGCCATTGTAAGACCTGTTAATCCAACACGCATTCTGGCTCCTGGACTTTCATTCATCTGTCCATAAACCAATACCGTCTTATCTAATACACCACTATCTTTCATCTCGTGATACATATCATTTCCTTCACGAGTTCTTTCGCCTACACCTACTACAACGGATTTACCACCATGCTCTTTGGCAATATTGTGGATCAATTCCTGAATCAATACGGTTTTACCAACACCGGCACCACCGAACAATCCAATTTTACCACCCTTTGCGTAAGGACATAATAAATCGATTACTTTAATACCCGTTTCTAATGGTTCACTCGTCGTACTTTGTTCATCAAATGCAGGTGCTTTTCTATGAATTGGCATAGTATTCGCATCTACATCACCTAAACCATCAATTGGCTTACCTAATACATTAAACATACGACCCAATACATTTTCTCCAACAGGAGCTTGAATTGGCTTTCCTGTATCAATGGCATCCATACCACGTACTAAACCATCTGTACTTCCCATCGCAATACAACGTACTCGATCTGAACCAATATCTTGTTCGACTTCTACAATTAGATTTTCTTCATTTGGGCGTTCAATTTCAATTGCCGTTAATAAATCTGGTAAATTGTTTTGTGAAAACTGAATATCCACAACTGGACCAATGATCTCAACGACTTTTCCAATATTTTGACTCATCTTTACCCTCCTTTATGAAAGTGCATTTGCACCACCGACAATTTCAGTAATTTCTTGCGTAATTGCACCCTGACGTACACGGTTATATGCAAGTTCAAGATCATTCTGCAATTCTTCTGCATTGTCAGTTGCACTCTCCATTGCCATTCTTCGAGAAGCCTGTTCGCTAGTTTTACTCTCTAAATAACGAGAGTAAAGAATTGATTTTGTCACCATAGGAATCATATTTTGTAGCATTGTTTCCTTATCTGGTTCAAAAATCATATCCGCATGCATGCCTGACTTCTTTTCTTCCTGAGGCTTAGAAACAGGTAAAACCATTTCTAAAGTAGGAACAAATGTCAATGTATTTTTATAGTGCGTATATAAAATTTGAATTTTTGAAATTTCTTTCTTTTCAAACAAGTCTAATGCATCCTGCATACATTTCGATAAAGCATTATATACATCATCCTCGTCAAGATCACTTAATACAGTTTCAACATTATAGTCACGTTTTGAAATCCATGCAGCACCACGAACTCCAACCATAACTATATGATCCTCATTTGAAAACTCATCTTGTATCATACGATACACGTTCGCATTGTAGCCTCCACAAAGTCCCATATCACTTGTAATCACAAAGATAAAGCTTGGCTTTCCTTGATTCTCATTTAAATACATGGAATCATTTCCAGCACTACGAAGTACCATTGTGAAAAGTTCTTGAAGACCTTGTGCATAACTACGGTTTTCTTCCATAATTTGTCTTTGTCTAGTTAATTTACTTGAAGCAATCAGTTGCATTGCTTTTGTGATTTTCTTTGTTGAACTAACGGAACTGATTCGAGCCTGAATAGCCTGTCTACTTTGTGCCATGTTGCGCACCCTTTTCTAGCGCATATTGATTTGCGTAGGCATCTAAAGCCTTCTTAATATCAGCTTCTAATTCATCGTCAATTGCCTTTTTCATTTCAATCTGATCTAGAACATAAGGATATTCACGATGTACATATTCCAACATTCCTTGTTCAAATTCACCCACTTGATCTACTTCAACAGGTTTTAAATATCTATTTTTTGCAGCATATAAAGATAATACTTGTTCAGGCACTGTTAATGGTGAATATTGTTTTTGAATCAATAATTGAGTCAATCTTGCACCATGATCCAATACATCTTTTGTACTTGCATCTAAATCTGAACCAAATTTCGCAAAAGATTCCATTTCACGATATTGAGCAAGCTCTAATTTTAATGAACCAGATACCTGCTTCATAGCCTTTGTTTGTGCAGCACTACCTACACGGCTAACACTTAAACCACTATCTACACTTGGACGAATACCTTCATTAAACATATCTGTCTTTAAGAAGATCTGTCCATCTGTAATTGAAATTACATTTGTAGGAATATAAGCAGAAATATCTCCGGCTTGCGTTTCAATGATTGGTAAAGCGGTTAAAGATCCACCACCATAATTTTCATTTAAACGAGCAGCACGCTCTAATAAACGAGAATGCAAATAGAAGACATCTCCAGGATAGGCTTCACGTCCAGGAGGACGACGAAGAAGTAAAGACAGTGTACGGTAAGCTACGGCATGTTTTGATAAATCATCATAAACAATTAGTACATCTTCTCCATTTTCCATCCATTCTTCACCCATAGCACAACCTGCATATGGTGCAATATATTGTAATGGCGCTGCCTCAGATGCAGTAGCCGCTACAATTGTTGTATACTCCATAGCTCCATGTTGTTTTAATTTCTCAACAATTTGAGCTACAGTACTCGCTTTTTGTCCAATCGCTACATAAATACATTTTACATTTTGGCCTTTTTGATTCAAAATCGTATCAATTGCGATAGCTGTTTTACCTGTTTGACGATCCCCAATGATCAACTCACGCTGACCACGTCCAATTGGAATCATAGAGTCAATAATTTTTAAACCCGTTTGTAATGGAACAGAAACACTCTTTCTTGTCATTACACCTGGGGCAACACGCTCAACCGGACGTGTTTTATCTGTTTGGATTTCACCTAAACCATCAATCGGCTGTCCTAATGCATTGACAACACGACCCATCAAACTATCACCAACTGGAACTTCAATGATGTGACCTGTACGTTTTACGACGTCACCTTCTTTGATATCTGAATTATCACCTAAAAGTACAACACCTACTTGTTCATCTTCTAAGTTCATGACCATACCATATACATCATGAGGGAATAACAACAATTCACTCATCATGGCATTTTTCAATCCATATACCGTTGCGATACCATCACCAACTGTAAGAATAGTACCACTTTCATTCATTTCAAGATCCTGGTCGATACTTTGAATCTGAGCTTTGATTAATTTTGAAATCTCTGCTGGATTTAAACTCATCATATCACCTGCTTATCTATTAATTGCTTCCTTCATTGCGTTAATCTTCGCAACAAGGGTATTATCCATCACCAAGTCACTTGCCTGTACTTTAATACCTGCAATCAAAGATGGATCCACTTGCACTTCAAGTTCAAGTGTTTTATTTAATTTTTTCTCTAACATCTCTTTCAATCTTGATAATTGATCTTCATCAAGCTTCGATGCACTTGTAACCTTAACAATTTCAATTCTATGTCTCTTTCGATAACACGCTTCGTAAGCATCACTAATTTTATCAAGATGAGAAAGTTCATTATGCTCATTTAACACAAGCAAGAAACGAAATACAGTTGTATCTAATTCGGATTCAAAAGCTGTCTGGATGATTTCCTTTTTCTTTACTCGAGGAATACTTGGATGTGCTAAAATTTGACTCAATTCTGACACTGAAGTAATCACTTGCGCTACTTGTTTTAGCTCAGTCATCCAAGCATTTTCTTGACTTGAATCTTGTGCTAATTCAAATAGAGCCTCGGCATAAGGCGTGTAATCTACCATTGTTTATCGCCTGCCTGTTCAATAAAATCTTCCACGAACTGCTTCTGTGTTTTTTCATCCATTTCTTTTTTGATCAACTGACTTGCAGCACTTAAAGCAACATCACTGATTGCTTTTTTCATTTCTTTTTGAGCGTCACGCTTTTGACGTTCAATATCTTCATTTGCGTTTTTCTTAATACGCAAAGCTTCATCATTTGCTTCTTTTATAATCTGCTGTTTTTCTTGATCCGCATGTGCTCTAGCTGAAACAAGAATGGTATGAGCTTCTTGCGAAACATTACGCAATTTTTCATCATACTTCTCTTTAACATCTTCAGCCTGCTTTTTAATAGCTACTGAAGAATCGATATTTCTTGAATTAAATCTTGTCGTTTTTGAATTAAAGTTAGTAATTTATCCCAAAAGAATTTTTTGGCGAACATTACAATCAAAAATGTAGAAATACAAACTAAAACAACATCGGTCAATGAAATACGCAAATAATTGTCAATATTAAAGTCAATCATTACCGATTCTCCCAATCATTAACCTTTGATGAAAATCAATAAAATCGCAATGATCAACGCATAGATACCAGTTGTTTCGGCTAAAGCGATACCAAGTACCATGATTGATTGAATTTTACTTGCTGCATCTGGATTACGACCAACACTTTCTGCACCTTTACTAGCTGCAATACCCTGACCAATACCAGGACCTAAACCAGCAATCATCGCAATACCTGCACCTAAGCAAGCCATACCACGTACGAAAAATTCATTAAACATTTTATTTTCCTCCTATTTTTTAATCTTCCTGAATCGCTACTTGTTGTCCTAAAAAAAACGAACTAAGCGTAAAGAAGATATATGTCTGAATTACACCTGAGAATATATCAAAATACATATGTAAGAAAGGCGTTACTAATAAACCTAAAAGTCCTACTGGCATCAACATTTTAATCAATGTATAGACCAACATAGAAATGATATATCCTGCCAAAATATTACCAAATAAACGCATTGTTAATGAGATAGGCAGCGCCAACTCTCCTATGACATTCAATGGTGTCAACAAAAACATTGGTTCCGTCAACTCTTTCATTCGCGCTAATAATCCACCTTTTTTAATACCATTACCCTGGATCATCAACCACATTGTAACAGCCAATGTCGCATTAAAACTTACATTGCTCGTTGGATTTTGAAGTCCAATCAACCCAATTAAGTTGCTTACAATCATCATCACAATCAAAGTACCAAACAATGGAATATACTTCTTTGTTGTTTCCCTTAAGTTATCTTTAATTACGTAAAGCACTAAGTTGTACATCTCCTCACAAATATACACAATCCCCTTACTTGATTTGGATGGATCCTGTGCCTCAATTTTCTTCCCCGCAAAATAAAAGAAGAACGCAAAGAAAACACAAATTCCAAGCCAAACAAGAATCGATTGCTGAATCTGTAAAGAGAACTTTCCTATGTGAATGATAATTGCACTTACATCACTCATGGAAATCCTCCTTTTCTTTTAGTGCATATAAAAGAATCGCCCCTTTATTGCACATTAACCCAACAAGAACAGCCAATATAGGCAATTCCATCAATTGACAAACAACTAGAACTAGACCATACATTAAATATCGTTTCATGTATTCTTGTGTACCCATCTTTTTTCCAGCCGCTTCATCCGTTGGGATATTTAAAGCCATTTGAACAATCTTATGATATCCAACTAAACCTGTCAGACATCCAATCCAAACCGCTATAAATACTTGAATCATTTGAGAATGAAAAATCATTGCACAAGCTATAGAACAAAATAAGCTAAAAGCCAAAGTATACTTTTTTATTTGTTTATTCATTTGCTGCATTGTTCTACCTCGATTTTTTAATCAATAAAACTACACTACCAATTATGCTATATAATAAACCAATAATCACAAATAGTGGAGTCGTATGTAACCAACCATCAATATTGTAACCAATAAGGCCAAATATCAACATACTTGTGCATAGCATTCCCGAAAAAGCATAAGGTTTCATCAACTATTTTGTACCGAAAATACGATCGCCTGCATCTCCTAAACCAGGAACAATATATCCATGCTCATTCAGATGATCATCCAGCGCACCGATATAAATATCTACGTCCGGATGTGCTTCCTGCATTTTCTTCACTCCTTCCGGAGCTGCGATGATAACCATAAGGTGGATAT
>ENA-OQKX01000192-OQKX01000192.1-human-gut-metagenome-genome-assembly--contig:-NODE-192-length-13165-cov-2.100399_pt1 | contig 13165 bp, 14 predicted proteins | sample MGYA00242654_ERZ504810 | MGnify/ENA primary metagenome ERZ504810 (study PRJEB26092, sample SAMD00036378) | human gut metagenome | host: Homo sapiens | study: EMG produced TPA metagenomics assembly of... | reverse complement strand
CGAATGCTCGGATCGGCAGCCATGGGGCAGGATAGTGGCCAAGCAGCAAGATGCCACCGTTGACCGCCGCGTGTCGTAATAGAACGGCGTATAGATAAAGTGGTGCAGGCCTGTAGGGATCAGCACGACGCTCGAAGAAAGCAAAGACGCCCACGCCGAACGTACCGGCGGAAAGGATGAATCCCTGGAAGGCGGAGATAGCAGCCTGAACATGCGGCCACACCAGGCAGGCGATAAGAGCGACCGGAACCATAACGAAGAAACCGATCATATAGATGAACACGGAGCCCGAGAACACGCCCAACCACTCAGGAAGTTCGGTGTCGAAGTACTTGTTGTGAAGCATCGTGGCGATACCTGAAATGATAAGCGCGCCCATGATGCCCATATCAAGCGTTTTGATGCTTGCGATAGTGGCAAGACCAGTACCGCTGCCTGCCTCGACAGAGTAGTCGACCCCAAAGACAGGGCCCCACTGCCCCAAGATTGTGCTTACAAAGTAGTTGAAGGTAAGGTAGATGGCCAAAGCCTCCATGCAGCAGCGAGCGTTCTGCTTGTTCGCGAGCGAGATTGGCAACGCTACGCAAAACAGCAACGGCATCTGGTTAAAGAGCGTCCAACCACCCTGGAGCAGCACATTCCAGCAATCAAACCAAAGATGGCCCGCAGTGGCCATCTCGCCAAAGATCGCCTCGGTGGTAAACAACGTACCCAGGCCGACGACGATTCCGGAAAATGCGAAAAGAATTGCAGGCGTGTACATTGCACCGCCGAAACGTTGTATCTTTTGCATCATGACGGGGAATCCCCCTCTCTTCATTCGGAGCGGCTGCGGTTTTGGCTTCACTCGAGACCGCAGACGCGCCGTTTGCGTGTACCTCGTGCAATAGGACGGGTGGGCCCGTGTCCCCGACTTCTTGCGCTTCTTTTTTATCATATCACTTATCTAGACAAGTTAATACGGTTTCTATGTTCGGTCAGCGGTCGATAATTTACGGTGAACGGTTTATTTCAAATAATTTACCTGTTATTGCCTGTTTGTCGTAATTCTCTAAAACCAAAATATTTATCAACTTGTCTAGATATGCTTGTATAAGGATGTTTACATACCTATACTTCGATACAACATTCACCGCCACGTTAAGGAGTCACCATGAAAAGCGCGGTCTTCTATGGAAAGCACGACCTCAGAGTCGAGGAATCGGCAGAGCCAGCCGTGGGCAGGCGCGACGTTCTGATCAACGTCAAGGCTTGCGGCGTCTGCGGTACCGACGTTCATATCTATGAAGGCGACAAGGGTGCAGCCGACGTTACCCCGCCCACGATCCTTGGTCATGAGTTTGCGGGCGTTGTCGAGGCCGTGGGCAGTGACGTCGCTGGCTTTAAGCCGGGCGATCGCGTGTGCATCGACCCAAACCATACCCTGCGGCTGCTGCGAACCCTGCCGCGACGGAATCAACCACTACTGCGAGCATATGACCGGTTACGGTACCACCGTTTAACGGCGGCTTTGCCGAGTACTGCTCCGTCGATATGCAGCAAGTCTACAAGTTGGGCGTATCACACCAGCTTTGAGCAGGGTGCTATGACCGAGCCCGTCGCCTGCTGCCTGCACGGCATCGATATGTGCAGCATCAAGCCCGGCAGCACAGTTGTCGTTATCGGCGGTGGCATGATCGGTCTGCTCATGATGCAGCTTGCTAAAAACGCCGGCGCCACCAAGGTTGTCTTGCTCGAGCCTGTCGAAGGCAAGCGCGAGGTTGCGCTCAAACTCGGCGCCGACCTGGCAATTGATTCCATCCACGAGGACGTCCCGGCCCGCCTGAAGCAGGAGGGCGTCGGCAACGTCGATGTCGTTATCGAGTGTGTTGGCAAGCCCGTCACCATCGAGCAGGCCATCCAGATCGCCGGCCACAAGGCTACGGTCATGATGTTCGGCCTCACCAAGCCCGATGAGACAATCACCGTCAAGCCCTTCGAGGTCTTCCAGAAGGAGCTTGTGCTTACCTCGTCCTACATCAACCCTTATACGCAGCGTCGCGCGCTCGAGCTCATCGACTCTGGCAGGCTCGACGTATCCTCGATGGTCGCCAAGGTGGCTTCCCTCGACGAACTCGGCGCCATCCTGTCAGACCCAGCTCTGCGTGCCATGGGTAAATATATAATCGACCCCAGCAAGTAAATCGATTGACACCTGCGCGGACGGCCCTCATCCGTCGTTCACGCACCCAGCTCTAGGAGACCGTCATGGCGCGAGCCATCTTCCAAACTATTTATGACAACGTGAAGCAGTCGATTGACGACGGCACATACGCCTATCAGAGCTATCTGCCTTCGGAGACTGAGCTCACGCAGCTGTTTGACTGTTCGCGCATGACGGTCCGTCGCGCCATCTCGATGCTTGCGGCAGATGGTTACGTGCTCCCCCAGCAAGGCAAAGGCATGCGCGTCATTCGCAACATCAGTGACGAGACGAGTCGTGGCGGCGGCGGACTCGAGACCTTTAAGGAAATCGCAGCCAGCCGAGGCTTTGAGCTCAAAACGGTTACCACTGTCTTTGAGCTCCTCGTCTGTAGCAAGGCACTCTCCAGGATTACCGGGTTTCCCGAAGGCTGCGAGCTCACGCGCGCCAAACGCATCCGTTATGCAGACGGACATGCCGTGTGCTCCGACGACTCCTATTACCTAAGCTCACAGGTACCGGGACTGACACCCGAGATTGTCAACGACTCGATCTATCGTTACCTCGAAGAAGACCTTGGCATTAAGATTGCCACGGGCAAACGCGATGTAACGATCGAGCATCCCACGCCCGAGGATACGCGCGTGCTCGATCTCGACGACTTTAACGCACTCGCCGTTATACGCGGACAGACCTACAACGCCGACGGTATCCTTATGGAATACACCGAGACCAAACAGGTTCCCGGGTTCTTTTTACTCCATGAGACGGTTACCCGCCGCAATAACGGCAGCGGGACCCACCAGAGCAGTATGAACTAACCATCTATTAGTTGCGGTGGGATAGTTCCTAGAATGGCCAGCTTAAGGGCAAAACAGGAACTATTCCACCGCAACTTTTTTGGCCGGCGGGGCAGTACCTGTCCCACCGGCCATCATTTACGCTCTTTTAGCTAGTCCGCGAGCTTCTCCACCTGATCGAGCATCTTGTCGAGCTTGGCCTTTGCCTCGGCCTTGACCTTCTCAGCCTCCTCGTGGGCCTTGGCCTTCTGAGCGGCCTTTTCCTCGGCCTCGGGATCGACGACGACCAGGTTGGACGCATCGTGCTCGACCAGCTTGAGCGCATGCTCGGGGCACACCTTGACGCAGGCGCCGCAGCCCAAGCAATACGTGGACTCCAGTGCAAAGCGGCCGCTTCCCACCAAATCGCAGGCGAACGTGGGGCATACATTGACGCACTCGCCGCACGACGTACACTTGTCAAAATCGCACTCCGGCGTGCTCACCTGCATGTTCTGGGCAAGCTCGGGGTGGTTTTGCAACGTTGAGAGCACCAGTTGGCGCCCGTGCGTGAGCGAACGGCGACGCTTGGTCGTCGTGGTGCCGCACATGGTGTTGAGCGTGCGCTCCAGCTGGGTAATCTGATGGCGATGGGCCTTGAGCTTTTGCGTCACCGAGGCCAGTGCCGCCGTCGCCGGATTGAGCTTGGTCACCGTCAGGCCCGTGGTACGGGCAATCTTTTCCATGTACTCCTTGCGCTCGTACTCGCGGCGCTTATGGCATTTGAGGCTCTTGGGGTCGACCTCCAGGCCCATGCCCGTACCCGCCCACTCCTCGGCGGTAGCAATGGCCTCGCCCCAGAATGTCCTCGCCACCGGTGTTGCGGCACTTATCGCACACGCCCAGCGGCAGGTACACGCTCACGTTGGGACTAGTCCGCCAGTACCGAGAACCAGGTCTCGGCCGTAATATCGCCCACGCAGGCAACGACGACCTCGTTTTCGCGCGGCATGCGCTTGAGGGCGCGTGTGCAGGTGACGTAGGCGGTCTCGTGGCTCGTAGCAGCGGAGACGATATCGTCATACTAGGTTTTTAGGCGCCAGGCGCGGCGAGATGATCGCCTCGGTCGGACAGGCAGCGGCGCACAGGCCGCACTTGCGGCAGGAGTCGAGGATCTCGATGGCGTCTTCCTCGACCTCGATAGCGTTGACCGGGCACACGTCCATGCACGCGTGCAACCGCTCTTTCGTTTTGCAGGTCAGGCACGGAATGGTGTTGCCGCGCGGACGCTCCTTGTAGTCGGCAGGATTCCACTGCGGTGCCGACGGATCGAGTGCATCGGTCACACCGCCAAGCGGGTTTTTAAGAAAGTCGAAACCCTTGCTGATCTCGATAATGTCATCAAACAGATCGTGTTCCTGCGCCATGCGCGGCCCCTCCCTGAGCAGTGCAAACAAGCAAGAGATAATGATACGCTATCGGCCCACGCCTCGGGCAAATTACACGCGGCGCATCTTTGCGGCAAATAGCCTATGCCTATCGCCGCCTCGATTGCACAAGGTCAATCAAGCGCCAAGCTATGCCTCGCACATGAGCTGCACGAGCTTCTGTTTGGTCACCTTGGTCTGCTCGTTGGCCATGTTACGCTCGTTTCTAAAGACCGCATTTGCAACACTCTGCAGATCGGCATCGGAAATCTCGCCAAGGCCCAGCTCCTCGAGCGTCGTCGGCAGACCGACGCGTTGGCAAAACTCGAGCACCCGATCAAGCTCGGGTGCACGCTCCAGACGAAGCTGAACCATCAGACCAAACGCTACGGCCTCGCCGTGCATGGCCTTGCACTCGGGCAAAATCGTCAGGCCGTTGGCGATCGCATGCGCCAACGCCAAACCGCCACTCTCAAAGCCAACACCCGAGAGCAGAATATTGCACTCGATCAGGCGCTCAACTGCCGGCGATGTACGGCCCTTTTTGAGATCGCGCTTGGCAGCGACGCCGCACTCCATGAGTGTGTCATAGCAGGCACGAGCCGCAACCAAGGCCAAGTGCCCCGGCGCGCCACCGTGCTCGTTGGCACCGTGCGCCGCGGCGCACGAACGCGCCTCGAAGTACGTTGCCAGTGCGTCGCCCATGCCAGCGACCGTCATACGCAGTGGGGCTGCCGCGACCACGTTGGTATCGACCACGACCAGGTCTGGATTCTTCTCGAGCATCAGGTAGTGGTCGAACGACCCATCCTCGTGATACAGCACCGAAATCGCGCTGCACGGACCGTCCATCGAAGCCGCCGTGGGGCATACGCACAACGGCACCTCGGCATAAAACGCAACGGCCTTGGCAATATCGAGTATCTTGCCGCCGCCAATGCCCACCACCATGTCGCAATACTCGGCCCGGGCTTCCTTAGCCATTTCGACAACGGCGTCTTCCGTACACGGACCGTCATAAATCTTAAAGAACGGCTCACTTAGATCTTCGTCCAGAAATCCATCGACAATCTGCTTGCACAGCCGATCCTCGGTGCCCTGGTCAAACAAGACATAAGCAGCGCAGCCCAACCATGACAAATACCTGCCCTGACGCGAAAGTTCGCCCGGCCCCTGAACATACCGGCCGGGACCGCCATAAACCATGGGAAGCGCCATACGAGAATCCGCCCTTCATCAAACAACGATTGGTGCAAAGTAACCTGCCCCCTGCACCAACTTGTGCATTGGAGACAGGCCACTTTGCACCATAGTAAAAAGGGGCAAAGCCATCTGCTTGCTTTGCCCCTTCCTTAGCTTGATTTACTCATCCATGAGATAGTAGTGGCCCAGCGCGTCGGCACCCAGGATGGCGTTTGCGACCATCTCGGGCGTCACCTCAAACGGCATGTTGCACATGGTGTCATCGGGTGCGCAGGCGGCCTCGGCAACATCATGGCCTGCTCGCGCGTAAGCTCGGCAACGCCAAGTCCTTCATCGTGACCGGCAGGCCCAGCTCAATGCAGAAGCCCAAGACTTCCTCGAGCTTCTCGGTCGGGGCATCCTCGAGTACCAGCTGGACGATGGTGCCGAAGGCGACCTTCTCGCCGTGATACATGCCGTGGCACTCGGGCAGCATCGTCAGGCCATTGTGGATAGCATGAGCAGCAGCAAGGCCCGAGCTCTCAAAGCCAATGCCCGAAAGCAGCGTATTGGCCTCAATGATGTGCTCGACGGCAGGCGTGAGCGCACCCTTCTCCAGCGCGACCTTGGCCTTGACGCCATCGGCCATAAGCGTCTCGTAGCAGAGCTTGGCGAGCGCCAGGCCGGCCATGCCGCCCTTGCCGCCGGCGCAAGTGCCGCCGTCGGCATCATGCGTCGCCTGGGCCTCAAAGTAGGTTGCGAGCGCATCGCCCATGCCGGAAACCGTCAGGCGCACCGGGCTCGCCGCGATAACCGTCGTATCCATCAGGACAATATGGGGTTTGCCTTAAGGAAGAGATACTTGTCGAACTGGCCGTCGTCGGTGTAGAGCACCGAAAGTGCCGAGCACGGAGCATCGGTCGAAGCAATGGTGGGGCAAATGATGACCGGGGACTCCAGGTAGTAGGCAACGGCCTTCGCGGTGTCGAGGATCTTGCCGCCACCGACGCCGACGATGATGTCGCAACCGTTGTCGCGAGCGAGCGCAACCAGACGATCGACCTCGCCCTTGGAGCACTCGCCGTTAAAGTCCTCAAACAGCAGCTCGGCCTTGGCCTCGGCAAAACCGCCCTCGATCTTGGCACCGACGCGCTTCTTGCCCGAAGGCGTCACGATGACGAGGGCTTTAGCACCGAGCGGCTCGACATAGGAGCCGAGCTTTTACGAGCTCGTCCGGACCCTGGATGTACTTGCTGGGGCTATTGAAAATTGCAGCCATAACTATCCCATTCTCTAATAATAAAAAAGAAAGGGGCTCCGTACGGATACGTGCGGAGCCCCTCGTTACGATAACAAGAGTCGATTAGAAATCGATGTCGGTGTCGTAGTAGCAGGCCTTGAGAATCTTCTCGAAGTCGGCAGCCTTGGTCTCACGCGGGTTCTCGGGCGTGCAGGCGTCGGTCTCGGCGTTCGCGGCGATCTCGGGAAGCTTGGCGAGGAACTCCTCCTCGGAGACCATCTGCGGGTTCTCGGCGTCGACCTTCACGCCACCATTCGCGTAATCCTTGATGGACTGCGGAATGTTGAGCTGGTCGTTGAGGTCGCGAATCTTCTGGACGAGCGCGGCGATGAGCTCCTCGTTGGTCTCGCCGGGAAGGTGCAGGATCTCCTTGGCCACGTAAGCATAACGCTCGGCAGCACGGGGATCCTTGGAATTCCACTGGATGACCTTGCCCAGGTACATGGCGTTAGCAGCACCGTTGGATGATGTGGCCGTTCTCGAAGGCAGCACCGGTCTTGTGAGCCATGGAGTGAACGATGCCGAGCAGGCCCGAGGAGAAGGCGATACCGGCGATGCACTGAGCCTCGTGCATGTGCTGACGGGCCTCATGGTCGCCAGCATAGGACTTGGGCAGCCACTCAACGATCTCGCGGATGCCGTGCAGAGCGTTGGCGTCGGTGAACATAGAGGCGCAGGTGGAAACGTAGGCCTCCATGCAGTGGGTCAGAGCGTCCATGCCGGTGTGAGCGCACAGCTTGGCGGGCATGGTGTAGGTGAGCTCGGGGTCGACGATGGCGACATCAGGGGTGATGTTGAAGTCGGCCAGCGGGTACTTGATGCCCTTGGCGTAGTCGGTAATGACGGAGAAGGCAGTGACCTCGGTAGCGGTACCGGAGGTAGAGGAGATGGCGCAGAAGTGAGCCTTCTGACGCAGCTCGGGGAAGCTGAACGGCTGGATGATGTTATCGAAGGACTCCTCGGGATACTCGTAGAAGACCCACATGGCCTTAGCGGCATCGATGGGCGAGCCGCCGCCGATGGCGATAATCCAGTCGGGCTCGAACTCGCGCATGGCCTCGGCGCCCTTCATGACCGTCTCGATGGACGGATCGGACTCGACGCCCTCGAACAGCTTGACCTCCATGCCGGCCTCTTTGAGGTCGGCCTCAACGTCCTGCAGGAACCCGCCGCGGCGCATAGAGCTGCCGCCAGAAACGATGATGGCCTTCTTGCCCTTGAGGTTCTCGAGGCCGCCAAACTCGTTGATGAGGTAGAGCATGTCGGCAGAGGACTGCGTGGGGTGATCAGAGTCGGACTGCAGGGAGATGAGCGTGGGACGGTGATCCAGAACGCCGTCCTCGTAAGCCTGCTGTACGGACTCGGAGACCTCGGCCATGTAAGCGTCGCCCTTGCCGATGTACATGTCGTCGCGGATGCCGATGACGTCGGCCATGAAGGAGATCATGGTAGCGGTCTCGCGGACGGTCTCGCCGTGAGCGATCTGGGACTTCTTCTCGTCCAGGTCCTGCAGCTCAAGGCCGAGCAGGTTGGCGGCCTTAGAGAAGGAGAAGCGCGTACGGGTGGAGTTGTCGCGGAACAGGGAGACGGCCAGGCCCGAGTCGAAGATCTTGGACGAAACGTTGTTCTCACGCAGCTCGCGCAGGGCGTCGGCGACGATGTAGAGAGCCTTGAGCTCATCGGTGGTCTTGTCCCAGGTGTGCAGGAAGTCGCTGCCGTACATGCCCTTAAAATCGAGGCCGTTCAGCTGCTCGACGAGCTCGGTAAACTTGACGTCCATGGAAATGTCCTTTCTAAAGATGAAAGATCGCAATGAGTAGACGTGCTCCGGCATGCGCGTGTGGCTAGAACATGCAGAGCGCTATGACGAGGACCCGCTACCGTTGAGGAAGCATGGGAGATAACGACCGCGGGCCCCAAGTCGACAGGGGGTGCCGGGGACGCGAGCGGCCCCCGGCTCAACAAAATCGAGGAATGGGACTAGTCGATCTTGTTGTTGGTCAGACCGGCGCGGAACACGGTGGCGTCGCCATCGGCCTGGCTCGGATCGTAGAGGTTCAGGGCAGCCACGTACATGGCGGCAGCGGTGACCAGGTCGTCCTTGTAGGTGACCTCGTTGGGAGCGTGAGCCTGAGACTCGGCACCCGGGCCAAAGCCCACGCAGGGGATGCCGTAGCGGCCCTGGATGGAAACGCAGTTCGTGGAGAAGGTCCACTTGTCGCACAGCGGGCGACCGGTGCGCTTGTCCATGCTGGGCTCGCAGCCGATACGCTCGTCACCAAACATGGCCTTGTGGGCGTCGACGAGGGCCTTGACGTGCGGAGCGGTCTCCTTGTTGATCCACGTGGGGAAGTAAGCCTCGGTCTCGTAGACCTCGCCGGTCCAGGACGGACGGTCGTACATGTACATGGAGACCTTCACATCGTCGCCGTACTTCTTGGCGGCCGGCAGGTTACGGATCTCGTCCAGGCAGGACTCCCAGGTCTCGCCGGCGGTCATGCGACGGTCGATGGAGATGGCGCAGGAATCGGCCACGGCGCAGCGGCTGGGGCTGGTGTAGAAGATCTGGCTGACGGTGCAGGTGCCGCGGCCCAGGAAGCGGGCATCCTCGTAGTGCTCGGGGGTTGTACTTGGGGTCGAGCATCTTAACGAGACCCTTGATGTCGGTCGACTCGTCGCAGCCGTTGTTGTTGAGGGCGCGGACGTCGGCGATGATGTCGGCCATCTTGTAGATGGCATTGTCGCCGCGGTCGGGAGCAGAGCCGTGGCAGGAAGTGCCGTGAACGTCGACGCGGATCTCCATGCGGCCGCGGTGGCCGCGATAGATGCCGCCGTCGGTGGGCTCGGTGGAAATGACGAACTCGGGCTTAATGCCGTCCTTGTTGTAGATGTACTGCCAGCACATGCCGTCGCAGTCCTCTTCCTGGACGGTGCCGACGACCATGATCTTGTAGCCCTCGGGGATGAGGCCCATGTCCTTCATCATCTTGGCAGCGTAGGTAGCGGAAGCCATGCCGCCCTCCTGGTCGGAGCCGCCGCGGCCGTAAATGATCTCGTCGGTCTCGTAGCCCTCGTAGGGATCGGCGTCCCAGTTCTCGATGTTGCCGATGCCGACGGTGTCGATGTGAGAGTCGATGGCGATGATCTTGTCGCCCTCGCCCATAAAGCCCATGACGTTGCCCAGGCCGTCGACCTTGACCTCGTCATAGCCAAGGCTCTCCATCTCGGCCTTAATGCAAGCGACAACCTCACCCTCCTCGCAGGACTCAGAGGGGTGGGAGATCATAGCGCGCAGGAAGCGAGTCATATCAGCACGGTGAGACTCGGCAGCGTTTTTAATTGCCTCAAAATCGAGTTCCTTAGTCATAACAGTTAACCTTTCTACAAGGGTTTACCTACAGGTAGATATTTCAGATAGATCACTTGTGCCAAGCAGCGTGAGGTCGAGCACCCCACAAGCAAGTAACCATAGGAGGTAACCATAGGAGGCGGACGGAGGACTTTGCTCCGTCGCGAGTTCCGCACGAGCCGGAGAGCACTTAATGTGCTCTCCGTGCGAGCAGGACTGTCCGAGCAGGGAGTGAAGTCCTCCGGCTGCCTCCGAACAGGTCAGACCTGCTAGCAGGTGGGGTACTCGCCCTCCCAGACGATGCGACGGTACTGATCCGGATCGGTGTCGCCCTCGGTGGAGAAGCAGAGCACAGAGCTCGTCTTGTCCAGGCCGATGAGCTCCTTGAGCTCGGCGTACTCGGGATCAAGCATGAGAGTCTCGACCAGGCCGGTGGTCACAGCGCCGGACTCGCCGGAGATGACGCGCGGGTCGCCCTTCTCGGGAGCACCCAGGGTGCGCATGCCGCGAGCGGTGACCCAGTCGGGGCAGGACACGAAGGCAGTGGTGTGGTTGCGCAGGATATCCCAGCCCAAGATGTTGGGCTCGCCGCAGCACAGGCCGGCCATGATGGAGGGCATGTCGCCGTCCACGATGCGCGGATCGCCGTCGCCGGCGGCAGCACCCTTGTACAGGCAGGCGGCCGGAGCGCACTCGACCACAACGAAGGTGGGCGGGTTATCGGGATACAGGTTGGTGAAGTAGCCCACCACGGCGCCCGCGAGCGAACCCACGCCAGCCTGGACAAACACGTGCGTCGGGCGGTTGATGGCCATCTCGCGCAGCTGCTCGGCAGCCTCGGAAGCCATGGTGCCGTAGCCCTCCATGATCCAGGACGGGATCTTCTCGTAGCCCTCCCAGGCGGTGTCCTGAACGATGACGCCGCGCTCGCAGGCATCGGCCTCGGCGGCGGCCATGCGCACGCACTCGTCGTAGTTGACCTCTTCGATGGTCACTGTGGCGCCCTCGGCGGCGATGTTATCGAAGCGGGGCTTGGTGGAACCCTTGGGCATGTGCACGCGGCCTTCTGGCCCAGCTTGTTGGCAGCCCATGCCACACCGCGGCCATGGTTGCCGTCGGTGGCGGTAAAGAAGGTGGCCTGACCAAAGTCCTTGGCAAGCTGATCGGAGGTCAGGTAATCGAAGGTGCACTCGGCAACGTCCTTGCCGGTCTCGTCGGCAATGTAGTTGGCCATGGCAAACGAACCGCCCAGGACCTTAAAGGCGTTGAGGCCAAAGCGATAGCTCTCGTCCTTAACGCACAGGTTGGACAGGCCCAGGCGCGCGGCCTGGCCGTCCAGGCGGGCAAGTGGAGTGACGGTGTACTCGGGGAACGACTGGTGGAAGGCACGGGCCTTCTTCACGTGGTCGAGGCTCATGATTCCCAAGTGCTTGTCATCGCTCTTGGGCATCGTGTTGCCCGCCCACTGGATCTTATCGGCCATACGGTGAACTCCTTAAGTTCTCTCTTGCCGGCCCCCGCATACGCGTTCCAGCCCATTCCCATTCATGCGGCTGAACTTTTATGTGGATGCCAAACAAAAAGTTTGTTAGCACTGTTCTATCACACTTTTTGATTGGCAAACCTAACAAATTGTTTGTTGCCGTAATCGGTACCTTTTCGCCGACGAACGGTTACATAACGCAGCAACGCTTTCGTTATTTGCGAACAGGTGTGGTTTATGGCAAAGTGTGCCCAAACTAATTTTTAGGAAGGCACCCATGACCCCGCACAGATTGAGTTTTACAAGCGTCTTGCACACGGCCTGGCGCTCCAGTTTGGCCCCAACTGCGAAATCGTCGTCCACGATCTGGAGACCGAGGACGTGGACCACTCCATCGTAGTGATTGAAAACGGCCACGTCAGTGGGCGCAAACTGGGTGACGGCCCCAGCCATATTGTGTTTGAATCCATGCACGAGGGCACCACCGACGTGCACGACCGCGAGCCATACCTCACCAAAACCGCCGATGGCAAGCTGCTCAAGTCCTCGACGATCTTTATCCGCAACGATGAGGGCAAGCCCGTCGGCATTTTGGGCATTAACTTTGACATTACGCTCATGAAGGCTTTTGAGCGCTCGCTCGATGCCTTTACCGGCATCGGCGGCACGGGCTACACCGAGCCCGAGCCCATTACCAAAAACATCGGCGACCTGCTCGAAGACCTGCTGCGCGAGTGCGAACAGTTTGTGGGCAAGCCCGCGGCGCTCATGACCAAAGACGAGCGCATCCGCGCCATTGGCTACCTCGACCGTCGCGGCGCCTTCCTCATCTCCAAGTCGAGCGAACGCGCCTGCGAGTTCTTTGGCATCTCCAAATACAGCTTCTATAGTTACCTCAACGAGGCCAAAGCTGCCGCCGGCGACAAATAGTCAGCGCGCCTGCGCCCCTCCCTTTTTGGGCGTGAGTTCCAAAATGCACGAATCCAAGACTCGGCCCCAAGGCAAGTTCCATATAATCGATGAATGTGAGCATTTCGAAAGGATGGGACAAGATGGGGTCGAGCAACGCATCGCGCAAACGGCCGTGGAGGCACCGCTTCTGGCGCCAGGCATGCGAAACACGCGTTTGACGAGGGCGAAGAGGGCCTTTTTGCGCTGAGCCTCGACGACGTGATGAGCGACCGCCCCTGGACCGCCGAGGAACTCATGGGCGGCGGGGTTCGCCCGGCAGGCCCAAAGCCTACGTCGACCGCTGCTCCCGCCCCGGCCACTACGCCCGCGCCAGCATCCGTGCCCGCAGATGACTTTGCCACCGCCCCATTACTGCAGGCACCGCGCCAGGCCGCCCCTGCGCCCCGCCCACCAGCCGATCCGTCCGAGACGGCGGCGTTCCTTGCCGCGGCGGCACAGCGCCATCGCGCCCAGCCAGCGCACCCGCGTACTGCCACCCCGCAGCAGCCGAC
>ENA-OQKX01000191-OQKX01000191.1-human-gut-metagenome-genome-assembly--contig:-NODE-191-length-13175-cov-2.340282_pt1 | contig 13175 bp, 15 predicted proteins | sample MGYA00242654_ERZ504810 | MGnify/ENA primary metagenome ERZ504810 (study PRJEB26092, sample SAMD00036378) | human gut metagenome | host: Homo sapiens | study: EMG produced TPA metagenomics assembly of... | reverse complement strand
GGGCAGGCCAGCGGGGAGCTTTCTCCTCGGACACGAATCGGGCCATTCCATCGCCGCCCTATTGCCTGCAGCAACAGGGTCCACCCCAGCGGACGGTCCTTGGAGAAACTCCCGGCACCCCCAACACCACGCTGACCGTACAGGCCAAACGTCTTTTGGGCCGCTATGAGCTGCCGACGATCCAGCGCCTGACCGCCCTTTGCAGTGCCCGGCATCCGGAACAGACCGGGGCCTTTGCTGCCCTGCGGGCCGAGGCGGAGCGGCTGACAGCAGAAAATGCCTGCTGCCGGGTGAGCCAGCTGGCTGTGAATGGCCGTGACCTGATGGCGGCGGGGGTCAGACCCGGCCCCGGTCTGCGACAGGTGCTGAACGCCCTGCTGGAGGCTGTCATCACCGGGCAGACACCCAATGAAAAAGCGCGCTGCTGGCAGCGGCGGCCCAATTTTCTGCGTCTTGACAAGAGAAAGAAGCTGCGGTAGTATTATACTACTGTTTTAGTGTGTTATTGAATGAGGAACGATATGACAGAAGCACAGAACACGAAGCGCCCCGGGGGCACTCATCGCCATGAGCGGCGGTGTGGACAGCTCGGTGGCGGCATGGCTGATGCAGCAGGCAGGGTACGACTGCACCGGCATCACCATGCGGCTCACCCGCAACGAGACGCTGGGGCAGTCCGGTTTCCACACCTGCTGCTCCGAAAAGGATATCGAGGATGCCGCCGAGGTGGCCTTTGCGATGGATATCCCCTATGAGGTGCTGGATTTCACCGCCGACTTCCGGGAGAAGATCATCGAAAAATTCATCCGGGTATATGAGATGGGCGGCACGCCCAACCCCTGTATCGACTGCAACCGGTATATGAAGTTCGACCACCTGCTCCGCTGGGCTGAGAGCCATGGCATGGAGTATGTGGTCACGGGCCAGTTACGCCCGGGTGGAGCAGGACGAGGCCACGGCCGCTGGCTGCTGAAAAAGGGGCTGGACGAGGGCAAGGATCAGAGCTATGTGCTCTATAACCTGACCCAGGAGCAGCTGGCTCATGTGCGCCTGCCGCTGGGGGGGCTGCACAAGGCCGAAGTGCGTGAGATCGCGGAAAAGCAGCATTTCATCAACGCCCGCAAGCACGACAGCCAGGATATCTGCTTTGTGCCGGACGGCGACTACGCCCGCTTCATGGAGAACTTCACCGGCAAGCACTACCCGGCAGGTGATTTTCTGGACGAGAACGGCAAAAAGGTGGGCACCCACAACGGCGCGGTGCGGTATACCATCGGCCAGCGCAAGGGCCTGGGCCTTGCCATGGGTGCGCCGGTGTATGTCTGCGCCAAGGATATGCAGGCCAACACCGTCACGGTGGGCCCGGAGGAGAACCTGTTTGACCGCATCGTCTATGCCGACGAGGTGAACTGGATCGCCATCCCGGAGCTGACCGCGCCCTTGCGGGTCACAGCCCGCACCCGCTACCACCAGACCGAGCAGGCGGCCACGGTCTACCCGGCGGGAGAGGGGCAGTTCCGGCTGGAATTTGACCAGCCCCAGCGTGCCCCCACACTAGGTCAGGCCGTGGTGCTGTATCAGGGGGATGTTGTGCTGGGGGGCGGCACCATCGTTGCGGTGGAATAAACCACTCAGGCGTTTCGCAGGAAAGTGATAAAGCAAAACGAAAGCAGCTGTGCCGAACCGGTAAAATGAACGGCACAGTGTAAGATGGAGGAGCAAGTATCTATGCAGGATCAATATTCCCGCACCCAGCTGCTGCTGGGCAAGGAAGCAATAGAAAAGCTGCACAATTCCCGTGTGGCAGTGTTTGGCATTGGCGGCGTGGGCGGCTACACGGTGGAAGCGCTGGCACGCAGCGGTGTGGGCGCGCTGGACCTCATTGATGATGACAAGGTCTGCCTGACCAACCTGAACCGCCAGATCGTGGCCACCCGCAAGACCGTGGGCCAGTACAAGGTGGATGTGGCCGAACAGCGTATCCACGAGATCGACCCCAACATCAAGGTCACCACCTACAAGATCTTCTTCACCCCGGAAACGCAGGATCAGTTCGATTTCACCCAGTACGACTATGTGGTGGATGCCATCGACACCGTCACCGGCAAGATCGCGCTGGTGGTCAAGGCCAAGGAGGCCGGTACCCCCATCATCTGTGCCATGGGCGCAGGCAACAAGATGGACCCCACCCGCTTTGAGGTAACGGATATCTACAAGACCTCCGTCTGCCCGCTGGCCAAGGTGATGCGCACCGAGTGCCGCAAGCGGCGGATCAAGCACCTGAAGGTCGTCTACTCCAAGGAGCCTGCCATGACCCCCATCGAGGATGATTCCATCAGCTGCAAGGACCACTGCATCTGCCCCCCGGTATCTGTACAAGAACGTCACTTCCGCCGGCAATGATCTGTGCTTCCGGATGTCCTGTAAAGCTGTATAGCATGAGCTACGCTTTCAGCTTCATAAAGTGTCTTTAAGATCATACATTTGCTTCTCCTCCTTCCTCAAACATATGTTGTTCTTTCATACTGCGGAACAGATGGTGTGGATTCACCGGTGCATCATTTACATAGACACCTGTTGCCTGATAAACTGCGTTACGGATTGCAGGTGCAATAGAACATGTCGGTGGCTCACCAAGAGATTTTGTTCCGAATGCACTTGTAGGCTCCGCATTTTCACGAAATAAGCACGTAGTCTCGGGTGATCCATAAATGTGGATAACTTGTAATCGAGCAAGTTATCATTTAATGCTCTTCCGGTCTTCGGATCAAAGAGCAGGTTCTCAGAGAGTCCGAATCCGATTCCCATACTCATACCACCATGTACCTGAGCTTCAGCAAGTGCCGGGTTAATCAGTGTGCCGGCGTCATGTACATTGACGAGATCAAGCAGTTTTACCTTACACATCGGGATGTCAACTTCAACTTCTGCAAATGTACATCCGAAGGAGTAAGCATTGGACTTAATCTGTGCTGTACTTTCAGCTGACAGATGCTCACTGTGTGAAAGGCTGTAAAGTGCTTCTGTTGAAAGATCTCCAAGAGACATCAGAACACGGTTATCTGTGATACGAACAATCTGTCCGTCAATGATATCCAGGTTATATTCAGGCATTCTTGTCAGTTCATGCGCATATTTCAAAATGCGTTCTTTCAGAAGCAGTGCTGTCTGGCGAATTGAGAATCCGGCTGTATAAGTCTGACGGGATGCATAAGCACCTGTTCCGAATGGCGTAACATCTGTATCCTGACAGGAAACAACGTGTACAGCCTCAAGCGGAACGCCAAGAATATCTGCAGTCATCTGTGAATATGCAGTATCAGCACCCTGTCCGATTTCTGTCTCACCAAGCTGAACCTGAAGAGAACCATCCTGATTCAATACCATACGGCAGGAAGAGGTCTCTAAGGAGATCGGCCATACTGCCGTGTTATACCAGAATACCGACATTCCGATACCACGGCGGATATCGCCGGTCTGGTTCTGGTATTCTTTGTATTTACGAAGGTAATCAGTAACTTCAATTCCTTTGTCGAGACACTGGTTGAATGTGTCGCTGTATAATTCATTCTTAGAAAATGCATCCTTGTATCCGACCGGCATCAGGTTTTTGCGGCGGAATTCAAGCGGATCCATGTTAAGTTTTGCACAAATGTCTTCTGTATGACATTCTACAGCCCACATTGCCTGTGGAATTCCGTAACCACGCATCGCACCGGCAACGGATTTGTTTGTGAATATTGTATAAGCATCAGCTTCTACGTTATCACAAGGATAAAGCTGCGGGAATGCGCCAACACCTTTTGCACAGATGCTGTGACCATGGGAAGCGTAAGCACCCTGATCGGAAAATGCTTCCAGTTTTCTTGCAGCAAATGTTCCATCCGGACGAACCCATGAAATGATGTGGCTCTTGATCGCATGACGTACACGAGTAGAAACAAAGGTCTCCTCTCTTGGTACATCAAGTTTAATAAGATGTCCGTGAAGCTGCATGGAAAGCCATGCACAAAGTGGTTCATACAAAACATCCTGCTTATTTCCGAAACCACCGCCGATATAAGGCTTAATGATACGGATCTTACCCCATTCAACTCCGAGTGCCTGACCGACAACTCGACGTACGATATGAGGAATCTGAGTAGAACTTACAACCTTGATGCGGTCGCCTTCCATCTCAGCATAGCAGATGAAGTTTCTCAATATGACAGTGCTGAACGGTTGGTGTGCTGTACCAGCCTTCTACTTTGATCAGTCCAGGTTCTTTGATTGCTTCTTCGTAGTTACCTTTACTGATCGTTGTGTGTTTAAGAATATTGTTCGGATAATCCTCATGAAGCTGAGGAGCATCCTCTTTCATAGCATCTAGAACATCCAGAACAAATGGATATTCTTCATATTCTACTTTGATCGCACGAAGTGCCTGTGCAGCGGAAACCTCATCCTCTGCTACAACCGCAGCGATATCATCCCCATAAAATCTGACGCGGTCTGTAAGTACAAGACGATCGGCAACATCCTGATGTGATTCATCTGTGGACCATGGATGTCCGGCAGTTGGAAAATAATGCTTCTCCTTTAAATCAAAACAGGTAAATACTTTTACAACTCCAGGTATCTTCTCAGCTTCAGATGTGTCAATAGAAAGAACACGTCCGTTGGCAATTGTAGAGTGTAAAATACGTGCAATATAGGCACTCTTATCACAGAGATCATCTGTATATTTTGTACGTTCCAATTACTTTATCGTAGGCATCTACACGAGTAACCTTTTTCTTACATACATGTTATCCCTCTTAAACATAAGTTTGGATCAACCGTTTACGTAAAAATCAATATCCTGTTTCATCTGAAGATATTGGGCCTTGGTAATCACGATCTTTCCTTTATTTCAGCGTCAGAAGATTCATCTCTTCCAGCTTTCTGATGTTTCTGTCCAGAGTTTTAATAGAAATCCCCACTTCTTCGGAAATGCGCGCTCGTGTCTGGTTGAGTACCAGAATCTCCGGTGCCGGGACCTTTTGTTCATATTTACGGACTAGATGAACCATTAATCGGTCTTTTCCTTCCATAAACAGATATTTCCTGGCTTCCGCAGTTTGCAGAACGAGGCGGCTGATATTTTCCTGTGTTCTCATGAACAGTGCATCAACATCCATATGCATCCATTCCATATAATAAACAGATGGAATGGCAAGCAGCTGACATTTCGTTGAAGAGAGAATGCTGATTCGGTATCTTGGAAGTCCGGCAAAACATTCAATCTCACCAAAGAAGTCACCAGGTCCAAAGTCCTTAAAGAAATATGATTTCTCATGCATCGGCCATTCGACTCCGGTTACTTTCCCTGATAAAATGATGTATATGTACTTGCATTCTTCTCCGGCTTTGATAAAAGTCTGGTCAGCTTCCACATCGATCACGGACATGTAATACTTGACTTCCTCCGTACAATTTCTGAAAAGCCGGTTCATATATTCCTGCTTTTTAAGTGGTAAGCTTTTAAATAAATCCACGAATCTTCCTCCTCCTTTTTGTTAATTATAGAGAGAAAAGCTGATACATTAAAAGGCCATGTGACATCTTTTCTCCGCTTTTTTGAATTATGGCGTTTTGGACAAAAAATAACTATAAATTAACAATATTATAACGTTTATTTGGTGAAAATGACAGTTGGAATTGAGAAAATATTGATTTTTGAAGTTATCTACAGATTATCAACAAAAAAGATGAGTTATAAAACAGAAACACATTGCAATTCGGAAGTTCTCCAAGCTGTCCGCTTTCTTCCAGATAGTAGCGAGCCACATCCGCCATATCGTCACAGCCGGAATGGCAGATAATATCGTCTTCATGCTCACAGAGTTCTTCGATACTGCCAAAGTAGGATTGCAGCTCTGATAGTTCCTCCTGAATGTACTCCGGTAAGTCCTCCACCATTTCACACAGGCGGTTGACTTCCTCAATGGGGGTATATTCGTCAATCTCAAAGGGCAGCTCATAATCATGGATGGCGTATTCCTCATATTCATCATTCAAACCGATACGTTCCTTGACTTCCTCAAAGTCCACAGGCGGCGTGAACCATGCCCCGACCAGTTCGCCCTCATTGTATTTTCCTAAGTTGGCAATGTAAATCCGCATTTCTTCCAAGTTCCTCCACCTCCTTTTAGCGGTAATAAAAGATACCATTGTCCGTAAACAGGTAGTTTTCACTGGCTTCCAGTTCCCGACCAATGGCAGCGTAGTCGATATGGTTCATCAGGTCTGGATGTACTTCTCCAAATATCTGTACTTCCTGCACCAAATAACGGGCGAGGGATTCTCCGTCCTGCACCGGATAGCAGCGTATCTGGTCTTTGTGGTCGATAAATTCCGTAAAGCTGGGAAACCACCGCTTTTGTACCACATCCATTTCATAATAGAGGGGCGTTCCCTGCATTTCCAGTATCATCCGGCAAAGGGCGTTGATTTCCCAGAGCCTTGTGTTGCCCTCCAATGGAAACGGCAGCTCATAGTCTTCAATTTCGATTTCTTCCTCACTCTGAACGCCAAGACGTTCCCTGATTTCTTCAAAATTCACAGGGCAGGAAAACCATGCCCCAGGATATTCCTCAAAATCCTCATGGTAAAACCGTGTGGTGTTCAGGATGTAGATTTTCATTTCCTTAATCTGTATCACGTCCTTTCTCTGTCAGGTTTTTGGGGAGTTACGCTCCCCAAGCCCCTAGTGGACTTCCGCCATGAAGCAATCAGAGCTTGCTCCATAACGGAAGTGTAAAATGGGTTTTTCTATGCACCGATAATCTTATTGAACAGTTCCAGTAAGATGTCCTTTACTCCGTCCGCATTGAAGACCAGCCCAACCGCTACAAGGGAAACTACCAGAAAACCGATAAGTTTGGAAAATTCCCTCTTAAATCCGAGGTACAGTCCAATTACCACGATTGCCAGCAGCACAAGGGACTGGGCGTTGGATAAAAACCAGTTGTAAAGATTCTGTCCGAAATTCATAAAAGCTCCTTTCTTTCCTGTAAGAGTTCTTAGGTTCCAAAATTGCCGCCGTTAAAGCACCACCTCCTTTGCAGCGGCGGCTTGCTGCTTCAGGATTTTTTCGTGCTTCTCCGTCAGCTTTGCATGGGTGATGATGTCATGGACAATCTGGGTGTGGTTCATCTTATCCAGACGGAGAGCCAGCTTTAACGTGGGGGCTACCTGATGGGAGAGCCAGTGCAGGGTGCGTTCAAAGGAATAGGGTTCCGGTTTCGTTGTCAGTTTCAGACTTCCCCTGTGTTCCCCCATAAACCACGCCCATTCCTCATTGATACGCCAGTCAGAACGGGGCTTCGTATCGTCCCTGTCCACGAACCGGATATAGCGGTTGATGATTTGAAAAGCTGTCCGTTCTGGATTGTCATGTTCTAACAGGTCACGGATGGCGTAAAAGGCACGCTCATTTTTCAGCCGGATTTCAAAGCGGTTCTTTACCTCTGCGTCCGCAATGGGAATATCATGCTTTTTGTACTGCTCATAGTCCTTTTCGTAAATGCAGAAGTACACCTCACTTTGGAGGGAACCGATATACAGGGTGTTCCCCATACATTCTTTTTCCTCACGCCGTACCAGTTCGCCGCTGCGGTAGCTTTTGAAGCTGCGGAAGACCGAGATACATTCCTCATTCCGGCACTTCTCTGTCAGATGGGGAATGTTCAGGATTCCCGTTTTGTCATTGATAGCGAGGTCAAGCCGCTTCATCACGCCGTCCTCCATGAGAACATCCATGAAAAACTCATACCAGCTCCGTTCCTGTGCCAGCAGATAGCTTTCAAACTGGCGGCAGCCACGCCCTTTCAGTTCCAGCAGCACCCCTTTTTCCAGTTCCGGCGATACCAGAACGAAAATATCCCCCAGATAGTAATGCTCTGTGTAAGAGTAGAAGCCGTAGTCTTCATGGATAAAGTAGGGAAGTTTTAGCCGCAGCACGTCTTCCACGATATGCTTCACATCCGTAGTGGGGAAGCGAATCCGCACATAGTCAAAAAGCATTTCAAGGGGATTGTCTGGATTGAAGCGTTCCAGAGCTTCCGTGATGGCTTCCTGTAATGCTTCGGATGGGTGAGCCTTGCCCGTTTCAATATCGCTCAGGTACGGACGGGTGATTCCGGCAGCTAACGCAAGTTTCTGTTGTGAGATACCGTAAACTTCCCGTTTTTCTTTGATGTCCCGTACCCATGTTTCTTCATTCAGTGAAAATCCCTCCTGTCTAAAAAAGCGTATGTCAACTTTCAGAGCCTTGTTGACACACGCCGGATATGGGAAAATCCCTTGTGTACCGTGGGATTCTGCCCTGTTGTTTGGTTGTTGCCTGTCGATTTGTACCCCTCTGTTAGATACGAGGGGTTCATGCTGGCGTGCCTTGCGGCACACCAGCCACAGCAGGTCAGTCCGTTTCTGCGGCTTTCGCTTCGCACGCCGCCTGCACTCCCTGCCTGCTGTCTGTCAGTTTTTTATTTCTTTGAGGAAATCGTGTCCTTTTGGTACAAGGGGCGTGTAAAACTCCGAGATAACGCTGGTTCCCACATCCACATAGCCACGCCCTTTTATCTGCTTTAGGAAGAAGTCCTTTGTGGTTTCCCCGAACATCATCCCATAGCCCATTTCCGACATCCGCCCCAGAGCCACACGGAAATTGAACTGGTCACGGATTCCGTCCCCCAGATACTTTGCGTCCGGACGCTGGCAGGCGAGAATCAGGAAGAAACCAGCCTGCCGCCCAAGCATAACGATTTGCTTTAATTTGTTGAGGACAGCGGCGTTTTCCTTTGTGCCGAGCATTTCCATAAATGCTACATATTCATCAAAGATAAGGAAATTTGCAGGAAGCCCCAAGTAAGCGTAGTTTTCCCCTGTCCGGTAATTCTCCATGAGCTTCATGTCTTCGCTGCGTTTCATCATTTCTTCATAGAAACGGTCAATGCAGGCGAGCATATCTTCCTTTTTGTAGTACACATCCGGCATAACCGCCTGTAAATCCGCAAGGTCGGCGTTCTTCGGGTCTAACACGGACAGGACGGCGTTGGTGCGGAGCAGGGCTTCAATGAGGGTCAGGATAAAGTAGGTCTTTCCGCCGCCGGTTCCTCCGGCAATGAGCATATGGGGGAGCTTGTCATACTCCCACCAGACATTTTCCATAAGCCGGAGCCTGCCGTCCTTTGCCTGTACATCCTCAATGGAAATACGGTTGGCAATGGTATCATAAAGCAGGGTGTACTCCACATAGGAATCCTTTAATTCCTTATCCGTCAGCTCACAGTACAAGCCGCTTTCCAGCTTTTTCTCCAAGTGTAAGAGCTGCTCCTGATATTTCCCCAAGGTGATTTCCACACGGATATGGAGCAAGCCCTGTTTCATCCGGTAGTAGATTTTGGGAAAATAAGTGATGGTTTCTTTGGAACGGCTGGAAGACAAGTCCTTGAAAAAAGCGTCTTCCTTTCTCTGCTCCGATTCATACCACTTGTTTTCCAACACCATCCTTGCCAGCTTTTGGCGGTGGATGAGCTGCTTTACTTCGTCCCTGCGGTATCGCCAGAACAGAAGAACTGCTGTAAGACACACCAGCCCTGCCACGCCCATGCTGAATAACAGGTAAGGGATATTTATGTCCTGTGCTATCTGGGAAAGGGACACTTCCTGCCAGTTGGTTCCGGCAATCTGCCGGATATGAAACAGCAGGACAACCAGCAGGAAGACAGGGAACAGGGCGGCAAGGGCAGTATGGAACACAAGGTCTTTATCCGTGGGACGGATACGTTTTCCACGGGGGAAAAGCTGCTTCATGGGAATAATCCTCTTTCCGTGATTAAAAATAGCCCATATAAAGCAGCGAATATCCTTTCTTGTTGTCTTCCATATGGGCTTGAAATAAAAAAGTATAGCCGGACAACTCCCTGCACAGACATTCCGGCATATAAACTGCCAGATTTTCCGGCGGCTGATAATCTTCTAGGGCTTCGATAAGAAGCTGACCTGCCATCCAGCAGTATTCCGGCAGAGAAACCAGCCGGAAGTCCTGTTCGTATTCTTCATATCCAGTAATTGCGTCCATACTTATTTTTCTGTTGGCGGTTCTTTCTTTGGTGATTGCGGATTCATGGCAGCACCTTTTTTCAGAACAATATCATCAGCCTTGATGTACCAGTCCACCTCTGCTCCCTGAAAGGTAGCCGTTGCCACGGTATCTGCCACAGGATGGATAATTTCCACCTCTGCGTTGTAATCGAACTCCTTTAATGGCACGCTGGCAGGGATAGAAACCTGAATCATACGCCCCTGTCCTCTGGATTTTAAGTCATAGGTACGCTCCTTGATTTCTTCTGATACCGAGCCGTCTTCATTCTGAGGTGAACCTCACGGCGAGGGCAGAAAATTTCAATGCCCCGAATGTTGCTTCCTTGTCAATCACGATTCCGTTTGCTAATCTCATAGTCTGATGTCCTCCTTTTCCTTACGCTTTTACCATATCGTCAGCGTGTAAAATGTAGTTGGTAAAGCCCCTTGTGCCGATTTTATAGCCCTCTGCGGTGATACGGGGATTGACGAGCTTCACACGTTCCTCAAAGTTAAAATGTTTCTCTCCGGCTTCGGCAGGGAGGATAACCACAATATCATCCGCCCTCTGTACGTCTGAATAAAGGTTGAAGCTGCGAGAGAGTACCGCCATGCGTCCGTTGATTCTTCTCTGTTCTGTTTTGTCTTCTCCGGCAAACTCCAAGTTGCCGAATGTTTTTTCCATGTTGGGGATAACGAATTTTAATTCCATATAGATGTACCTGTCCTTTCTGAATGTTGTGTTTGATGGTTGGTTTCGGGTTCCGGTCTGGAAGCCGGAGGGGAACGCTCCGGCGGTGGTGATTTCTTCGTGGTATCACATCCTTTCTGGCTTTAGAGTAAAAAAATAGACGCTCATTTCTGAACGTCTGAATTGATACACTGGAAAGGCGGAATATCTGCTTTACCCTCTATATTTTTGTATATGTTGTACTTACAAGGTCGCCCCAGAACAGAAGGCACGCTCCACCTACGATAATATCCTCCGGGTGGTGAAAAATATCCCGGAGGTTGCAGATCCCATCCGTTTCCTTCGGGCAAGAGAGGTAGTCCATTTCCAGCGTTTCGGTGAAGCACTGAGATCCGTGCAGGAGCAGCTGGATGCCAAAAATTTCTATGCCTTTAACCCGAGCTTTGATGCTCCGTGCAAAGCCTCCTGTGAAGAGTGATGGATCAGAGAAAAAATCTGTCTGACAGGAATCATATCTGAAATAAAAAGAGCTGCACAGCCGACAGGGATCCTGCGGCTGTGCAGCTTTGAATTTGTTTTTTTGGAAAAAAATATTTGTAACCTGCATTTATTGTTATGCGTCTTTTTTATCGTCTTTATGCAGATTCTTCTGTGCTGTGGAAAGCATAAGCTTGATCCTGTTCAGCTGATTTACTTCGCTGGCACCTGGATCGTAGTCGATGGCAACAATGTTGGCTTCCGGATGCTCACGGCGAACTTCCTTGATGACACCTTTTCCTACGATGTGGTTCGGCAGGCATCCAAAAGGCTGGATGCAGACGATGTTCGGGACACCGCCGTGGATGAGCTCCATCATCTCTCCGGTCAGAACCCATCCTTCACCGGTCTGATTTCCGGCAGAACGATGGCGCAGCCATTTTTGCAAGATCACGGATATCTGCGGCCGGTGTAAAGTGGCGGCTCTGCTCCAGAGCCTCATTTGCTGTTTTTCTCAGCCAGTCGATGGCTCTGAGACCAAGATTTGCGATGGTTGCCTTGGATTTCTTGAATCCAAGCTTTTCAACCTTGAAATTCTGGTTGTAGAAGCAGTAGCAGATAAAGTCGATAAGATCCGGAACAACCGGTTCTGCCCCTTCTGCCTCCAGAAGATCTGCCAGGTGGTTGTTGGCAGCAGGCAGGAACTTGACAAGGATCTCACCTACGATACCAACGCGAGGCTTTTTCTCATCGGAGATCGGGATCGTATCAAAATCATGGACCATCTCACGGCACATTTTTTTGAAGGTACCATGGCTGACGCTGCTGCCTGTTACGAAGGCAATGACGCGCTGCTCCCAGATTTTGTGCTTGCGGTTTACGATACCCTTTTCCAGCTCGTAAGGACGCATGCGATATACGCATTTCATCAGGATATCACCGAATACGGCACCGTAAACGATACGCTTGATCAGCGGCAGTGTCAGCTTAAAGCCAGGGTTGCTCTCCAGTCCGCTTAAGTTGAGGGAGATAACCGGAATCTGTTCCATGCCGGCTTTTTTCAGAGCACGGCGGATGAATGCGATATAGTTGGAGGCACGGCAGCCGCCGCCTGTCTGAGACATGATGACTGCAGTTTTGTTCAGGTCATATTTGCCGGAAAGAAGAGCATCCATGATCTGTCCCACAACCATCAGGGACGGATAGCAGGCATCGTTGTTTACATATTTAAGGCCCACATCAACAGCATGCTTGTTGTCGTTGGGGAGGACTTCCAGGTTATAGCCGGATGCCTTAAAAGCAGCCTCAAAGATTCCGAAGTGGAATGGAGACATCTGCGGGCAGAGAATGGTGTACTCCTTACGCATCTGCTTGGTAAAGGATATCTTCTCAATGGAAGCCGGCTTGATGTTCCTTTTTTTATTCTGTGCCTGTTTTGCACGGATAGCAGCGATCAGGAACGGATACGGATCCTTGCCGCACCCAGGTTGTTGACCTCATCGATCTTCAGGCAGGTGTAGATCTTGTCACTTCCATCCAGAATCTCATAAACCTCATCAGTGGTAACGGCATCAAGTCCGCATCCGAAGGAATTCAGCTGGATCAGATCCAGATCCTCTCTTGTTTTTACAAAATTTGCGGCAGAGTAGAGACGGGAGTGATACATCCACTGGTCGTTGACACGGATGGGACGCTCCAGATGTCCAAGGTGTGCAACGGAGTCTTCGGTAAATACGGCGATTCCGTAGCTGTTGATCATATCCGGGATACCGTGGTGGATTTCCGGATCAATATGGTATGGACGGCCTGCAAGAACGATTCCGCGGCGGCCGGTTTCTTTCAGGTACTGCAGGGTTTCTTCACCCTTTTTCTGGATCTCCATATGTACGGCTGCAAGTTC
>ENA-OQKX01000189-OQKX01000189.1-human-gut-metagenome-genome-assembly--contig:-NODE-189-length-13217-cov-4.586478_pt1 | contig 13217 bp, 13 predicted proteins | sample MGYA00242654_ERZ504810 | MGnify/ENA primary metagenome ERZ504810 (study PRJEB26092, sample SAMD00036378) | human gut metagenome | host: Homo sapiens | study: EMG produced TPA metagenomics assembly of... | reverse complement strand
GATGGCATCCACGATCGATGGCGTAGCACAGGGCGCGGCGGACACGGGCATCGGCCCAGGGGCCGTCAATGGCACTGTTGGGAATCAGACCCAGACTCTCGACACCCATGCCGTTTCTGGTTATCTTCCTTGACGTAGATGCCTGCACCGTCCAGCTGCTGCAGGATGGTGGGATTGGCCAGACCTACCCAGTACATATCGTACTCGTTGGCCTGGAAAGCAGTGTTTGCGGTGCTGGACTCAGTGACAAGGGTCACCTCCACGGAATCCAGATAGGGCAGGCCCTCCTTCCAGTAATTCTCGTTCTTGGTGTAGATGGCGTAGGCGTTGTTCTCGAACTCGCTCAGCTGGAAGGGGCCGGTGCCGCAGGTGGCGGCATCCAGGCTGCTGGGGTTTTCCAGTGCCTTGGGGCTCATGTAGTAAACGAAGAAGCCCACCGATTCCAGCGTGGAGGAGTTGGGCTCTGCCATCATCATCTTGATGTGGGTGTCGTCAATGATCTGGCACTCGGCAATGTTTGCGGTCTCGGTGCGGTTGTTGGCCTGATACTCCTCGATGTTACGCTTGACGGCCTCTGCATTGAAAGGCTCACCGTCGGCGAAATTGACACCCTCCCGCAGAGTCCAGGTAATGCTCAACTCATCGGTGTTCACATCCCACTCCGTTGCCAGATTGGGGATCATATTGCCCTCGGCATCATAGCTGGTCAGGCTTTCATAAGAAAGCGTCAGGTAGTAAATGGCCGCGTTGCCGGTGGCACGGGGGGTGTAACCGGGGGTTGCAATGGGGCTGGAATAGCACAGGCGCAGGGTGCCGCCTGCCTTGGGCTCACCGGTTGCTGCTGCACTGGCAGCAGTGGAGCCAGCCGTGCCGGCTGCGGTGGAACTGGAAGAGCCGCCGCATGCGGCCAGTGTCAGGGCCGTTGCAGAAATGCCCATAGCCTTGAGGAAGTTTCGACGAGAGATACGTTTCATAGTGGTTTCTCCTTCTTGTCCTTCTTATTCTTGCGTTCGTCTGCACGGTTCTGTGTCTGCCGTGCTTTTGTTGTATTTAGTTTAGCGCACCGGGAGCTTTTCCAGCTACCAAAAAACCGAAACTAATTTTTCATTTTCCGTGTTCCTGTTCCGAGAGCTTCAGCATTTTTTCAAGTTTCCGACCTCTGTTTTTCATTTTCAGAGGTTTCTTCTGTCCGAAAAAAGAAAACAGGGCCGGTCTCCCAGCCCTGCCTGTTTCAGTACGATGCGTTCAGCCAGTTATCCAATGCGCTTTGTTTTGCCTGAAGGATCTCCTGTATTCCTGCCTGTTCCAGTTTTTCCAAAAACTCCGGGAGTGCCTCTTCCGAATCCAGATAGCCGCACATCAGCCCATTATGATAGCTGTTCTTCAGTGCCCGGCAGGCATCCAGCTTTGCGGCAACTGCACTGTTGCTGAAGCTGAACCCATAGGCCGGAGAGACCCATTGCGGCTGCTCGTCTGTTTCCGGCAGCAGTCCGCTGGCGTTGAGATACAGATTCTGCCACGGATGGAACTGCTCCTCTTTCCCATCTCCGTTCGCAAAGAGATCGTAGCAGGATGCATCCGTGTACAGCAGTTCAAGAAGAGCCAGTGCCTCCCTGCGGTGGCTGTTGGTCACAGGCAGGCACCAGCTCTCCGCCGGGATAGAGCCGTTCTGAATGGTCGGCCCCAGCGGGATGGCAGTCAGCTCTGTGCCACAGGCCCGGGTGTAGCAGTCCAGTGAATCCCGGTTGAGCCGTGCAAAAAAAGCCAAAGCTGTTGCCCAGCCGCATCCGATCGGTGGGCGGTTCGTCCCGCAGGCTGGCATTCCGCAGGATCAATCCTTCCTGATACCACTGATGCATAGTTCTGCAAAGCCTGCTGTAAGCATCCGCGGCATACCAGTTGACAACGGTGGTGCCGCTTTCTTCGGTCAGGATACCAAAGGTATCTCCCAGAGGATCCAGTTCCGGAAAAGGAAAAAACTGTCCATTATCCGGCAGGACCCCCTCTGCATTGGGCCGACGCTGCCTGACCTGCATCAGCAGGTCGTGCAGAGCATCCAGATCCGTGATCTTCTCCGGACTGGCACCCAGCTCCCGCATCCAGTCGGCCCGGGCCAGAAAGCCGATCTGATACATCGAGACTGCTCGTGCCGGGACCGCATAGATACGGCGGTAATAGGTTCTACTCGCCCACTGCTGCTCTGAGAACAGAGCTTTCAGCCCGGGATATTCTTCCAGAAGCGCACTCAGGGGCAGGATGCAGTTCTGATTCAGGTAAACATCCAGCGGCTGATTCTCTGTGAGAAAAAACAGATCCGGCATGGTCTGGCAGACCATCCGTTTCCACAGCTCTGCCGAGTAATTGGTGGGTGCCACCTGCTCGATGGAAACGCCGAAGCCCAGCTTCTGCTTTGTGACTTCGCTCAGCGCCGCCGAAATGCGGACACAGGCAGTTTCATCCGATTGGCCCGGCATCAGCACTGTGACCATAAGCTCTGTTCCACTTTCTGCCGTCGATGCCGCCCGCTCCCCGCAGCCAGCAAGCAGAGCCGCCCCGGCTGCAGCACCGGTCAGCTGTAAAAATGTCCTGCGAGCCATCCTTGTTTCTCTCATAATGCTGCGCTGCGCTCCTCCTGTGGGGTCTTGTGATAGAACTTCTTATAAGAAGTGGAGAAATGCCCGAAATTCGTATACCCGACCTTTGCCGCGATCAGGCTGATGGGCAGATTGGTGGTGCAGAGCAGGCTCTGTGCCTCCTGCATTTTCTGCTGAATGATATAATCCTTCAGGTTCAAGCCGGTCTCTTTCTTAAAAAGCCGGGCCATGTAATCCGGATTCAGGTGGACAGCATCGGCCAGTTCTTCCCGGCGCAGCTCGTTTTCCAGGTGCTCGGCAATGTAAGCCATAATGATCTCCACGGTACTCTGACTATTTTCTTCCGTTTCGCTGTCCCAGACCGAGGCCACATAATGGACCAACGCCTTCATATCCGGCACGGTCTTCATGCCGTTGCGGTAAAGTTCCAAGGCTTCCGGCTCCCGGAACATATCGCCCTGCCGTTTCTTTTCCGGAAAAGAGAAGAGCATCTGCATAAAATCCTGATAAAAATACCGCAAAGTCTGGCTGTTCAGCTGATTGTTGACCGTCAGCTTATCCAGCAGCTGGCAGGCTTCCTGCTCCATTGCCTGCGCACATCCCGCCTGCAGCAGCTTCTGCCATGCACCGATCTGCGGGATACGGAATACTTCCGGTGCTTTTTCCGCTGGGCGGCCCAGCAGAACACCGCTTTTCAGGGCCACGTTCTCGCTCCGTTGCTGCAGCAGCTCCTGGCAGATCTCCGGTGCCTGTTCAAAGGGCTGCGGCCCCTCCGGATAAAAGGCCGCTTCACAGTGGATATACTGCGCGCACGCACTTTGCAGATAATTCAGCTGCCGGGTGATATAATCTGCCTCCAGCGGCTCCCCCACCCGGCTTTGCAGCACCAGAACGAGACACTGCTCCGCAGGGATCGCCACCGTCACGCTGAGCACCTGCAGCGGCGTGAACACCTCGCTGCTCATATTTCCTACTGCCGTGCTCAGCAGGCTCAGCTCCCACGGCTCCTCGCCTTGCTTCCAGCGCAGCGGCTGCATCAGGGCAACCCAGCATTCCCGCTCCCGCCGGGGTACAAGGCTCAGTTCTTCAAACGCGGTCAGGCTGCTTCCCGGGGCGTTGCCTGATAGGAAGCCGCGCAGCATAGTCTCCACGATCTCCTTTTTCTGGTCGTCAAAAACAGCTCCCCTGCTCTGCAATTCCAACGCCGCCCGTTCCTCTTTTACATTTTCCAGCGCACGACTCACTGCATCCGCCACCTGCTCGTAAGGGGCGGGCTGCATGATATAGTCAAAACCGCCCAGCCGCAGTGCCTCCTGTGCATATCGGAACTCAGCATGGGCTGTCAGGAAGATGCAGCGGGTGGTCATCCCTCGCTGCCGGAGCCAGTCCAACAGATCCAGCCCGCTTTCCATGGGCATTTCAATATCGCAGAGCATGACCTCGGCCTCCTGCCGCAGCAGGCTGGCCTTGGCATCCACAGCGTTCAGAGCCGTATCCACCACAGTAAATCCCATTGCTGCCCAGTTGGTGCAGTGCAAAAGCCCCTGCACCACGGTGCTTTGATCGTCTACGATCAGCAGTTTCATGCTGTTTCTCCTTCCTTCTTCTGTAAGACCGGATCTATCGGCAGGAACAGCTCCACCCTGGCACCGCCGCCCCGGCGGTTATTGGTAAAGGCGATGGCTGCCTGCTCCCCATAGAGCAGCTGCAGCCGCCGTACCACATTGAACAGCCCGACGTGCTGTCCATTCTCCTCCTGCGGGGCTGCACAGTTCAGCTGCTTCAGATCCCCTGCCGTAAAGCCTGTGCCATTGTCCGCCACCGAAAGATCAGCCATGCAGCCCTCTTCCGTTTCGAGGAGCTTTGCAGTGATCGTGATCTTCAGTGTTTTGCCGATCATCTTGCCGTGCTTGACGCTGTTCTCCACCAGCGTCAGCAGTGAGACCGGCGGCAAGGGCAATTCGCTGAGTTCCGGGTCGATCTCGCATACTACCTCCACGGGATCGTTCTGCCCCACGCTGGAAAGTTCCGCGTAGTTGCAGCACTGCTCGATCTCGGTGTGCAGAGGCGTTGTGGTCGCTGTAAAGGAGAGGATATAGCGCAGATACCGGCTCAGCAGCAGGATCAGCTGCTGGGCATCCTCGCGGCTGCCGGTCTGCACCATGGCATAGACACTTTTCAGGCAGTTGAGCACAAAGTGGGCCGGATCTGCAGCTTAAGGGCGGTCATCTCGTTGCGGCGGGCTTCCAGCTCCTTTTCGTAACCGTCGATCTTCAGCTGGGTGATCTGGTCGATCATCCGGTTAAAGGTCTCGTTCACCTGCGTAAACTCAGCGTTGCGATAATCCACACTGGAGCGCACCGAAAGTTCACCACGGCCAATCCTGTCCATGGTGCTCACCAACGCCGTCATAGGGGCAAAGATCTCGTGCTTCATATAGAACAGGAGAAACGGGATCGCCAGCAGAACAAAAACAGCGCCCATCACCAGCAGGATCTGATACGGCGCAAAGTCCACCCCGAAATGCTGGTAGGGAACCAGATACAATACCGTCAGCGTTTTGACCTGTTTGCGCACCACCAGTCGGCTGTCCCTGCCCACCTTTGTCAGGCAATACCCCTCACTGTTCCATTCCATCTTTGTGGGCAGAAGGTTGGCATCCCCTACCAACACATTGCCGCTGTCGTTCATCACAATGACCTGACCGTCCAGCCCATAGTCCTCCACCAGTTCTTCAAACACCAGCCGCAGATCCACCGCAGCGGTCAGGCTGGCTTTCTGGTAGAAAACACTGCGCAGCAGGTAAAGCCGCTGGCCGATGGTGCGCAGATACCATCCCTTTGTCATCATTTTATTGGTCTGGCCCGGCTGGCCGAGATACGCTTCCAGATTCAGTTTCTGCTTGAGCTGCTGGGCAGCTGCACCGTAGCGCCCCACATACAGGTTGCCCGAACCGCTGCGCAGCACCACTCCCATCAGGGTATCATTGGCAGCCAATACCGCCGGAAACCCCTGTGCGATCTCATAGGCATCCAGGTAGGCGCGGGTGCGATCGGTCTGTTCGCTCAGACTGCGAAAGGTCGCATCGTTCAGTGACAGATTGAGCAGATAGTTTTCCACCGAATCCAGCTGATTCTCAAAATTTGTGGTAAACATATCAAGGCCGCCGGATGCCGCAGCTGCCAGCCGATTGCGGTTATAAAGCCCTGAGAAAAAGAGCAGCAGCCCCAGCAGAATACCAATGGGAATGGCGATCCCCAGAAAGATCATTACAAGCTGCCTGCGTAATGATGGCCGTTCCATTTATTTCACACCTCCTGCTGCTTGCATCCTGCGGAAAATACGATTATAATAAAAACCGTCCAACTCGTTTCGTACAACGTTGTACCACAATCAAAAAGAAGAGGCTCCTTATGCAGGAACAGAACATTGCACAAATGCTTGAAAATCCATTCATGCAGTACAATCACATCGAGATCGTATCGGTAACGTCGGACAGCGCCGTCATGTCGCTGGACATCCGGCAGGACACCACCAACATCTACGGTTATGTGCACGGCGGCGCATTTTTTACCATGGCCGACTGCTGTGCCGGGCTGACTGCCCGCTCTGACGGGCGGCAGTATGTCACTCAGAATGCTTCGGTCAATTTCATCCACAACGTCAAAGCCGGTCACCTGACAGCCCGCGGCCGGACGGTCAGCCGCCGCCGACACATCTGTGTGGTGGCTGTGGAGATCTCATCCTCACTTCACTCCCTCTTATTTTCATCACTACTCTTACCAATATTTCAGTATTTTCTACTTAGCATCACGAAGAGTTCCTTTCCATACTGCGTATTCGTCACCTTTCTCATCAGTTGCGGTTAATATTGCTTCACAATATGGATTTGATGGTGGATTCGGAGTCGTATATACATAGCTTCGAGAATTAGTTCCTGTATACCCATTATGATCTTCTTCATTTGTATGCCAACTATTTACTCCTTCAGCTCTTGTTACAAGTTTACTGGATTTTAATTTTAATGGATTAGACGTCATAGATGCCTTAACTGTGTACTGCGGTCTTCCAGATGAATCTAAACCATCATAAAAATACTCCATACTTCCTAAAATTCTATTTTCAATATCTAAAGCTGTAGCAGGAATAGGTTCTCGAGAAGAAATTGTGTTTTTTCCATCACACGCAAAATATACTTTATCCAGCAAAACAGATTCTCCATTAGTTGAACGAGTCACCGATTCTACCGCCTCGGTTTCAGCAGGAGCTGTATCTGCTGCAAAACTAACCATATTCATAGCCATCATCATTATTGCTGCCAAAGCTAACGCTACAGATCTGCGAATATTTCTCATTAATTTTCCTCCTATGTCAATGTATTTTTATAGCATCTAAAGCAACAAGTACATTGGCATCCCCTCCTTTTTGTTTTACTATACCTGGATTATTCACGGCGTAGCCGTGAAAGTGGCTGAAAGCCACATAGTTACTGTATTTTAACTGAATATTGCTTTTCACCTATCAAGTGAATAAAAAAGAGCATCCGTTTGTGGTAAAATTAAGGTGTTCAAAGCCATTAATAATACAAACAAAGGAGCCCTTCATGAGTATTGTAAACACCTTATCACTAGAAAGCAATAGACAGATTAAAATAAATTTTGATGGAGGAGATTTATCCTCCGATGCAGGCCTGCTTCTTATCAAAGAATTCGTAAGTAAACTTGACATTGATAAACTTTTCAGTCGCTCATTTAAGACTAATGATTCTGCATCATTTAGATATCATACTGACAAGGAGAATCTCCTTCAGATAATCTATATGATTATTGCAGGTTATTTTGAAGATGATGCTTCAGATGAACTTACAAATGACCCAGTATTTAAAGCAGTACTAAATAAAGATGCTTTAGCATCACAACCTACGGTATCAAGATTCTTTAACCGTATGGATGAAGATACTTTAAACCAATTCCTTACGATTGGCAGAATACTTCGAAAAAGAGTTTACAGTATTCAGATGCCACAGGCTGTTATTCTGGATCTGGATTCCACTCTTCTTGATGCATACGGTAAACAGGAAGGCAGAGCCTTTAACTTTCATTATCGGAGCAATGGATACCATCCACTTGTCTGTTATGATGGAATGACTGGGGATCTGATAAAAATCCAACTTCGTGATGGAACACAGTATTCCTGCACTGGAGTGGTTGACTTCCTGCAACTGATACTTGATGAATATCTGAATGATTATCCAACAATCCAAATTCTGCTTCGGGGTGACAGCGGTTTTGCTACGCCTGACCTTTACAAGCAGTGCGAGGAAAATGGCACAAGCTATGTCATCCGGCTGAAGGAGAATGGTATTCTCCGTGAAAAAGCATCCCATCTTGTGGATGAGCTTGATGAAATCACCAGGAATAACAAAGTTGATTATGCGGTAGTTTATGGTGAATTCATGTACAAAGCAGGTCCATGGCCTTATGAAAGGCGTGTGGTTTGCAAGGTTGAAAAGCCGGAAAACCAGATGGTTTACATGTACACATTTGTTGTCACAAACATGGATTCCTCACCAGAGTATCTCATAAAATTTTACTGCAAAAGAGGACGGATGGAAAACTTCATCAAAGAAAGCAAATCTGGTTTTGATTTCGCTTCTGTAAGTAGCCATGCTAGAATCGTAAATGCCAACAGACTTCAGGTACACGCTCTTGCGTATAACATATTTAATTGGTTTAGACGATTGGCGTTATCAGCAAACATGCGAAAACAACGCATAGATACCGTCCGTTTAAAACTGCTGAAGATTGCTGCAAAAATAATTCGTTCAGCAAGATATATCACATTCAAGCTGTGCAGTAGCTGCCCTTATAAGAATGAATTCTATGAGACACTTTCAAATATCGGTAAGCTGAATGTACAGCTGGAATAGCAACTATTAACGAACCTTGATAGCTTAACAATTGCACTCTGAACTCTGCCACAGGGATTTTATACCCTTTTGACGGGTTAATTGAGTGATGTTATGGCTGCATGGATCAATTTTTAGATTCATGGCACAGTTATCGCTTCAGATACTGTTCCGTGAATAATTTAGGCTATACTATATTTTCAACAAAAAAACATTAATTATATATAACATTTTTATAAAACTTTACTTGACAAATAAATAATATAACACTATCAAAAACGTCCCAATATTACAGACCATACCGCCCCAAAACAGGTATATCTTCAAGCCCTCATATCTGAAAAAGCTGTTTTTGCTTTCCTCCAGCTCCCGGACTTTCTGCTTCATTACGCTTGTAAGCGTATCAGACTGCTTTTCAAGAGCTTTTGTTGCCTTCTGTACCGCCTCTATATTCGCCTGTAACGCCTTTTTTACCTCTTGGACGGTACTTTCTCTGACCTCATCTCTCAGGCTCCCAATTCCGGCTGATATGGCGTTCTGAAGTAGTTCGTTGCTGTTCTCTAACTGCTCGACTTGCTTCTTCAGCTCGCTGATGAGCTGCCTGCTCAGCTCGGCGTCTCTCTGCCTGTTCTGCTCTGCCCTTGCTTGTCCTTGATTTGACTGCTTCATCAATTCCTCGCAGCTCTCGCTCGACAAAGCTAAGGCTTCCTTCAGCAGGCTGTTCTCCAGCTCTGTCCGGCTCTGACGGTTCAGTTCTTGGATCCGTTCTCTCGGACTTGCCTGCTCTGACTTCTGCTGTTCGTGCATTTCTCTCAAACTCATGCTCCAGTTCCTCCTTTCCAAAACCCATGTTGTAGTATTTTTCCAGCTTATTATTACGAATTTTGCAAGCCTTTTCTCCTGCCTGCTTCCTTGCTAAGTCGGTATATGTGATGTATTTGTGGCTGTCCTGCCAGTCCACTCCGTACCCTCTTTCATTCATCAGCCGAATAAAGCTTTCCCGGCTGGTCGCTGTTTCCTTACAGTCCAGGACTGCCAGGGCAATGTCCTGGACATAGCTTTTCACTTTCCCCTGCTCCGCCTGCTTCAGAAGCTGGTACGTCTCTTTTTTCCATGCCACTGTTTCCTCACGTTCCGCTCCTTCAAAGGTCTTTCCCTTTTCTGAGACGTGTAGCCCCTGCTCCCTGCTCTGTGCGTTGCACCGCTCCTTCAGCTCCTGCAGGTCGGCGCTGCTCCACTGCAGCTTGTGCCCGTCCTCAAAATTGACGGAATTGACGATAAAGTGCGTATGGATATGTTTTTTGTCCTTATGGGTAGCCACAAGCACCTCAAACCCTTTCCATGCCGACGTATTCTCTGCAAGCTGTAAGGCGTTCCTGTGTGCCTGCTCCGGCGTGATTTTCTCGTCCTTATGGTAGCTCTGGACAAAGTGCTTGTATGTCCTTCCCCCGGTTTTCTCCCATAGTTCCTTGGTGGCTTGCATTTCGTCCTTTACTGTATCTGGTTCACAGTGCAGACCGCTGACAAGCTTATCCTCTGTCTTTTCCTCTTTTGTCACATAGTCCAGTGCTTGCCCTATGCCTGCTTTTGAAGATACTGCTTTAATAACTGCCATACTTCTCTCACCTCTTTCATGGTGTTAGGAAGCTCTTGCTTATAGTCCACATATCCATTTTCATTCAGCTTCTTGGCTATCTGGTTCAGATTGTTGCCTTGCCTTTTCAGCTCTGGATATATCTCTTTCAGTCCGTCCAGATTGACAATGTTCGACTGTGTGAGGGCTTCAATGATATATTGCTGTTGGCTCTTTCCAGACTGCTCTACTTTTTCTTTTATCTGTGCAAGTTCTTCCTCTGACACTCTTATAACTATCTGCTTCGGTCTTGTCCTATTCATTGATGAAGTCCTCTCTTTCCTTTACCCACTTCTTAATGAGTTCGATTTCCTCGTTCATGTTCGGCTCTTTCTCTGGCTTCCAGTCCGCTCTCATGTCTTTCAGTTCTTCCAGTGCTTCTTCTAAGTCTGCCTTATAGCTTTCTAAATCTTCTTTTTCGCTTGCTATATATTCATCAACACTATTGTAACAAGGCACACACGTCATAGCTTGTAAAATCATCATTATACTTGTGGTACACAATGTCTTTCCATTCATCACTTGGCTCTGCTATGTTCTGTTTAGTAATTTCAATGTCGGATTTTATTGTCTCTACGTTCTCCAACATATCCAGATAATGCTCTGGTTCATAACCCAAATTCAATAAGTGATTCAGCAGTGTAGGCTCTGGGAACATTCCGAACCAACAACGCTCGAACCACTGGTCAGCATAATCTCTTTCATCACTTCCATTGGAGTAAGTACCGCCCACCAAATCTCCGACAAAATTCTCTATCAGCTCTCCGATTGTCAGACCATGCTTCCCACACTTTCTCGCCAGTCGGTCACAATCTGCGTCCGACAATTTCACTGTGATTTTTCTCTCTCTGATTGTCTCAATTTCTTTCTGCTGTTCCTCGCCCCAACTCATGCTTTTACCTCTCTTTCTTCTTGGCTATCACTCAACAATTTACCGCATATCTGCGGTCACTCAAAGGGGGATTGAAGGGGGGCTTTGCCACCCTCACAAGTTCTAAAGTGTAGCCGTTAGGCTATCACTTTAGGGAACTTGCAATATATCCGCTACACATAATATAGCATAGTGATAGCCACTTGTCAAGCGGATATATTCGTGCGTGGATTTCGCCAGAAATACAGTGGAGCTTACTTCCTCTTGGGCGACTTTGGAAGTGTAGGAGGGAGACAGTCAAGGGCTTGTTTTTTATCTGCAGTATGAGCTTCGGCTTGCCGATCAGCGAATGCAGCAGATAAAAAATGGTCGCAGACCACCCTTTACTTTCTTCCGCCGGAACAGACAATGAAGCACAAGGGGAAGTGACGGAACGGACGGACAGCCGTTTCCCCCTCCGGCATGATAGCCAACAAAAAAGAGTATCAAGGGTAAACGCTGCGGTCTTTCGACCGCCCTTGACACTCTTTTCCTTATGGCTCTGATAATAAACAAGGGGAAATGGCTTCTTGTGGCATTTCTGCCACTATGGTATAATGGGCAACGCTACCACCCCTATACAGGTACAGAAAGGGGGTGTGCCACCATGAGTATATTTTCGTCTTTCTTACTCTCTGTCTTGGCAAGTGTAGTCGCCTACTACATCTGCAAATGGCTGGACGGAGATAAATAGGCGGTAGCCAGCCTAAGGCATAAGCCACCTTGCCACAACGGAATAGAAAAGCCCCGGAGGTCGCAACTCCGGGGCTTTTTGCGTGCCACAATGAGCACTTTCGTCTTTCTTGCCTACTGGCATTATAGCATATGCCTTTCAGCATTTCAAGTATGCCCTACTTCCACCACTTATAAACCGTATGCTTTGCAAGTCCTGTCTCTCGGATGCAGTCCGCTTTTGTTCCCAGAGGGTTGCTTTCTCTCCATTCTTCGACAATCTTCGCCTTGTCTGGTCTCCCTTGTAGAGCTTTGCCCCTGTCCTCATTCATTGTTTCAAGGGTAAAACGTGCGATTTTTAAGTGCGTGGCTTGCTTTCTGCCGTTCCTCTTATTTGGCGGTATGACAACTTTCGTCTGCTTCTCTATCCATTCTCGGCTTGCCATAGTCGAAAGTAGCTTGTTATCAGCTTTGAGGGCTTTCAATGCGTCCTTTACATCTTCCCTTGTAAAATGGTTGTCCTCATCATCTGTAAGGCTCTCCAGATGCTCCAAAAATGAATAGGCATCTTGCCTTATTCGTCTTTCAGATATGCCACATTTCAAGCCATACGCACACAATGCCATGATTGAGAAGTACCTACCGCCTACCTTTACTTCGGTAAAAATCTTGTTCTTCCACCACTCATAAAGGGCTTCATTACACACCCATGTGCCTTTTTTCTTCGGTCTGCCCTCTACAACTCGCTCTTGATACCACTCTGGGTACAGCTTCTTTGCTTCGTCCAGTGACAGCTTACTCTTTTCTTTCTTCGGCTTCTCTGTAAGTACCGATAAATCAACCTTACAGTTCGGTATGCTGTCCTTTATATCTTCCAGAGTATAGCGGTTATCCGACATCTTATAGGCTTTCACTGGGAAGTCTGCCCCCAGCTTGCTCTGGCTCCCAACACACCTAAAGCCTTGATAGATACCTGTTATATCTGGGCTGTCTGGTCTGATACTGCTCGTATCGTTCCATAGTCTGCGGATAAATGCTTCTTTCAGCTCCGCAAGGGTATCTTCCAGATTATGATACAACTGTACTGGCTCTTTCAAAAAGTAATAGGCATGGACACCCTTTCCAGAACTCACAAGGTAGGTCGGTCGGAGCTGTACTCCGTTCCCGAATTGCTTCAAGAGGTTCTTCAACTGCTGTTTTCCGACATAATCAATATCTATTGCAACCGCATACAGTTCATGTGCGTTCTGCTTCGTGTGTGTCTTGCCATAGAACGTGATAGGCGGTATCAGTCCGAACTCGTCCCCTATGACCTTATCAAGCATATTCAGACTATCATCTATAACCCACTGCTTCGTTCTCCCTTTCCAGATGGTCTTATCTGGGTTGCAATCACATTTCCTTTTCCGTCATGCTCTGCACTCTGTAACGCTCCCCTCTGGGAACAGTCACGATAGACTCATGGGGGCTGCCTCTGGAAAAACCTCTCTCCAACATCAG